>ERZ1673695.22-NODE-22-length-303851-cov-46.621667_pt1 | contig 303851 bp, 381 predicted proteins | sample MGYA00580225_ERZ1673695 | MGnify/ENA primary metagenome ERZ1673695 (study PRJEB41218, sample SAMN15661739) | gut metagenome | host: Homo sapiens | place: Canada: London | collected 2015-08-20/2019-03-30 | study: EMG produced TPA metagenomics assembly of...
GGTCGTGCAGCAGATGGCAGCGCAGACGCAGGTGTCGTAAGCGCAGAAAATCAAGGCAGAAAAAAAGAACAGGCAGGCAGCGGCTTGCGCCACTGCCTGCCCATACAAAAGGTCATGTCACTTTGTGTACCTGTGAAAGACGCCCCCAGCCGTCTCTTTTTTATACCTTTTCCAGTGACTGCACCACATCGCCCAGCAGATACAGGGAGCCGCAGCAGACGGCTGTGCCATCGGGCGGCGTGTCCGCCAGCATTCGGGACACACCCTCTCGGATGGTGTCGCAGGCCGTTACCGGCTTGCCATATCGCCGCAGGAAGGCCGCCAGCTCTCCGGCGTCCAGCGCACGGGGATTGTGGGGGGTTACAGTGATAAACCGCGCGGCCAGCGGAGCCAGCTGGTCGTACATTTTTCCATAGTCCTTGTCCGCCAGCACACCGGTCAGCACCGTTACCGGCTGGCCCGGCAGGTACTCCCGGATGGCCGCCGCCAGCGAGACCATGCACTGGGGGTTGTGCCCTCCGTCCAGAATGATTGTGGGCTGCCGCCGCACCACCTGAAACCGTCCCGGCCACGCGGTCTGGGCCAAGCCCTGACGGACGGCACTTTCATCAATGTGCCAGCCACGCTGCCGCAGAACATCAATGGTCGTCAGCGCCACGGCGGCGTTTCGCAGCTGGTGGCCGCCCAGCAGGGGCAGCCGCAGGCCCTTATATGGGCCGTAGTTGAATATCTGCCCCTCCAGTGTGTCGCAGACTGAGGAGAGGGCATCGAAGTCCGCCACAGTCAGCGGTGCGCCTGCCGCGCGGCAGCGCACGGCCACCACCTCCTGCACGGAGGGGGCACAGGGGTACAGGACGGTATGACAGCCGGGCTTGATGATGCCCGCCTTGGTGGCGGCGATGGCCTCCACCGTATTCCCCAGCACGCTGGTGTGGTCCAGACCGATGTTGGTGAGCACGGCGGCCTCCGGCGCGGGGATCACATTGGTGGCATCGAATTCACCGCCCATGCCCACCTCGCATACCACAATATCGCACATCTCCCGGGCAAACCAGGTCAGGCCGATGGCTGTCACCAGCTCAAACTCCGTGGGGGGATCCGCCATGCGGTCAGCCAGCGGGCGTAGCTCCTCCACCAAGGCGCACAGGGTATCGTCCGGGATAGGTGCGCCGTTGATCTGCATACGCTCATTGAAGCGGAAGATGTACGGCGAGGTGTACAGCCCCGTTTTATACCCGGCGGCGCGCAGCACGGAGGCCAGCATGGCGCAGGTGCTGCCCTTGCCGTTGGTGCCGGTGACGTGGACATACTTTACGTGCCGCTCCGGATGGCCAAGCAGGCCCAGCAGCGTATCGATACGGCTGAGCCCAGGTACGCTGCCCCGCCAGTCCACCTTGTGGATGTACGCCAGCACCTCATCCAGCGTCATGGCCGTCACCGCCCTTCGTCTTTATCCGCCGCAGTACCGGGGAGAGTGCGTTCCGCCGCATCAGCAGCCACACCAGCAGCGCGTCGATACAGCCGGTGATGGCGAACTGAACGCTGCGGGCCGCCAGCCGGGTGAGAAAATAGGGCCATTTGGCCGAACCACCGTACACCAGCGCCAGAGCCATGCTCTGCCAGAGCACGGAGCCGCATACCGCCGCAGGAAATACCGCCAGCGCCGCCCGCCAGAGGGTAGGCCGGCGCCAGACATACCGGCGCACCAGCCCCGCCCACAGGCCGTACAGAATGGGCGGCAGGCAAAAGATCGGGTTGTAGCCAAAGGGGGAGAACAGACACCCAATGAAGTCGGCGGAAAAGCCCACCGCGGCGCCGGGCAGCGGCCCGAACAGCAGTCCGGCCAGGAGAATGGGCACCGCCTCCAGAGAAAATCGGCTCACTTCGCTGGGAATGATGGTCAGCAATCGGGCCAGCACCACGCTCAGCGCGGTCAGCAGAGCGCAGACCGTCAGGGCATAGGTATCGAGGACCGGTGCGGGGACGACGTAAAGTTCTTTTTTCTGCATAAAAAATACCTCCTTATCCTTGGGATGGGAGGTATCACCATATAGATAACAACACAAACTGCCCCGTGGAAGCTGGAATGGTATCGCGGCGCAGATGCACCTTCGTCCGGCGGCAGCCTCCCATCCGTCCGGCACTTAACGCACCATCCCTACACGGAACTGCTCACAGTATATACGCATTCCCGCGGAAATGCAAGAAAAATAATCCCACAAGATATAGACCCGACAGTTGACTACATTCCACAGGATGATGTATAATGGTCGTGAATGCATACCGAGATGCGGCAAGGAGGACACAGCATGGCTTTTGACTTTGAAAACGGTTCCTACACCGACGCTGCCGGGCGCACGGTCCTTGATCCTGCTGTTTACAAGGACTGGCAGATCGGTGCGGCGGCGGAGCAGGCCCTGCCCCCGGTAGACTGGTTCCGCCGGAAGCTGGGTCTGCTGCCAGAGGAACTGCTGCCCTATGGCAAGACCCCCAAGCTGGACTTTCTGCGGATCATGGAGCGCCTGAAGGACCGGCCGGACGGCAAGTATATTGAGGTAACGGCCATTACCCCAACGCCCCTGGGCGAGGGGAAGTCTACTACGTCTTTGGGCCTGATCGAGGGATTGGGACGTCTGGGTGCCAACGTGGGCGGCTGTCTGCGCCAGCCTTCCGGCGGCCCCACCATGAACGTAAAGGGCACCGCCGCCGGCGGCGGGAACGCCCTGCTCATTCCCATGACGGAGTTCTCCCTGGGCCTGACCGGCGATATCAACGACATTATGAACGCCCATAATCTGGCTATGACCGCCCTGAATGCCCGTATGCAGCATGAGCGCAATTATGACGACGAGACGTTGGCCAAACGCGGCCTGCGGCGGCTGGATATCGATCCGGAGCGCGTGCAGTGGAGCTTTGTGCTGGATTTCTGCTGCCAGGCCCTGCGAAAGATGCGTATCGGCCTTGGCGAGGGGAAGATGGACGGCTATCCCATGGATACCTGCGCCAACATCGCGGTCAGCTCTGAGCTGATGGCTATCCTCTCCGTGGCCCGGGATCTGGAGGACCTGCGACGGCGCATCGGCAGCATCGTGCTGGCCTATGACAAGCAGGGAAGGCCCGTTACCACCGAGGACCTGGAGGTGGCCGGGGCCATGACCGCCTGGATGCGGAACACCATCAACCCCACGCTGTGCTACACGGTGGAGCACCAGCCGGTGCTGGTCCACGCGGGGCCCTTTGCCAACATCGCCATCGGCCAGTCCTCGGTCATCGGCGATCGTCTGGGGCTGAAGCTGTTTGATTACCATGTCACTGAGTCCGGCTTCGCCGCCGACATCGGCTTCGAAAAGTTCTGGAACGTCAAGTGCCGCCTGTCCGGGCTGAAGCCGGACGTGTCGGTGCTGGTGGCCACCGTCCGCGCCCTGAAGATGCACGGCGGCGGCCCGGAGGTCGTCCCTGGACGACCTCTGCCGGAGGCGTATACACGGGAGGATCTCGCCCTGCTGGAGGCAGGCTGCGCTAATCTGCTGCACCACGCGGCCACCATCCGCAAATCCGGCATCACCCCTGTGGTGTGCATCAACAAGTTCTATACCGATACCGACGCGGAGCTGGAGCTGGTGCGCCGTATCTGCGCGGAGAACGGCCTGCGCTGCGCCGTGTCCGATCACTGGCGCTATGGCGGTGCTGGCGCCGAAGAGCTGGCCCGCGCGGTCATGGCTGCCTGCGACGAGCCCTCGGCGCTGCAATTCCTCTACCCGGACGATATGCCTCTGCGTGAGAGAGTGGAGCGCATCGCCCGGGAGGTCTACGGCGCCGACGGGGTGGACTGGTCGCCGCTGGCGCTGGAGAAGGCGCAGCGGTTCGAGTCCGACCCCAGGTACGCCGACTACTGCACCATGATGGTCAAGACGCACCTGTCCCTGTCCCACGACCCGGCCCGAAAGGGCGTGCCTACCGGCTGGCGTCTGCCGGTGCGGGATGTGCTGGAGTACAGCGGTGCCCGGTTTCTGTGCCCCGTGGCCGGCAGCATCTCTATGATGCCCGGTACAGGGTCCGACCCGGCCTACCGCCGCATCGACGTGGACACCGCCACCGGCGCGGTCCGCGGCCTGTTTTAAGGAGGGCACTATGGACGACACCAACAAGACCTGCCGCGAATTTGTGTCGGCACTGGCCTCATCAGCACCGACGCCCGGCGGCGGCGGTGCCGCCGCGCTGTGCGGCGCTGTCGGCGCGGCTCTGTGCGGCATGGTGGCCAGCCTGACCACCGGAAAAAAGAAGTACGCCGACGTGGAAAGCGAGATACAGCAATTGCTGAAAAGCACAAACACTTTACATGACAAACTGCTGGACCAGGTCCGCGCGGACGCGGAGGGCTTTCAGCCTCTCAGCCGCGCCTACGCCATTCCCAGGGAGGATCCCACCCGTGCGGCGGTGCTGCAAAGCGCTGCTGAGACGGCCTGCACCGCGCCGCTGGAGATCATGGCTCTGTGTGCCGCAGCCCTGTCCGCCGCCGGACGTCTGGCGGAGATCGGCTCACGGCTGGCGGTGTCCGATGCTGGCTGTGCCGCCGCCATACTGCGCGGTGCGCTGGAGGCTGCGGCCCTGAACGTGCTGGTCAATACAAAGACTATGACTGATCGGTCGGCGGCCGACCATCTGAACGCTCGGTGCTTCGCCCTGCTGGATCAGGGCAGGACCGACGGCGAACGTATTTTCTGCGCGGTGCGCGATCAACTTGTCTGATAAGGAGGGACGTGCATGGCTGTTCTGCTGACCGGAAAGCCTGTGGCGGATGCGCTGTCCGCCGACACCCGCACCCGTGCCGAGGCGTTGCTGTCAAAGGGTGTCCAGCCCCGTTTGGTCCTCCTGCGCTGCGGCGATAACGAGGCCGACGGTGCGTACATACGCGGCGCCGTGAAGCGCGCTGCGCTTTGCGGTGTGGCCGCGGAGCTACGCACCCTGCCCGCGGATGCCTCCGCCGATGTGGTGGCGGCAGCTATCGACGCCGTCAACCGTGACCCTGCCGTTCACGGCTGCCTGCTGCTGCGGCCTCTGCCGCCCCATCTGCGTGGGGAGGAGAGCGATCTCTGTGCCCGCCTGGCGCCGGACAAGGACGTGGACGGTATGACGCCCGAGAGCGCTGCCGCCGTGTTCACCGGACAGGGGAGAGGTTTCGCCCCCTGCACCGCCGAGGCCTGTATGGCGCTGCTGCGCCACTACGGCATTGCCCCCTGCGGCAGGCACGCAGTGGTCATCGGCCGTTCCCCGGTGGTAGGCCGTCCGGTGTCCATGCTGCTCCTGCGGGAGAACGCCACCGTCACCGTTTGCCATACAAAGACACCGGATACGGCGGCGCTGACCCGCCAGGCGGATATTATCATCACCGCCGCCGGCGCGGTCAACAGCCTGACCGCCGCCCATGTCCGACCCGGCCAGATCGTGTTGGATGTGTCCATGAACTGGAACGGCACCGGCCTCTGCGGCGACGCGGACTTCCCGGCAGTGTCATCCATTGTGGAGGCTATTACCCCTGTGCCCGGCGGCGTAGGGGCTGTTACCTCCGCGGTGCTGATGGCCCATACCGTCCGCGCGGCGGAATATCTGACAGGGGAGGGCGGCGCATGAACGTCTTTACTCCCGCCGAGACAGCGGCCAACTATGCCGCCGCCGGTGTCCTCAAGACCCGGCAGCCCTTATTGAAGCTGCTGCTTCTGGGCATCGCCGCCGGAGCGTTGATCGGGTTTCCGGTCTGCGTCACCAACATGGCTACCTATGCCATCACCAACGCCAGCGCGGTCCGTATCATCGCCGGCGTCCTATTTGCCTTCGGCCTGGGCATCGTGGTGCTCACCGGCGCCGAGCTGTTTACCGGCAATACCCTCCTGGTCATCAGCCTGCTGGACAGGCGCGTGACCTGGGGTGCCATGCTCCGTAACTGGGGCGTTGTGTATCTGGGCAATTTCCTCGGCGCGCTGGCCCTGAGCTGGGTCTGCGCCCGCTTTGGCTGGCTGGACGCGGGAGACGGTGCGCTGGGCGCTTATACCATGCAGCTGGCGGTAGGGAAGATGACCATGCCCTTCGGCAAGGCCTTCTTCATGGGCGTGCTGTGCAACATTCTCGTCACGGTCGCCGTGCTGGCGAGCCTGTCCGCAAAGGATGCCGCCGGCCGTATTCTGGGCGCGTGGGTGCCAGTGATGTTCTTTGTGGTGGCCGGCTTCAGCCACTCCATCGCCGACATGACCTATTGTGCGCTGGCGCTGTTCGGCAAGTCCGCACCGGCCTGCGCCGCCGCGGCACAGGCCGCCGGCGCGGACCTGTCCGTCCTGACCTGGGGGCGCTATTTCCTGGGGAATATGCTCCCCGTCACGTTGGGAAATACGGCGGGCGGCGGGCTGGTGGGCCTTGCGGCCTGGTACTGCTATCTCCGCAAGAAAGGATAACGTTCCATGAATATGTTTTTGACCCTGGCTTACTTATTCTTCATTGGCTCCACCCTTGGATGGGTGGCTGAGCTGCTGTACCGCCGGTTTCTCTCCGGCGCAAACCCGGAGCGTAAGTGGATCAACCCCGGCTTCTGCGTGGGCCCCTATGTGCCCCTGTACGGCTCCGGCCTCTGTATTCTTTATCTGCTGGCCTCCATCGGTGAAAAAAACGGTGTGGATACGGTGGGGGAGAAGCTGCTGCTCTTTGCGGGCATGGCCCTGAGTATGACGGCTATCGAATACATCGCCGGTATCGTCAGCCTGAAGTTCATGCACATCCGCCTTTGGGATTACAGCAAGCAGTGGGGCAATATCCAGGGTCTGATCTGCCCGGCCTTCTCCGTCCTTTGGGCGGCGGTCAGTGCCGTGTACTACTTCTGCGTCCATCCCTATATTCTGGACGCGCTGGATTGGCTGTCCCGCAACCTGGCCTTCTCATTTGTCATCGGCTTTTTCTTCGGCGTGTTTACCATCGATTTGGTCTATTCCGCCAAGCTGGTGTCCCGCATCCGCAAGTTCGCCGACGAGCACGATGTGGTCATCAAGGTGGAGAACCTGAAGGCCCACATTCGCCAGCGGCAGGAGGAGCGCCGCGAGAAGTACAGCTTCCTCTTTGCCTACCGCTCCCGCAGCGAGCTGCTGGAGCATCTGCGCGAGGCGCAGGAGACTTGGGAGGAAAGACGCCGCAAGTGATATTGCTTTACAGGAGGCTGCCGTATGCACATGACTGTCTTGTTTGCAAGTCCCCGTGCGGCGCATAGCAACACCCGCGCCCTGTTGGTGCCTTTTCTGGAGACCTGGCGTGCCGCCGGCCACACGGCGGAGGTGTTTTCGCTCTTTGATCTGCACATTGAGCCCTGCCGCGCCTGCCGCGGCTGTCAGATGGACTGGGAGCATCCCGCCTGCGTTCTGGCGGATGATATGCCCGCCATATTTGACGCCGTCCTCCGCAGCGATATCCTGCTGCTGGCCGCGCCCATCCACTCCTGGTTCTGCCCCGCGCCCATGAAGGCCGCGCTGGACCGCTTCGTCTATGCGCTGAATAAGTACTACGGTCCCCGCGGCCGCGGTCCGTCTCTGCTCTCCGGCAAGTCTCTGGCCATTCTGACCACCTGCGGCTACCGGCCGGAGAAGGGCGCAGACCTGTTCATCGAGGGGATGCGCCGCTGGTGCAGGCACACCGATATGCGCTATGTAGACGCATTGACCGAGCGCCACCTGGGCTACGATCACACGTTCATGGACGCGGAAAAGAAAAACCGCGCCCGCGCCTTTGCCCGGTCGCTCATGCAGGCATAAAAAACGACCTTCGGTACAATACCGAAGGTCGTTTTTTGCGTCAATGCAGGTCCTGCTGCTTCATCCATACATCCATGACCACGCTGTGGGGCAGCAGCTTCGTCAGCCCTGCCTGTACCCGCGCCACAAAGCCGTACTTGCACACGTCCTTGCCCCGCTTGGCGTCCCGCCAGGTGCGTGCTACAATGTCGTCCGGATCGTACATGGCCGCGTATTTCTTCACAATGGGCGTCTCATCCGACTTGATGGCCCGGTCAAAGAACGCCGTCTTTGTCCAGAAGGGGCACACCGCCATAACGCCGATGCCGCGGCTTTTCAGTTCCCGGTTCAGCGCCCGGCTGAAGCTCAGCACAAAGGCCTTTGTGGCACCGTAGATATCGATATAGGGGATGGGCTGGAAGGCCGCCACGGAGGCGATGTTGATGATCTGGCTGCCCCGTGGCATATAGGGTGCGGTGATCTGGCACATGGCTACCACCGCCTGGCAGTTCAGGTCCGTCATGTTCAGATTCACCGCCAGCGGCGTGTCCAGCACGGCGCTGAACTTGCCGTAGCCGCTGCAATTCATCAGCAGGCCTACCTCCACCGGCGTCTCCGCCAGCGCCGCGGCGTACACATCGAAGCTGCCGCGGCCCGTCAGGTCCAGCGCCAGCACGCGGACAGGGAAGGGGACCGTGGCGCGCAGGGACTCCAGCTGTGCCTCATGCCGCGCGATGACCCACACCTCGTCAAAGGTGCCGTACCGATCCACCGTCTCGGCGAACCGTTTGCCCATGCCGCTGGACGCGCCTGTGATCACTGCGATCTTCTTCATACAATAGCCCTCCCGGTCTTGTTATATCCCTACTGTATCCCATTTTTGGGCGGCCGTCAACCGGTTTTCCCCGCCCGCGGCACAAAAAAAGAACACGCCTTACGGCGTGTTCTCTCGGCGCTTTCGGTTACGCGGCGGCGTGTGCGGGCTTGTTCTCGTGCTTCTCCTCGCGGCTGCGCTCCAGCAGCAGCGCGCGGGTGGTGGAAGCGGTGAACACCACAGCCCAGAACAGGGTGACATACTCGCCGATCAGGCGCATACCCGCCTCGGGAGCCGTCATCAAAAAGGCGGACGCGATGACCAGCACCAGGGAAACAACGGCGATAGCGACGTGCGTAGAAATGTTTTTCATGGTAACATCCTCCTTGAAAAATTTTATGTGAGTTTTGTTGTTTTTTGGTTTCAGGCTCTTGCCTTCCTGTTGATGCTATAGTAGAATATTTCACAGGAAAAGTAAAGCTGTACTTTGTTATAGTGCTTGTTAGAAATACTAATAGCTTGGAAGGAGGAAAAACCATGGAGACTGCCCGCTGCCGCGCCTTTCTGGCCGCTGCCGAGACCGGCAGCTTTTCCCGCGCCGCCGAGATGCTGCGCTACACGCCCTCCGGCGTCAACCAGCTGGTCACCGCACTGGAGAAGGAGATCGGCTTCTCCTTGTTCAGCCGCAGCACCAAGGGCGTGGCGCTCACGGCCAACGGCCAGCTGCTGCTGCCCGTTATCCGCGAGATACTTCACCAGGAGGATAAGCTCTTCGAATTGTCCGCCCAGATGAACGGCCTGCTGATCGGCACCGTCACCATCGCCGCCTATTCCAGCATCGCCACCCATTGGCTGCCCGCTGTCATCCGGGATTTTCAGGAGAACTACCCCCACGTGGAGATCAAGCTGATGGAGGGTATCTGGCAGGAGGTGTCCCAGTGGCTGGAGGAGCGCACCGCCGATATCGGCTTCCTAAGCTACCAGGAGAATATGCCCTTCGAGTGGATCCCACTGGCCGAGGACCCCATGCTGGCCCTGCTGCCCCGGAATCATCCTCTGGCCGGTGCCGACTGCTACCCGCTGAAGCGGTGCGAGCAGGACAGCTTCATCATGCCCGCCCTGGGCTGTGATGACGACGTGGAGGCGCTGTTTGCACGCAATCACGTTGATCCCAACATCCGCTATACCACCATCGAGAACTTTTCCGCCATGTCCATGGTGGAGCAGGGCCTGGGTGTCAGCGTGATGAACAAGCTCATCACCGAAAAGCGTATCTGCGATGTCGCCATGATCCCCATCGACCCGCCGGCCAGCATCACGTTGGGCGCGGCACTCCACTCCCGGGCGGACGCCTCGCCGGCCGTAAAGATGTTCCTGAAATACGCCGTCCGTATGCTGACAAAGAGCGCCGTCTGAGCCTATCGGAAAATCTTATATCCATTCAGTGTTCCCCGCTTGCGGATACCCTGTGGAATAGGGTATACTTACTTTAAATAACAAAAGGGAAGGAGTGCCCCTATGGATAAGCGCATTCTCGTCATCAACCCCGGCTCCACCTCTACCAAGCTGGCCCTCTTTCAGGGTGAGCAAAAGCTGTTTGACGCCGCCGTGCGCCACAGCAAAGAGGACCTGAGCCCCTTCTCCTGGGTCATGGAACAGGCAGATTTCCGCCAGACCGCCATTGAAAAGGAACTGTCCGCCCACAATGTGGACCTGACCACGCTGGACGCCGTCTGTGCCCGGGGCGGTCAGCTGCCCTACTGTGCCGCCGGTACCTACCTGGTGGATCAGGCCATGGTGGACTTCATGTACACGGTCCGCGATGCGGCCCATGCCTCCAATCTGGGCTGCGTGCTGGCCCTGCGTATCGCCCGTCCGCTGGGTATCCCCGCCTTCATCTGCGACCCCGTCACCGTGGACGAGATGACCGATGAGGCCCGGATATCCGGACACCCGGTGCTGCCGCGTATGATGACCGGCCACGCCCTCAACTGCCGCGCCATGGCCCTGCGCTGCGCCGCAGATGTGCTGCATAAGCCCCTGGCCGATTGCCGCCTGATCGTCCTGCACCTGGGCGGCGGCGGGTCCGCCCGCCTGTTTATCGGCGGCAAGATGGTGGACGGCGTCCGCGATGACGAGTGGATGTTCGCCCCGGAGCGCATGGGCGGCGTCAGCCTTCAGCCCCTGGTGGCCATGTGCTATTCCGGCGCGTACACCAAGCAGAACATCATGGATCTCATCCGCGGCAAGGGCGGCCTGATGGCCCACTTGGGCACCGCCAATGCCCAGGAGGTGGAGCAGCGCATCGCTGACGGCGACGCGCACGCCAAGCTGGTCTATGACGGTATGCTGTACAGCTGCGCCCGGGCCATCGGCGGCCTTGCCGCCGCGGCGGATGGCCGCGTGGACCGCATTATCCTCACCGGCGGGCTGGCCCACTCCCACTATGTGACCGGCTACCTGACGCAAAAGCTCTCCTTCATCGCCCCGGTGGAGGTCATGGCCGGCGAGTTTGAGTTGGAGGCTCTGGCCGCCGGCGCAAGCCGTGTCCTCAATGGGCAGGAGCAGCCACGCCGCTTCGCCGACATCCCGCAGGCATAAAAAAACAGCCCCGGCCGCCGCCGGGGCTGTTTTTTTATGCTCTTTTTCTTCCGCAGACCTGGTACATCTCCCCATTGGAGATCACCGTGTCCACGTCCAGATACGGCGCCATCAGCGCCCGGACCTCGTCCTCGTGCAGCAGACCAAGAGACACGGGCTTCGCGCTGCCACTGTGGTGGGCGTCCAGCGCCGCCCGGCTCATGCCGTGGGCGATGGACAGCCGCCCGCCGGGCCGGACCAGCTCTGCCAGCGTCCGGATCAGCCCCGCCGGATCGGGAAAGTGCGGGAAGGCGTTATAGACCATCACCACGTCATAGGGCCCGCTGTCCCGCACGGCGGCGCTGTCCTCCACATCGCCGCATACCACCGTGATCTGCGTCCCGGCGGCCTTTTCCGCCGCCCGCGCCGCCATCTCCGGCGACAGGTCGACAGCCGTTACCCGCGCCGCGCCGCGCTTTACATAGTCGCCGAACAGCACACCGGTGCCGCAGGCCACGTCCAGCACCGTGCAGCCCTCGCATACCCCGGCGTTATCCAGTATCCGGGCGATGACCGCCTCATTCCGCACCATGCCCGCGTCCCAGTCCGGTGCCAGCCGGTCAAAGAACGCCTGTACATCCCGCTTGTCGATCATGCCGCCGCCCTCACGCGAAGAACGTGGCCGTGTCGATCTGCTGATAGCCGCCGAAGCTGTTGGGCATCCGATAGATCTCCTCCGCAATGCCCTTGCCCAGGAAAGCGCCGGTGATCTCGTTGAGCTTCTCGGTCATGTCAATGTCCGTGAACTGCTCCGGATAGACGCACTTGGCGGAGAACCAGGCATTGGCCAGCGCGATCTCATAGTTGGTGTAGTAGGCGTTGTACGCCATCTGCAGATACACCTTGCCCTCCTGCCACGCCTTGCAGCTGTCAAACAGGCCGTTGTCCTCCGCGTACAGGGGCTTGATGTTTTTCACCGCCGCCGCGTCGATGAGCATGATGTCCATGTCCGGTCCCAGTGCCGTGAACTTCTCGGCTTCGATGGGCTGTACGCCCTTGGCGCTCAGCCCGCTGACGGTGTTCTTGATGTTCGCCACGGTAAACGTGCTGTAGCTCTCTATGGTCATCAGGTGGTTGGTGGTGCCCCAGTTGCCCAGCCCGCAGATGTACACCGCCGGCTTGCTGTCCTCGGCGATACCCGCCGTCCGGGCCTGAATGTCCGCGGTCTCCGCGCTGACAAAGGCCAGCAGCTCCGAAGCGCGGGTCTCCTTGCCGAACACCTGACCCAGCAGGGTGATGGAGCCGCTGAAATCCTCGCTGAACACGCCGTCCACGCCGGTCCGCAGGGTGATGACCGGCACACCCACCTGCTGCTGCAGGGCTTCGGCCTTATCTGTGTCCTCATACTCGGAGACAATGATATCCGGCGTACAGGACAGGATCTTCTCCGCCTCCGCCGCCTGAGCGTTGGGGCCGCCCACGCCGCAGGAGGGCAGGGCGGCGAAGGTATCGCCGTACACCATCACATAGGGACGCGCCACACCGTCGAACATCTTGGGACGCTCCTCCAGCGTGGTGTTGTCGATGTCCTCCACACCGCACAGCAGGCTCACGTCACCCACATAGCTGTATAGCCGCAGCGCGCCTGCGCCGATGCACACCACCCGCTGGTAGCTGCCCGGCACGATCTCCACCTGGCGGCCGATCATATCCGTTATCGTCACGGTTTTCGGTGCGTCATCTGTGCCATCCTCCGCGGGCTTCTCGCCGCAGCCGAACAGCGTCAGGGTCATCATCAGCGCCAGCACCAGGGCCAAAACTCTCTTAGTATTCATCTTCGTTTACTCCTATCAGTATTTTCTGTCCGTCGATCTCCGCCGCGCGCACCCGCGCACCGAATATATCCCACACCGTCTCCGGGGTAAGTATGTCCCCGTTTCCGGCGTATCGTACCTGTCCGTCCCGCATGAGGAACAGCCTGTCGCCATAGGCCATGGCCTGGTTCAAATCGTGCAGGGTGCACAGCACCGTCATGCCCCGTGTCCGGGCCAGCCGCCGCGCCTGCCGCAGGATCCGCTGCTCGTTGGCCACGTCCAGGTTGCCTGTGGGCTCGTCGAATACCAGCAGCTTCGGCTCCTGGGCCAGCGCCCGGGCAATGGCCACCTTCTGCCTCTCGCCGCCGGACAGCGTCTGCACATTCCGTTCCGCCAGCGCCGTCAGGTCCATGTCCGCCAGCGCGGCCTCCGCCGCCGTACGGTCCGCCGTACCGGGCTGTATGCCGAAGCGGCTCACCCGCCCGGCCAGCACCGCGTCGTATACCCGCAGCGCGCCGAATTGCAGCTCCTGGGGCACGTAGGCCGCCACCTGGGCCCGCTGCTGCCGTTTCATGGCGCCCAGCGCATGTCCGTCAAAGAGGATCTGCCCCTGCTCCGGTGTACACAGCCCCAGCGTTGTTTTCAGCAATGTGGTTTTGCCGCAGCCGTTGCGGCCCAGCAGCACACCCACCTGTCCTGTTTCCAGTGACAGACTGGCGTCCCGCAGTACCGGTGCGCCCCGCCGTTCATAGCGGAAGGTCACGTGTTCCACCTTCAGCATACACCGCCCTCCTTTTTTCCAAAGATCAGCGTCAGAAAAAACGGCGCGCCCAACAGGGAGGTGATGGCCCCCACCGGCAGGGCGGAGCCGCTGCCGATACTGCGGCTCACCGCGTCCGCCGCCAGCAGCAGCGCGCCGCCGCACAGGGTCGCCGCCGGCAGCGCCCACCGGTGGTCGTGGCCCACCAGTCGCTTGACCGCGTGGGGACAGATGATACCCACAAAGCCGATCATCCCCAGGAAGGATACGCACACCGCCGTGATGAGCGATGCCAGCAGCAGGGATACCCACCGCAGCAGCGCCACGTTCACGCCCATGCTGCCCGCGGCATCCCCGCCGCTGAGCAGCGCATTGTACCGCCAGGCCAGCGCCGCAAAGACCGCGATCCCCGCCGCCGTCACCGCCAGCATGATCCAGTCGGCCCGATACGTGGCGCGGCCCAGGTCGCCGAAGCTCCAGATCACCGCGGCGGAAAGTCCCACATCCGTGGCGTAGAACTGTAAAATCGTGGTGGCCGCCGTCCACACGGAGCCAAGTGCGATACCCGCCAGCACCACCACGTTGGGGGAGAAGTCCCGCAGCCGGCACAGCGCCAGCACCACCAGCACGGAGCCCGCCGCAAACACGAAGGCCAGCGCCGACGTGGCAAAGGGGTCTGCCCCCGCCGTATAGCTGGTCAGGTTGTTGCCGGTGGACAGAAACCCGCCCGACAGTGCGATGATGGACAGGTTCGCGCCGAACACCGCCGCGTTGGACACGCCCAGCGTGGCGGGGGAGGCCATAGGATTACCCAGCACCGTCTGCATGATAAGTCCGGATACGGATAATCCCGCCCCGGCAATAACAGCGGCCAGCAGCCGCGGCAGACGGATGTGCTGCATGATCCGCACCGCCGCGCTGTCCCCGCTGCCGAACAGCGCCGAAACGCACTGCCGCACCGACATCCCGGAGGACCCCACCAGCAGCTCCAGCAGGGCCAGCAGCAACACCGCCGCAGCCAGCGCCGCGATCACCGCTATTTTTCTTTTCCGTGCCCCGTCAGCGCCCATGTCCTGCCTCCCGTGATTATATATGGTGTATCATACCTCAATTTTCTCCACGGCGCAACCCGGGTAGGGGGTTCCGATCATGCCGATATCTCATATTTCTCACCGAATTTGTCCACCCAAACCGTGCGGTCCCTCTTGACAAACCACCTGCCCTGCGCCATAGTATACCTATCAGTTTTCTTTATAGGTGGTGCCGCCATGGATATCCAGAAATTACAGGCCCTGGCCGTCATTCAGGAGGCCGGCAGCTTCTCCCGCGCCGCAGAGACGCTGGGCTATTCCCAGGCGGGATTGACCTACATGATGAACAGCCTGGAAAACGAGATCGGCCTGCGCCTGCTGGACCGCAGCTACAGCGGCGTCCGCCTCAGCGAGACGGGCAAGACCCTCATGCCCAAGATCCACCGGCTGCTGCAGGTCTACGATGCCCTGAACGGCGAGATCAACGCCTGCAAGTGTGCCCAGCAGGCTACACTGCGCCTGGCGGCGTTGGACACCGTCTCCACCCGCTGGGTGCCCCGTGCCGTGGCGGCGCTGAAGTCCGAGTATCCCCAGATCACCGTCAGCGTCATCTCCGGCAGCCCCATGCAGGTGGACAACTGGCTCCGCGACGGCAGTGTGGAGCTGGGCGTTACCGACAAGCGCTTCACCGGCACGGATATGGACTGGATCAGGCTCTGCGATGATCCCTTCCTGGCCGTTCTGCCGCCGGACAGCGATGTACCGGACCCCGTGCCCGTGACCTGGTTTGCCGGCCGTGCTGTTATCATCCCCGACTACGGCACCAACACCGACACCACCCGCGTGTTCACCCGTGCCGGCGTGGAGCCCGTCTACACCGATGACCGTATGAACAACCGTTCTGTCCTGGCCGCCGTGGCCGCCGGATTGGGCAGCACCGTTTTTTCCCGGCTGGAGCTGGACTATTACGCCCGCCAGGATCTGACCGTCCGCGCCATGGACCCGCCCTGCTGCCGCGAACTGGGCGTGGCCCTGCGCCCCGGCGTCAAGGGCGACGCGGTGGTCCGTTCCTTCCTCCGTGCCCTTCGTGCCGCCGCCGACGCGGACAAATAAGCAAAAAAGAAACGCCCATAGGCGTTTCTTTTTTGCTTATTTGAAGAATTCGAACCGCGGCTGCTCCTTCGTTACGGTGCCGGTCTCGATCTCCAGCCCCTCGCCGAAATACTTTTTCAGCAGCGCCACCAGTTCGTCCGCCGCCGCCTGCACCTCCGCCGCATTCACGTCGGAGAAACCGTCGATGGGGAACAGGATGGCCTTGGTGTTCTCGGTGATCTTGCCGCGCTCGGACTGCCGCCAGGTCCACCGCCGGGTCCGTATCTCGTGGCCGCAGGCGTATACCGCCTCGCCCACGTCCGGAGCCTCCTCCTCGGTGGAGCCGAAGGGAATGAACGTGTCGCCCTCCTCCGCCAGCCGGACGTCCAGCCCGTCCGCGATGGTGTCCAGATCGTGCGCGCCCATGGGCAGCCTGTGCTTGATGGACACCGCGTTGCCCAGGTCCACCGCGGCATTGATGTGGGGGAAACCCTTGCCCTTGGCGATACGGGTCAGCAGTGCCTCGATGGAGCACATAAACTTGTTGGGGTTGATGCCCAGGGCGGTGAACGCCGCCCGGTAGGGCAGGATATCCTCCGTCTCCTTGGGCTTTTTGCCGGTGAAATAGGCCTCGCACTCCGCCACATTCCCGGCCAGCATTTTCTCCAGCTCCGGAATGTCATGGGTGTTGTCCAGCCCGCGCACCGCCACCGCGCCGAAGCAGGCGTAGGGCAGCTTATCGAAAAATTCCTTTGATACCTGGTAGTACACAGCGTTTCCTCCTTGTCTGAAGTATGTGTCCGCGGCCTCCCCGGCAGGGAGGCCGCCTGTTTTTGCCGATGGCATATTCTAACGCTTTAAAGGGTAAAAAGCAAGCCCTTTTTATCGCTGTTCGCGACCCAGCTTCAATCCCAACTCAAAGGCCTGTCGGTTCAGCGGCAGCAGCGCCGGCTTTTTGCCCAGCTTGTGTTCTATGGTGCGCCACACCACGTCCTCCGGAACCACCTGGGTATAGCCCACGTACACACCCAGCATGATGATGTTCAGCACCTTGGCGCTGCCCATCTCCAGCGCCAGCTCCGTCACCGGTGCCTTTACCACCTTGATGTCCGTGCGCGTGATCTCACTCTTGACGATGGAGCTGTTGATGTACAGCGTCCCGCCCGGCACCAGCTTGTACAGGAACTTGCTCAGGCTGGGGTCGTTCATGACGATCAGATCGTCCATCTGATCGCCCAGCGGCGCGCCGATATCGTCGTCGGAGATGACCACATAGCAGTTGGCGGTGCCGCCCCGCTGCTCCGCGCCGTAGGAGGGGAAGAACGTCACATTTTTGTCGGTGCTCTCGCAGGTGGCCTCCGCCAGGAACTTGCCCAGCGTCATCACGCCCTGTCCGCCGAACCCGGCGACCATCAGATTTCGTTCCATCACGCGCCCTCCTTATCCTTGTCCCGGATGACCCCCAGGGGGAACTCCTTGAACATTTTTTCCTCCAGAAAGCCCAGCGCCTCCAGCGGCTCCAGTCCCCAGTTGGTGGGACAGCTGGTGACGATCTCCACCAGCGAGAAGCCCTTGCCGTCCAGCTGGTTCTGGAATGCCTTTCGGATGGCCGCCTTCGTCCTGGCCACATTGGCGGGGTTGTTGCAGCTGGTGCGCTCCAGATAGTAGGGGGCTGTCAGCTGGTTCAGTATCTCGCACACATGCATGGGGTAGCCGTGCTCCCTGGGATCACGCCCATTAGGCGCGGTGGTGGCCTTCATGCGCACCAGCGTGGTGGGGGCCAGTTGTCCGCCGGTCATGCCATAGATACCGTTGTTCACAAAGATCACGGAGATATTCTCACCCCGGTTGGCGGCGGACATGGTCTCAGCCAGACCGATGGAGGCCAGGTCGCCGTCACCCTGATAGGTGAACACCAGCGTCTCCGGGTTGCTGCGCTTGGCACCGGTGGCCACGGCGCAGGCGCGTCCGTGGGCAGCCAGCAGATAGTCGTAGGTGAAGTAGCCCATGCCCAGACCGCAGCAGCCCACGCCGATGGCGCAGGTGCATTTGTCCAGCATGTTCATCTCCTCCAGCACCTCGCCGATGAGCTTGAAGAGGGTACTGTGCATACAGCCGGGGCAGAAGCCGTCCACCATGTCGGGCTGAATGCCTTTTGTTCTCATATATACCTTTTCCATGTCCGACGCCTCCTTATCCTTCCAGCAGTTTCCTGACCGCATCCATGACCTCGCCGCGTCCCATGATCTCGCCGCCTGCGTGCAGGCACGTCTCGATGGGGCAGCGGTCGTTGATGGCCAGCCGGATGTCGTCCACCATCTGGGCGGGGATGCACATCTCCACGTCCAGAATGGCCTTGACCCTGTCAGAGTCCAGCCCCGCGTACACGTCGGCAGGGAAGGGGTACAGTGTTTTCGGGCGGATGAAGCCCACCTTGTGCCCCTTGGCCCGCAGCAGCTTTACCGCCGAGCGTGCAATACGCCCGCAGATGCCATAGCCGGTGACGACCACCTCGGCGTCGTCCAGATACAGCGTCTCCGCCTCGCTGGGCCAGCTCTTGTACAGCTCCTCGGCCTTTTTGCAGTTGCGCTCCTGCTCCTTGGTGTCCCAGCGCCCGGCATCGATGGTGGCGCGGGGCTCCTTATAGGAATCGTGGCCGATGGCCGCCCAGCTGCGGCACTGGTCCTTCAGCACCCTGACCTCTTGGGAGGAGCGTTCCGGCGGCAGTTCCACCGGCTCCATGATGGTGCCCATCACGCCGTCGGTGAGGATCAGCACCGGGTTCCGGTCCTGCTGTGCGTAGTCAAAGGCCGCATAGGTCATGTCCACTGCCTCCTGCACGGTAGAGGGAGAGAACACCCGCATTCTGAACCCGCCGTTGCCGCTGGCCTTGGTGGCCTGGGTGTAGTCCTGCTGTGCCGGCTGGATGGTGCCGATACCGGGGCCGCCCCGCTGTACATTCACATATACGATGGGCACCCGTGCGCTGGCGCAGAAGCTGACGCCCTCGCTCATTAGGCTGATGCCGCAGGAGGAGGAGCTGGTCATGGCCCGTGTGCCGGTACCGGCGGCGCCGTACACCATATTGATGGACGCCACCTCGCTCTCGCCCTGTACAAAGCTGCCGCCTACCTCCGGCAGCCGCCGCGCCAGATACTCCGGTATCTCGTTTTGCGGCGTGATAGGATAGCCGGCAAAGAACCGGCAGCCTGCCCGCACCGCTGCCTCAGCGATGGCCTCAGTGCCCTTCATAAATACTCTTGCCATGCTCCCGCCTCCTTATTTATACACTTCGATGGCCGCGTCCGGACACATACGTCCGCAGATGGCACAGCCGATGCAGTTTTCCGGGTGTGCGGCCACCACAAAGGGGTAGCCCTTGGAGTTGACCTCGTGTCCCACGGCCAACACGCCCTTGGGACAGAACTTCACGCAGTAGCCGCAGCTCTTGCAGCTCTCCGCGCGGATGGTGACTTGCGCCATTTCAATACCTCCTTATCCTTCATCAAGTCCCGTCTCCGGGACGGTCATTCGCGGTGTGAGGGGCAGCAGCGGCAGCTCCGTCCGGCCCTCGACCTCCGGCAGCAGCGTCTCCGACACCGCCGCCGCCTCCACCTTTACATAGGGCGTCAGCAGCCGGAGCCCCTGCTCCACACCCACTAAGAATTCCTCCGCCGTGGTGCCGATGCCCAGCGTGGGGTTCAGCAAAAAACGCGGCAGGCCCAGCCGCGCCGCCTTCAGCACGGCGCTCAGGGTCCCGTCGATGTGCTCCACCGTCCCCGACCAGGGCCGGTACGGGTTTACCACGAACCATGCATCCGCGCTCTTCAGCAGGTGTGCGTATCCGCCGATGAGCCTTGCCCCCGTGTCGTTGCCGCCCACGTCCAGAATGACGCTCTTGCTCTTGTCCAGCAGCAGCGGCACCAGTCCACCCACCTGCGTGGGCGCGTCGGCACACTGTTGCTCGAAGTGCACCGTCACCCCCGCGCCCTCCAAAAGGGCCGCCGCGTCCCTTGACCGCAGCAGTGGCTTTGTCTGGTCCAGATCGAAGAAATGCACATCCCGTCTACGCTCCGCCGCCGTCAGCGCCCACTGCACCGCCAGCTCGGATTTGCCGCACCCGGCCTCGCCCAGAAATACCGTCACCCGCTGCGCCGGGTCCGGCGCATACCGTGCCATACCATCCCTCCTTTAGCCCTTCAAAGTGCTGTATATTTACGAATACCATTATACCCGCCCGCTTTGCCCCTGCGAAGCGTAAATGCCCGTTATCCTATAAAGCTTTCTTATATCTGACGGCGTAAAAAAAGACCGGCACCCGCCGGTCTTTTTTCATATGCTTATCCGCCCAGATACGCCTTCTTGATGGCATCGCTCTCCAGCAGTGCCGCGCCGGTGCCCTCCGTGACGATGCGCCCCGTTTCCAGCACATAGCCCCGGTCGGCCACTGCCAGCGCCGCCTGTGCGTTCTGCTCCACCAGAAGAATAGTGGTGCCGTCGGCGTGCAGCTGTCGAATGATGTCGAATATCTGCTCCACCAGCAGCGGCGCCAGACCCATAGACGGCTCGTCCAGCATCAGCAGCTTGGGATGGCTCATCAGCGCCCGACCCATGGCCAGCATCTGCTGCTCGCCGCCGGACAGCGTCCCGGCCACCTGCTTCCGCCGTTCCTTCAGCCGCGGGAAGCGCTCGTACACGCTCTCGATGTCTGCGTTCAGGTCGCCGCTCCGGCAATAGCCGCCCATGTCCAGGTTTTCCTGCACCGTCATGTGCTGGAAAATGCGCCGTCCCTCCGGCACAAGAGCCATGCCGCGCCCCACCAGCTTGTGGCTGGGCACGTGCCGCAGCTCCTCGTCCATAAAGCGCACGCTTCCCGTGCGGCTGCGGAGCAGCCCTGCCACGGTGTTCAGCGTGGTGGATTTGCCCGCGCCGTTGGCGCCGATCAGCGTCACCACCTCGCCCTGCTCCACGTGGAAGGACACGTCCTTCACCGCGTGGATGCTGCCGTAGTACACATTGATGTTCTCCACCTGCAGCACGCTGCTCATGCGCTCGCCTCCTTCTTCCGTCCCAGATACGCTTCAATGACCGCCGGGTCCGCCTGGATGTCCGCCGGTGTGCCCTTGGCGATGATGTGCCCGAAGTTCAGCACGCAGATACCCTCGCAGATGTTCATCACCAGGTTCATGTCGTGCTCGATCAGCAGCACGGCGATCTGGAACGTATCCCGTATTTTGCGAATGTTCTCCATCAGCTCCGCCGTCTCCGACGGGTTCATGCCCGCCGCCGGCTCGTCCAGCAGCAGCAGACACGGGTTCGATGCCAGCGCCCGCAGGATCTCCAGCCGCCGCTGCGCGCCGTAGGGCAGCGAGCCCGCCCGTTCATCGGCATGACTCTCCATGTGGAAGATGCTCAGCAGCTCCTCCGTCCGTTCCCGGGCGATGTGCTCCTCCCGCGCATACCTGGGGAAATGCAGGATGCTGCCCGCCAGACCGTAGCGCACCGAGTCGTTCATGGCCACCATCAGGTTCTCCGCCACCGTCAGATCATTGAACAGCCGGATGTTCTGGAACGTCCGGGCGATACCGGCCTTGTTTACCTGTGCGGTGGTCATGCTGTGGGTGTCCTTGCCATCCAGCAGGATAGCGCCCGCTGTGGGCTGATACACCTTCGTCAGCAGGTTGAACACCGTGGTCTTGCCCGCGCCGTTGGGGCCGATCAGCCCCGCGATCTCCGTCCGGCCGATGGTCAGATCGAAGTCCTCCACCGCCTTCAGCCCGCCGAAGGTCACGCCCAGCCCCACGCACTCCAGCACCGGGGACTTGTCGATGTCCCGTTCCGGCAGCAGCACGGAGGACTGGCGCTTCACCAATTTCGTTTTCGTCGTCACAGCGCCGCACGCTCCTTTCGTCCGGGGGTCAGTTTTTCCTTAGCAGAGGCAAAAAACCGCTTCATCGTGGGGTTGTTCGTGGCCTGCATCACCAGGATCAGCACGATGGCATACACCAGCATACGGTAGTCCGCCACCTCGCGCAGCGCCTCCGGCAGCACCGTCAGCACGATGGCCGAGATCACGGAGCCCGGCACGCTGCCCATGCCGCCCAGCACCACGATGACCAGGATCTCGATGGACATATTGTAATCAAAGGCAGCCGCCTTGATGTTGGCCAGTGAGTGGCCGTACAGCACGCCGGCGCAGCCTGCGAAGAAAGCCGCGATGACGAACACCGCCAGCTTGTACCATGTGACGTTCAATCCCACGGACTCCGCCGCGATGCGGTTGTCCCGGATGGCCATGATGGCCCGGCCGTACTTGGACCGCTTCAGGTTCAGCATCACCGCCACCGTCAGCAGCACCAGCACCGCGCCGTAGGGGAGAAGGTCCTTCGCCCCGGCGTAGATGGAGGAGGTGTCCAGACCCAGCGCGCCGCCGGTGATGTTCAGGTTTGTGATGATGTTCTTGATGATCTCGCCGCAGGCCAGCGTCACGATAGCCAGATAGTCGCCCCGCAGCCGCAGGGCCGGCAGTCCCACCAGCAGTCCGAAGACCGCCGCCATCAGGCCGCCCGCCAGCATACTCACCGGCAGGCGCACGCCCAGCGGCAGGGCGGTGGTGTGCAGCGCGATCGCCACCAGACACCCGGAGAACAGTCCCACGGACATGAAGCCCGCGTGGCCCAGGCTCAGCTCGCCCAGCAGGCCCACCACCAGGTTCAGCGACACCGCCATCACGATGTACACCGCAACGGGCACCAGCATATTCGTTACCTGCCGGGTCAGGTGCCCGGTATACAGCAGCGCCGCCATTACCACAAACAGTGCGGCCACCGCCGCCACGGTCAGCAGGTCCGTGCGCTGTCTTTTTTTCTGTGTCAGCTGCATTTCCTTCACCTCACACCTTCTCCTGCATGGGCTTGCCCAGCAGGCCCGTGGGCTTGACCACCAGCACGACCACCAGCACGGCGAACACGATGGCGTCCGCCCACAGGGTGGAGATATACGTCTTGGACATCTGCTCGATCAGGCCCAGCAGTATGCCGCCCAGCATGGCGCCGGGGATGGAGCCGATACCGCCGAAAACCGCCGCCGTAAAGGCCTTGATGCCGGGCATGGCGCCGGTGGTGGGCTTGATGTACACATAGGTCATGCCGTAGAACATACTGGCGAAGGCCGCCAGCGCCGAGCCGATGGCAAACGTCAGCGTGATGGTCCTGTCCACGCTGATGCCCATCAGCGTGGCGGCGTCCTTGTCCTCGGACACGGCCCGCATGGCTTTGCCCAGCTTCGTTTTGTCGATGAACAGCGTCAGCGCTGCCATCAGCACCGCTGTCACCGCCAGCGTCAGCACGGTGATGCCGTCCACCTGCACGCCGCCCACGGAGAAGCTGCCCAGCTTTACCAATGTGGGGTAGGCCATCTGCTGCGAGCCGAAGAGCAGCAGCGCCGCGTTCTGCAAAAGATAGCTGACGCCGATGGCCGTGATGAGCACACTCAGCGGTGCCGCCTGCCGCAGGGGCTTATAGGCGCAGAACTCAATGACCACGCCCAACACCGCGCATACCACGATGCTGACGATCACCGTCACCCACGGTGACAGTCCCAGCTGCGCCACCGCCACAATGCCGCTGTATGCGCCCACCATGATCACGTCGCCGTGGGCGAAGTTCAGCATTTTGGCGATACCGTAGACCATGGTGTAGCCCAGCGCGATCAGCGCGTAGATGCTCCCCAGGCTCAGCCCGCTTATCAATGTTTGTATCAAATTCATCATAGTCGTCATTCCTTTGCATGGCGCCCATTCCGCCCTCCCGGCGCAGCGCCGGGAGGGCGTATGGGCTTATTGTGAGGAAGATAGGTAGCTTACTTGCTTACGCCTCCGCGTCGGCCGCAGTATCCGCAGCGTCCCCGCTCTCCGCGCCGGCGGCGTCATTGGCGTTGCCCTGACCGAACAGGGTGCCCACGCCGTTCTTGTAGAGGATGGCGCTGGCGGCCTTGTTGGTGTTGCCGTCGGCGCTCCAGGTCATGGTGCCGGTCACGCCCTCCACGGTGATGGTGGGCATCACAGCGGCCAGGTCAGCGCCGGAGGTGCTGCCGTTGGCGGCCTCCACAGCGGCCTTGACGGCGTACACCGCGTCATAGGCATCCGCGGCGAACTGGTCGGGGGTGGCATTGTAGGCGTCCTGGTATGCCTTCACAAAGGCCTGGACCTTGGGGTCGGCGGAATCCGCGGCGAAGGGGGTCATCATCAGCACGTTATCCGCGATGGTCACATCCTGGCTCACCTTGCCCAGGATGCCGTCCAGACCGTCAGCGCCGAAGAAGTACACATCGTCGGCAAACTTACCCTTGGCCTGGGTCAGGAAGGTGGAGGCCTCCTCTGCGTAGATGGGGATGAACACGACCTTCACGCCGGAGGAAGCAAGGGCGTTCACCTGGGTGGAGAAGTCGGTGCTGGTGGCGGTGGTGAAGGTCTGCGTCTCCTTGATGGTCACGCCGGTGTTCTGGCACTCGGCCACGAAGGCATTGTACAGACCCACAGAGTAGTCGTTGTCGCTCTGATAGAACACGCCTACTTCGGTGGCCAGGGCGTTGTCGGTGAGGTAGTCTGCTGCCGCGGTGCCCTGATAGGAATCGTAGAAGCAGATACGGAACGCCTTGTCGTTGCCGTCGATGCACTTGTCGGCGGAGCCAGTGGTCTCCATCACCAGCACGTCGTCGGCTTTGGCCGCCGCCACCACGGAGGCCGTCTCACCGGACAGCACCGCGCCGTGCTGTACGGACAGACCATAGTTGGCATAGCCGCCGGTCAGGGGGCCGACGCCGCCCAGCTTAATGGTCTCGGTGCCGCTGGCGTCTCCGCTGCCGCCGTTATCGCTCTTGCTGCCGCAGGCCACCAGGCTGAACGCCATCACAGCGGCTAAAAACATTGCAACTACTTTCTTTTTCATGGTTTTGTTCTCCTTTACGTTGGTTTTCTTAGGAACTATGCACCGGCGGCGTCTGCCGCAGGTATACAAAAAAGCGGCTCCGCCAATGGCGGAGCCGCTTCGCTGTATCAGGTGTCAGCGCGTCATGCGGTTATCCGTGCCAATGGCGTATGTGCAGAGGCGGCCAGTACCAGCAGTACCAGCACCAGAGCGCAAATAATAATGGACGCCATAATAATGGCGCCCAGCACGGACAGGATGACAGTATGAGAAGCGGCGCAGGCGCAGCAGAAAGCAGCACCGGCGCAGGCGGCGGTCATCATGGTATTCATGGCTTTCTTCGTGGTCTTGGTCATCACGGTCGCCTCCTTCGCTTCAAAAGTGATGGGCACATTTTAGCAAAGCCTACCGCAGAAGTCAACAGGGGTTTCCCTAAAAACATCATCATATCGCACAATCGGCCACAATATGTATTATGCAATATGCATAAAAACGAACCACTTTCTCCCAGAAACTGGAAATTCCACGGCCGCAGCCGGTCTGCCGCTCTGAACACAAAAAAACGATATAGACGGACAAACATACGACAATACCGAACAATGCCCCTTGCATTTTCTGCGTTATCCTGTAAAATAGACAGCGAACCTTCGCGCGGTACGCGCGGAAGCGAAACAGACTGAAAAGGGAGGCCCGTCCATGCATACGCCCCGGCACCCCACACGCAGCATAACGATCATGGCGTCAGCGCTGCTGGCGCTGTTTCTGCTGTCCTTCGTGCTGGGCCGGTACGGCGTCCCCCTGGGCGAGGTGGTAAAGATACTCCTCTCCCGCGTATTTCCCATTGAACAGACCTGGACGGACAACATGGCCATCGCCGTGTGGAATGTCCGCCTGCCCCGCATCCTGCTGGCCTGCCTGGTGGGCTGCGGCCTCTCCGCCGCCGGCACCGCCTACCAGACCGTGTTCCAGAACCCCATGGCCGCGCCGGATATCCTGGGCGCGTCCTCCGGTGCCTGCTTCGGTGCGGCGCTGGGGATCCTGACGGGCCAGAGCACCGTGATGATCACCGTTTTCGCCTTCCTGGCCAGCCTGCTGTCCGTGGCCCTGGTCTATCTGGTGGGCCGCCGATCCCGGGGCAGCCGTGTGGTGAGCCTCCTGCTGGCCGGTATCATGGTAGGCTCGCTGTTCTCGGCCTGTACCTCCTATATCAAGCTGGTGGCCGATCCCACCAACCAACTGCCCCAGATCACCTACTGGCTCATGGGCAGCCTCTCCGGCACCCGTATGCACACCGTCGCCTTTGCCGCTGTCTGTATGGCGGCAGGGCTGACGCCCCTGCTGCTGCTCCGCTGGCGCATGAACCTGCTGACCCTCTCGCCAGATGAAGCCCGCGCCATGGGCGTCCACACGGACCGCCTGCGTCTGGCGGTGATCCTCTGCGCCACGGTGCTGACGGCCTCCGCCGTCTCCGTCTCCGGCATGATCGGCTGGGTGGGTCTGGTGATCCCCCATCTCAGCCGCCGCCTCGTGGGTAACGACTGCCGCAGGCTCCTGCCCATGGCCTGTCTGTTCGGCGCGGCCTTTCTGCTGCTGGTGGACGACCTGGCCCGCACCCTTGCGGCGACGGAGATCCCCATCGGTATCCTGACGGCCTTCGTGGGCGCGCCGTTCTTTATCTACCTCATGGTGAAGGGAGGCGACCGCCTGTGACCCTCACGGTATCGCACCTGACCTTCGCCTATCCCAAGGCCCCGCCGGTGCTGGAGGATGTCTCCTTCACCGTGCCCGCCGGTGATTTCCTCTCTGTGCTGGGTGCCAACGGTGCCGGCAAGAGCACCCTCTTCCGCTGCCTGCTGGGCGGCCTGGAGGGCTACACCGGCGCCATCTCGCTGGACGGCCGCGACGTGCGGACCTTCTCCCGCCGGGAGCTGGCGGCCCGCATCGCCTACATCCCGCAGATACACCGTCCCACCTTCGGCTATTCCGTGCTGGACACCGCCCTCATGGGCCTGACCCGGCACTTGTCCCCGTTCCAGAGCCCCTCCAAGGCCCTGGAGCAGCAGGCTCTGACCGCCCTGGAGCAGCTGGGTGTGGCCCACCTGGCGCAGCGGAACTTCGCCGCCCTCTCCGGCGGCGAGCAGCAGCTGGTGCTCATTGCCCGCGCCCTGTGCCAGCAGTCGGAGCTCCTCATCATGGACGAGCCCACCGCCTCTCTGGATTACGGCAACCAGCTCCGTGTGCTGGAGCAGGTGCGTTCCCTGTCGGAGCAGGGCTACACCGTCCTGCTCTCCACCCACGATCCCCAGCACGCCCTGCGTTTTTCCCGCCGCGTCCTGGCCCTGCAAGGGGGCCGCGTGGCGGCGGAGGGCGATACCCGGAGCGTGCTGACACCGGACCTGATCCGGCAGCTCTACGGTGTGGAGTCCGTGCTGCTGGATACGCCCGACGGCGCGGCCCTGCTGCCGGTGCGGGGAGGTGACCGCCATGTTTAGCTGGTCGGCGGACACTGTCCGCTTCATGGCCGATGCCTGCCGCCGCACCGACTTCCACGAAAAGCTGACGGCGCTGCTGCTGCCGTACCTGAAGCCCACGGATCATATCTGCGACGCCGGCTGCGGCCTGGGATACCTGTCTCTGGCCCTGTCATCCCATGCGGCCCACATCACGGCGGCGGAGTGCGACGCTGCGGCCCTGTCCGTCCTGCGGCAGGAGCTGGACGCCCGGGGCATTGCCAATGTGACGCCCCTGTGCACCGACATATTGGCCTATACCCCGGCAGAGAAGTTCGACGCCATGGTGTTCTGCTTTTTCGGCAGCATGGAGGAGATACTGGCCGCCGCCCTCCGCCAATGCCGTGGCACGGTGCTGGCCGTGGTGCGTGACGATGTGTGCCACCGCTTTTCCGGGGCACCCCGTGCGCCGGGCCGCCATAGCTTCGATGCCGCCTGCGGTGTGCTGGACGCCCACGGTATCCCCTATACGGCGCAGCGTGCGGCGCTGGACTTTCCCCAGCCCTTCCGCACCCTGGAGGATGCCCGGACATTCCTGACCATCTACGGCGGGGGAGCGCCTGCGGAGGACGATCTCCGCGCCAAACTTATTTCCACCGGCGATCCGGACTTCCCGTGGCAGCTGCCCGGCGTCCGCCGCTTTGGAATGATTGCATTTTCAACAGAAGAAGGAGAACACATATGAACAAGACAAAACGATTGCTGGCGCTGGTCCTGGCGCTGGTGATGAGCCTGACCCTGTTTGCCTGCGGCCGGAAGGCCCAGGACGACAAGACCGACGACAGCACCCGGACGGAGGACACCACCCGCGTGTTTACCGACTCCTGCGGCCGCGAGGTCACCGTCCCCACCGATATCCAGAAGGTGGCCGTCTCCGGCCCTCTGGCCCAGATGGTGGTCTTTGCCATCGCCCCGGACAAGATGGTGGGTGTGGCCAATGCCTGGGACAAGACCGCCGAGAATTACTTTGACCAGAAGTATCTGGACCTGCCCCTGCTGGGCCAGCTGTACGGCGGCAAGGGCGAACTGAACCTGGAGACGCTGCTGACGGCCGATCCCGACGTGGTCATCGATGTGGGCGAGCCCAAGAGCACCATGGCGGAGGACCTGGACGGCCTGCAGGAACAGACCGGAATTCCCTTTGTCCACATTGACGCCTACCTGGCCTCCATGGACGATACCTATGCCATGCTCAGCGACCTGCTGGCTATGCCCAACGAGGGTCAGGCCCTGGCCGACTACTGCCGCAATGCCTATGACACCGTCAAGGCCATCGTGGACGGCGTGGAGAAGGCCGATGTCCTGTATATCACCGGTGAAGAGGGCCTGAACGTCATCGCCAGGGACTCCTATCACGCCGAGGTCGTCGATATGCTGTGCAATAATCTGGCTGTGGTGGACGAGCCCTCCTCCAAGGGTACCGGCAACGAGGTGGACATGGAGCAGATCCTGAACTGGGATCCCTCTATCGTGTTCTTCGCCCCCGGCAGCATTTACAGCACCGTGGCCGATAACGAGAACTGGCAGACCATACCTGCCATCAAGGACGGCAAGTATTACGAGGTGCCCTTCGGCCCCTACAACTGGATGGGCTTCCCACCAAGCGTCCAGCGCATCCTGGGTATGCAGTGGATGGCCAAGGTCCTGTACCCCGAGGCTGCCGATTACGATATGTATGAGGTCGCCCAGACCTATTTCCAACTGTTCTACCACTGCGACCTGACCATCGACCAGTACAACGCGCTGGTGGCAAATTCTCTCCCCGCTGTGGAGGCCGCCGGCTGAATAAACGAACAGGGAGCGGCACCGCCGCTCCCTATGGCCCTTGAAAGGAGACACATATGAACAACATCTTCCAGACCCTGCTCTACCAGCGGGAAAAGCAGAAGGACACCGTGCTGGCCACCATCGTGTGGGATGACGGCTCTGCCCCCCGCGGCGCGGGCAGCCAGATGCTGGTGGGGGCGGAGGGTCTGCTCTCCGGCACCATCGGCGGCGGCGCGGTGGAGCTGCGGTCCATTCAGCTGGCCCGGGCGCTGCTGGCCGGTCAGCACGTGGACGCCCTGTATGACTTCAAGCTCTCCCGTGACGGTGAGCTGGGCATGGCCTGCGGCGGCGATGTGACGGTGCTGTTCACTCCCGCCAGGTTGTCGGATCGCGTCTGGGACGCGCTGGCGGCGGAGGTGCTGCGCCGCGTGCGTGACCGTGTGCCCGGCTGGCTGGTGCTGCCGCTGGACGGCGCCGCACCCCATATCGCCGAGACGGCGGAGACAGGCGAGGGCGTGTTCTCCCTGCCGCTGCCGGTGGGGGAGCGCGCGGTCATTTTCGGCGCGGGACATATCGCTCGTGCGCTGACGCCTCTGCTGCGGACGATTGGCTTCCGTCCCGTGGTGGTGGATGATCGGCCGGGCTTTGCCACGGCGGAGCATTTTCCCCAGGCGGACCGGACCATCTGCGGCGACTTTGACCGCATCAGCGACTACCTGACGCTGACGCCGGAGGACTATGTGGTCATCATGACCAACGGCCATGAGCACGACTTTCAGGCGGAGGTGCAGGTGCTGCGGGGCGAGACGGCCTATGTGGGCGTCATCGGCTCCCGGAAGAAAACGGCCTTTGTGAACCAGCGCCTGCGGGAGGCGGGCATTCCCGAGGAGAAGATCGCCTTTGTCCACACGCCGGTGGGCACACCCATCAAGGCCGTGACGCCGGAGGAGATCGCCGTGTCCATCGCCGGTGAGATGATCTGTGTCCGCGCCGCGCGGCGCGAAGCGGCAGGGGAGGTACACCATGGCTGCCCCATGCACTGACCATCTGTTCCTCACCGGTGACAAGGGCGTGGGCAAGTCCACGCTGGTGCGCTGCTTGCTGCGGGACCACCGGCCCTGCGGCTTCCGCACGGTCCGGGTGACCGGTGTGATGGAAAGACCGTCGGTACACCTGCTGCCCGCGGCAGGCGGAACGCCCTCGGCGGAGAATTTGCTGTTCTACTGCGGCGCTTATTCCTGCGATAGGTTCGACACGCTGGGCACGGCGGCCCTGCGTGACCGTGACGGGGACGTCCTGCTGATGGACGAGCTGGGCCCGGCGGAGTCCGGTGCCAAAAAATTCTGCGAAGCGGTGCTCGCGGCTCTGGACAGTGACCTTCCCGTTCTGGGCGTCCTGCAAAAGGCGGACACGGAATTTCTCCGGGCGGTGGCCGGTCATCCCCGGGTGCGTCTGGTGACCGTCACCGTGGAAAACCGGGACGAGCTGCGCCGTACCATGACCCTTTAACAAACGCTGCGCTATGGTGTACCACAGGTGACAAAAAGGTATAAATAAGAGCGCAGGAGAGCGCCAACAAAAGCAGCCTAAAGTAAACGAAAGTGACATGCGCCGTCAAAGGGCGCGGGAAGATCCCGCGTCCTTTTTTCGACTTTTACTTCCCATAAGGGACGGTTTGCGGTATACTATGGGGGAGAAAATAGGGGAGGTGACGCGGTGAAGCTGCGTATCATCACCGGCCGCGCCGGTGCGGGAAAAAGCAAGCTGGTGCTCGAAACCATTGCGGCACAACGGTTTGAGCGCCCGCAGATTTTGCTGGTACCGGAGCACGCCACCCACGAGGCGGAGCTGGATCTCTGCCGCGCGCTGGGGGATACCGCCAGCCGTGACGGGGAGGTGCTGAGCTTCCAGAGCCTTTCCACCCGCGTACTGTCACAAACCGGAGGCATATCCGATATAACGTTAGATAATGGTGGTAAAATACTGATAATGCGCCGCGCCTTGCAGGAAGTTTCATCATATTTGACGGTGTTTTCCAAGCCGTCACAGCGCCCGGCCTTTCTGCGGGAGCTGGTGGCCCTGGCCGATGAGTTGTACGCCTATAAAATCGCGCCGTCCCTTCTGCTGCAACAGGTTCAGGACATTCCGGGCGCCGCCGGAGATAAGCTGCGCTCTACGGCGCTGCTGTTCGGCGCTTATGACGCGCGACTCCACGGCGGCGACTTTGATGCCCGGTCAAAAGTGCAGAAACTCTGCGATAAACTGCTGAATTCTGACTATTTATGCGGAAAAGATATCTACATTGATGGGTTTTCCTATTTCAACCGAACGGAGGAGGATATCATTGCCGCCGCGCTGAAACAGGCCAACTCTGTTACAGTGACTCTGCTGGGCGATGACAGTGACCCGCAGCTCTTCCACAACGGCATACAGCAGCGGGAACGCCTGCGCAGACTGGCGAAGGACGCCGGTTGTAGTTGTGAAGTAGAAAGCCTTGTCAGGAACAGCGACACAGCGTTTTCGCACCTGGAGCGATACTTCCTCGGCGCGGAAAAAGCGTGGACGGGCAGCACGCCGTCCATCACCTTGTACCAGGCCAATACCGCCTATTCTGAGGTGGAATATGTGTCTGCGCAGCTGCGGGCGCTGGCACAAAAGGGCGTTCGCTGGCGTGAGATGGCCGTGGCGGCGCGGAATATGGAGGTATATGGCCCGTTGCTGGAGGCCGTGTTCCGCCGGGACGATGTTCCCACCTATATCAGCCGCCGGAGCGACATTTTGGAGCAGCCGGTCCTGACGCTGCTGCTGTCCGCCGTCGACGCAGTGACAGGCGGCTTTGAGTATGAGGACGTGTTCCGGTGCCTGAAGACCGGCATGACGGCACTGACAGCGGCGGAATGCGATCTTCTGGAAAACTATGTGATCCGGTGGGAAATTCGGGGCAATATGTGGCTGCGGGACGCCGACTGGACGGCAGACCCGGATGGATACAGCGGAGAGATGACCGACTATCGCCGGGAACAGCTGGCCGAGATAAACGCGGTCAGAAGAAAAGTCAGAAAACTGTTTCTTACCCTGAGTGATGGGATGAAAGTCAATAAAACGGTAAGAGGTAAAGCTGAAGCACTTTACAGATTTGCGGAGGACGCCGGTACACCGGCCGTGTTGGAACAGCGGGAGAAAGAATTGCTGGAGCAGGGGCAGATGCAGGCGGCAGAGGAGTATGCCCAGCTGTGGCGGATATTCTGTGATGTGCTGGATCAGTTCGTGGCGCTTTTGGGTGACACGGAGGTGGACGGCGATGAGTTTGCGCGGCTGCTGCGGCTGACGCTGAGCCAGTATGCCGTGGCCACCATACCCGCTGCGCTGGACCAGGTAAAGGTAAGCCCCCTGACGCGAAATGACCGCCATACAGTGCGGCATCTTTTCCTGCTGGGCGCCAATGACCATGTGCTGCCCACGGTGGAGAAGGGTGGCGGTATATTGGACGAACAGGAGCGTGAGCTTTTGCAGCAGCAGGGAATCTTGCTGTCCGACGCCACGTTCGACCCGCTGAGCAATGAGCTGCAGAATATCTATGCCGCCCTGGCCCAGCCCACGGGGACACTGACCGTGTCCTGGTGCGCCGGCGATGAGTCGGGGGCGAAGCTGCTGCCGTCCTTTGTGGTAGAGCGTATCCACAAGCTGTTCCCTCAAGTGGAAATACAACGGGAAGACGGCGCGTACCGCTGCGGACTGCCTGCGGCAGCGCTGGCACTGGCGGGACAGCGGCCCGGCGGTGCGCTGTGGCGTTATTTTGAGATGCATGGACAGGGCGGTACGCTGGAGAAGATGGCATCGGCCCGGGCTATGGGCCGGGGAAGGCTGTCACCCGGGGCGGTACGCAGCCTGTACGGCAGTACGCTGGCCATGTCCGCCTCGCGGCTGGACCAGGTGAAGAGCTGTCACTTTGGCTATTTCATGGAGTACGGCCTGCGGGCCAGGGAACGGACAAAGGCGGATTTCCAGGCGCCGGAGGTGGGGACGTTTATCCACTATCTGCTGGAGAATGTCCTGCGGGAGGTGGAGCAGCAGGGGAAGCGGCCGGAAAGACCGGCGCTGGCGGCGTTGGTGCGGCGGTATACGGATGAGTATGTCCGGACGGTCATCGACGGCTACGGCGAGAAGAGCGCACGGTTCCGGTATCTGTTTTCCCGGCTGCGGGAGACGGCGTTGGTCATTGTTGAGAACGTGCTGGATGAGCTGGAGCATTCGGATTTCCGGCCTGTGGCCTTTGAATTGGGCTTCGGCGGCAAAAACGGACAGCTGCCTGCCGTCACGGTGACGGCGGGAGATACCACGCTGTCCGTCACCGGTAAGGTGGATCGGGTGGACGGCTGGCTGAAGAACGGGAAGCTATATCTGCGAGTAGTGGACTACAAAACCGGGAAAAAGGCTTTTGATCTGGCGGATGTGCGCTACGGCCTGGGTATTCAGATGCTGCTGTATCTTTTCGCACTGCAACGGTACGGCGGGGACTATTTTGGGGCGGCGGTGGAGCCGGCGGGAGTGCTGTACCTGCCGGCGAGGGACGTCGTTAAAAAGGCGGATCGGGCCATCGCGCCGGACAAGCTGGCCGCGCTGCTGCGGGGCGAGCTGCGTCGGACGGGCATGGTGCTGTCCGACCCAGAGGTGCTGACAGCCATGGAGCACAGTGCGCTGGAGTCACCCTGCTATTTGCCTATTGCAGTGAAAAAGGACGGTTCGGTCAGCGGTCTGGCGGCCAGTGTGTTGGCGGATGCAGCTCAGATGGGCAAAATGGGTCGGTATGTGGACAAGCTGCTGCGGAAGGTGACCCGGGAGCTGGGCGATGGCAATATTGACGCAGATCCATACCGCAGGGGGCCTCAGGAAAGTGCCTGCGACTGGTGTCCCTTCGCGTCGGCCTGCTGGTTTGACGAGAAACGGGACAAGCCCCATTATCTGCAAAAGACCACGCCGGAAGAATTCTGGCAGCTGGTGGACGAGGAGGTGACGCGCCGTGGCTGACATCCAACTGACGGCACAGCAGCGTGGGGCAGTGGAGGACCGGGGCGGCAGCCTGCTGGTGTCCGCCGCCGCCGGATCCGGCAAGACGAAGGTGCTGGTAGAGCGTGTGTTCGCTTATCTAACGGAGGAACACTGCCACATAGACGATTTCCTTATTATCACATTTACCCGCGCCGCTGCCGCCGAACTGCGGACAAAGCTGGCCGCAGAGCTGGCGAAGCGGGTGGCACAGGACCCGGAGAACAGTCACCTGCGGCAGCAGATGTTCCGGGTGTATCAGGCGGACATCAAGACGGTGGACGGCTTCTGTGCAGGGCTGCTGCGGGAGCATATCCATCTGCTGGAGCCGGTGGATGGGCGGAGTCTGACGCCGGACTTCCGTATCCTGGATGAGACGGAGGCCGGCGTGCTGAAGCAGCGGGCACTGGAGAATGCACTGGAGGCGTTCTATCAGCGGATCGAGCAGGGGGACGAAGGCTGCCGGGCGTTGGCGGAGACGCTGGGCTTCGGCCGGGATGACCGGGCGTTGGCGGCGCTGGTGCCGGAGCTGCACGGAAAATTGCAGAGCCATCCCTACCCGGACAAGTGGTTGGAGAAGGCTGCGGAGAGCTGGGCGGACCTGCCGGAACGGCTGGGCGACAGCGTGTACGGCCGGACGATCATGGAGGACACGGTGCGCCGCGCCAGTTACTGGGCGGGGCGGCTGGAACGCGCCGTGAAGGATATGGAAGACTGCGAGAGCGTGTATAACGCCTATGGAGATCGGTTTTTGGAAACGGCGGCGCAGCTGCGGGAATACGCGGCCGCGGCCCGGGAAGGCTGGGATGCCATGGGCCGTGTGCAGCCGGCCTTCCGGCGGATGGGCGTGGTGAAGGGGGACGAATGCGCCGGGGCGAAGGACGCGGCGCGGGCGGTGCTGGAAAAGTGCCGTGACGCATTGAAGAAGCTGTCCGCGCCGTATCAGACGGCGGAGACGGAGTTGCTGGGCGATCTGCAGGTCATCGCGCCCGCTATGCGGGCGCTGCTGGCACTGACAGGGGACTTCGACAAGCGGTTCCGGGCAGAGAAGGTGCGGCGGAACGCTATGGATTTCTCTGACCAGGAACACTACGCCGTGCAGATGCTGTGCCGCCAGGACGGAACGCCCACGGAGCTTGGCGAGCAGGTGTCCCGGCGGTACCGGGAGATCATGGTGGACGAGTATCAGGACACTAATGAAGTGCAGAACTGTATCTTCCGGGCGGTATCGCGGCAGGGAGAGAATATCTTTGCCGTGGGCGATGTGAAGCAGAGCATCTACCGGTTCCGGCTGGCGGAACCGGGAATATTCCTGGAAAAATACAGGGCCTATGCCGATGCGGACCACGCTGCGCCGGGTGCGCCACGGCGGCGGGTACTGAGCCGGAACTTCCGGTCACGCCGGGAGGTGCTGGCGGCTGCGAACTTTGTGTTTGCGGCGCTGATGTCCCGGGAAATGGGCGAGCTGGATTATACAGAGGAGCAGCATCTTCACTTTGGGGCGGAATACTATCCGGAGGTGCCGCGGGAGACGGAGTTCCACTATCTGGCTGTGGAGGACACACCGGAGCAGCGGTTCGACCGGGCGGAGGCCGAGGCGCGGTTCGTGGCAAAGCGTATTCGCTGTATGCTGGACGAAGGGTTCACTGTCCGAGGTGAAGACGGCACCATGCGTCCGGCAGCACCGGAGGATATCGTGATACTGATGCGCTCACCCAGCGCCCGGCAGACGGTATTCGCCGCCGCCTTGGCACGGGAGGGGATCCCCTGCGACGGCGGGGAAAGTGAGGATTTCTTCTCAGCGATGGAGGTCGCAGTGGTATTGTCACTGCTGGAGGTGGTGGATAACCCACGACAGGATGTGCCGCTGATCGCGGTGCTGCGTTCGCCACTGGTAGGCATGAGTGCCGACCGGCTGGCGGAGATACGGGCCGTACAGCGTGAGGGGGATTATTACGAGGCGCTGCGGCAGGATGAGGGTGAGGACGCGCAGGCGTTCCTGTCGCTGCTGCATGAGCTGCGGCAGGTGGCGCGGGAACTGTCCGCCGATAAGCTGCTGTGGTATATCTATGACCGCTGCCGGGTGCAGGCGATCTTCGGTGCCATGGAGGACGGTACAGCCCGCCAGGCGCGTCTGAGGGCACTGTATGACTATATACGGCGGCTTGTGCAGGGCGGCAGAACGAGCCTGTTTGACTGTGTGCGGCAGGTACGGCAGCTGCTGGAAAGCGGCGATGCGCCGGCCATTACCGCTTCAGGTGCAGCGGGCGGTGTGCGCTTGATGAGCGTGCATAAGTCCAAGGGACTGGAGTTTCCGGTGGTGTTCCTGGCTGACTTGAACAGGAGCTTCAACCGGCAGGACCTGGATCGGCCGGTGCTGGTCCATCCCCAGCTGGGCGTTGGTGCGGAGCGCGTGGAGGTGGAACGCCGGCTGCGGTACGACACCGTCTCCAAAACGGCGCTGGCGCTGACGCTGGAACGGGAAGCCAAGGCGGAGGAGCTGCGGATACTGTATGTAGCCATGACCCGTGCACAGGAGAAGCTCATCATGGTATGCTCGCGGAAAAACCCGGACAAGCACCTCAAGGAGCTGTGTGCACTGGCAGAACTGCCGGCGCCGCCGGAGGCGGTGGCCGCGGTAAACTGCCCGGGCGATTGGCTGCTGCTGGCGCTGCTGAGCACATATCAGGCAGGGGTGTTCCACGATTACACCGGGGTACGTCCCGCGGTACTGTGCGATGGGCCGGAGGGCTTGGCGCTGCGGCTGCACCGCATCGGCGGTGAGGAGGACGGCGGTGCGGCGATGCCGGCGGAGGAGCCGGAAGCGCAGGCACCGGATCCGCAGCCGGACGAGGCGGCGCTGGCGTTCCGGTACAGTCACAGAGCGGCGACAGTGACGCCCTCCAAGGTGACGGCTACCCAGCTGAAGGGGCGGGCCATCGATCAGGAGATCGCCGAGGGGACACTTCCGGCGCGGCGGACCGCCGCACCGGAGAAGCCGCGGTTTTTGCAGGAAAAGCGCGGACTGACCGGGGCAGAGCGCGGTACAGCCATGCACCTGGCGATGCAGTTTCTGCCGCTGGATACTCCTGCGGCACCAAAGGCAGTGACGGCTTTTGCAGAGACGCTGACGGCCCGACGGCTGTTGACGCCGGAGCAGGCTGCGGCGCTGGATATCCCGGCGCTGGCGCGGTTTTTGGCATCGTCGCTGGCAGAGAGGATACGGACTGCGCCGCAGGTGTGGCGGGAGTACCGCTTCGCGTTGCTCACCGATGCGGGTATTTATGACGTCGCGGCAGCAGGGGAGGAGATACTCCTGCAGGGCGTGGCAGACTGCGTGTTTGAGACGACGGCGGGTTTGACGGTGGTGGATTTCAAGACTGATCGGGTGACAGCGGCAGAGGCGTCCCAGCGGGCGGAGGCCTATCGGCCGCAGCTGGACGCTTACGCCGGAGCGCTGTCGCGGATACTGGAAAAGCCGGTGACGGAGCGCGTTCTGTATTTCTTCGCCTGCGGAGAAGAAATTTCTTTGTGAAAATAGCGAAAAATGCTTGCATTTGCGGGAAGAGTGTGCTATTATCACAGTTGCGTTTGCGGCGATGCCGCGGCGACGAGTGAACCAGAAAGGGGTGAACAAGAGCAATGAAGGAAGGAATCCATCCCAATTATCAGCAGACTACTATCAAATGCGCCTGCGGTAATGTGATTGAGACAGGTTCTACGAAGAAGGATATTCGCGTGGAAGTCTGCTCTAAGTGTCACCCCTTCTTCACCGGCAAGCAGAAGCTGGTGGATACCGGCGGACGCGTTGCCAAGTTCAACAAGCGTTTCGGCCTGGACAAGTAAGGATACACCACTTTGCAAGACCCGTACCAATGGTGCGGGTCTTGTTTTTTATTTTACTTTTGCGCCGGGATGGGGTATAATCGTGGAAAATCATCATAACGAGGACGACTATGGAACGAAAAACCATTGAAGAAAACAAAAACGGTGCGCGGGACTACGCGGTGCTGGTGGGGCTGCGGTCGCCGGTACTGGGTGCGGACAGCGCCGACGAGGAGAGTCTGGCGGAGTTGGCGGCCTTAGTGGAGACGGCGGGCGGTGAGTCCGTGGGTATGATCCTGCAGAGCCGGGAGAAACCAGACCCCCATAGCTTCATCGGCGAGGGAAAAGTGGAGGAGGTCAAGCGCATGGTCGAGAACAGTGAGGCCACCATGGTGATCTTTGACAACGATCTGTCCCCGTCTCAGGTGCGGGTGCTCACAGAGCTGTGCGGTGTGCAGGTGCTGGACCGCAGCGGCCTGATTTTGGATATCTTCGCCCAGCGAGCCCGGACAAAGGAGGGCTGCCTACAGGTAGAGCTGGCGCAGTATCAGTATCTGCTGCCCCGGCTGATCGGTATGTGGTCTCATCTGGAACGGCAGGGCGGCACCGGCGGCTCGCCCATCGGCACGAAGGGCCCCGGTGAGACGCAGCTGGAGACGGACCGGCGGCACATCCGGCGGAAGATCGACAAGCTGAAGGAGGAACTGGAGGAGGTGCGGCGCGTCCGCGCCACCCAACGTCAGCGGCGGCGGAAGAACGAGATACCCGTGGTGGCCATCGTGGGCTATACCAACGCGGGCAAGTCCACACTGCTCAATGCCATCACCGGCGCGGACATACCGGCCAACAACCGGCTTTTCGACACGCTGGACACCACCACGCGGCTGCTGACCGTCAGCGATACGCTGGATGTAGTCATCTCCGACACGGTGGGATTTATCCGCAAGCTGCCTCATCAGCTGGTCGAGGCATTCAAGGCCACGCTGGAGGAATTGGAGTACGCCGATCTGCTGCTGCACGTCATCGATGCCAGCAATCCGGAGTGGCAGGAACAGGCGCGGATCGTGGATGATCTGATCCGGGAGCTGGGGGCGGAGAATATCCCTTGCATTCGGGTGTACAATAAGTCCGATTTGGCGTTTGCCTTCCAGCGGGACAAGGAGGGGGACGCAGTATCCGTGTCCGCCAAGACCGGCGAGGGGTTGGGCAGGCTGCTCTCCGCCATTGACAAAAAGTTGGACAAGGGTACGAAACGGGTGACGCTGCACCTGCCCTATGACAAGGCCGGAGCGCTGGACAGCCTGTACCGGGAGGCCAAGGTGGAGTCCGTGGAGTACGGCGAGACGGTGGATGTGGTGGCGGTGTGTACGCCCCGCATCATCGGCCAGCTGAAAAACTACATCGAGGGTTGGACGGAGTCGAAGGAGGAGTGGGAATGAGCGATTTCCGCGTACCCTTTGGCCCGTCAGAGACGGAGTTCACCGAAAAACGATCCCGTTTTATCGGCCATCTGCTGCCGGTGGAGACGGAGGAGCAGGCGCGGGAATTCATCGCGCAGATGAAGAAAAAATACTATGATGCGCGGCACAACTGCTGGTGTTATCTCATTGGCGGCGATACGATGCGCTACGGCGATGACGGTGAGCCTCAGGGCACGGCGGGACAGCCTATGCTGAACGTGTTTCAGCGGGAAAACGTCACCAACGTGGTGTGCGTGGTCACGCGGTACTTCGGCGGGATCTTGCTGGGGGCCGGCGGGTTGACGCGGGCGTATTCCAAAAGTGCCCGCGATGCGCTGGTGGCGGCAGGCGTGTCGGAGATGGGCCTGTGGGCCATGGCGGACATTCCGTGCCCCTACGCGCTGTTCGAGCGTGTGCGTGGTGAGGTAACGGCCCTGGGCGGCACGGTGGACAGCGCCGATTACGGCGCGGACATTCGGCTGACGGTTTCGCTGCCGGCAGAGAACACTGCGGCGCTGCGGGAACGGCTAACGGAGCTGTCGGCAGGCGGCATCGTGCTGACGGTAACGGCGGAGGCATACCGTCCGGGACCAAAGGTGGAAATATAAAGACAGCGACCCCGGAGGCAGGGACCTCCGGGGTCTTTCACGTTTTGCGCTGGGGTATCATACGATGGCATGAGTACAAAGGAGGTGCCAGCATGGAGGAATATCTCATCACCGCCCGGTCCGTGACCCAGGCGCAGCGTATGGCGCAGCTGCTGGAGCGCCGGGGTGTGCGTGCCGTGGTGGGCCGTGTGCCCATGGGCCTGACCGGCAAGGGGTGCGGCTATGTGCTGCGGCTGCGGGGACAGACCCGCACGGTAGCGGCCCTGCGGCTGCTGCGGGAGGCGGGCTTTGCACCCGCGCAGGTATTTGTTCGTCAGGATGACGGGTATAGTGAGGTTGAGCTATGATCTATTTTGATGCGGGGGCCACGACGCTGCAAAAGCCGGAGACGGTGGCACGGGCTATGTACCGTGCGGTGGGGCAGCTATCCTCGCCGGGGCGGGGGAGTTATCCGGCCACGCGGGCGGCGGAGGAAACAGACCTGCAATGCCGCACACTGGCAGCAAAGCTGTTTGGCGTGGCTGATCCGGCGCGGGTGGTGTTCACCTCCTGCGCTACACATGGGCTGAACATCGCCGTGCATACGCTGGTGAAGCCCGGCGGACGGGTGATCATTTCGGGATATGAGCACAACGCCGTTACCCGGCCGCTGCACGCTATCCCCGGCGTGGAGCTGACGGTAGCGGATGGGCCTTTGTTTGATGGGGAGGAGATGGTACGGCAGTTCGCCGCTGCGCTGGCGTGTCCGGCGGACGCGGTGATCTGCACACACGTGTCCAACGTGTTTGGCTTCCGACTGCCGGTAGAGCGCATCGCGGCGCTGTGTCGGGAGAAGGGTGTGCCATTCGTGCTGGATGCGTCGCAGTCTGCGGGGATGCTGCCGGTAGACATGGATGCGCTGGGCGCGGCGTTTATCGCCATGCCGGGGCATAAAGGACTGTACGGGCCGCAGGGCACGGGGCTGCTGCTGTGCGGCGCGGAGCCGGAGCCGCTGCTGCGGGGCGGCACGGGGTCGCAGTCGATCCTGCAGGAGATGCCGGAGGAGCTGCCGGACCGGCTGGAGGCCGGGACGCACAATATGCCGGGGATCGCAGGACTGTTGGAAGGGCTGCGGTTTGTGGAGCAGCAGGGCGTGGGACGTATTGCAGGGCACGAGAGACACCTGACGCGACATATGGCGGCACTGCTGCGGGATATTCCCGGTGCGGAGGTGTTCTATACCCCGGAGGATGGGGCACAGACAGGTGTGCTGAGCTTTCGCCTGGACCGTTGGGACTGCGAGGCGCTGGGCGAAGCTCTTGCGGCGCAGGGCGCGGCGGTGCGGGCGGGACTCCACTGTGCGCCTCTGGCGCACCGCACGGCGGGAACGCTGGAGACGGGCACTGTGCGGTGCAGCTTTTCGGCCTTTAGCACCACCGCACAGGTAGAGCACTTTGCCCGTATTTTGCGGCAAATCGTTCGTTAAACTGCAAAACTGTTCACATAATTTTTTGTTGCATTTTCCCAATATTTTTTATATAATGTTAGTATCTATTTTTATGCCCGTAACAGGAAGGGTGGTAACGTGGATAAGGTACTTTCGTTATTAGAAAATATTGGGAATTACTTATTGCTGATACGGATATCGGATATACTGGACATCGCCATTATCGCGTTTCTGGTATACAACCTGCTCCGTATGGTCAAAAGTACCCGCGCCGAGAATATCCTCAAGGGCGTGGTGGCGTTTCTGCTGGTGCTTTGGCTGGTTGATATATTGCAGCTCAACGCCATATCGTACCTCATGCGGAACCTGGTGCAGGTGGGGATCCTGTCCATTATCGTCCTGTTCCAGCCGGAGATCCGCCAGATACTGGAGAAGGTGGGCAGCCGGAACATCAAACTGCTGCGGGCCTTCAACGATCCCAAGCAGCAGTCGGAGCTGGAGGCGGCCATCGATCAGACGGTGACGGCGTGCAGCGAGATGTCCCTGAGCAAGACCGGCGTGCTGATCGTCTTTGAGCGCGACATCCATCTGGATGACATGGTGCGAAGCGGTACGACGCTGGACGCCGCCGTGTCCTCCGAGCTGCTGAAAAACATCTTTTTCGTCAAGGCGCCCATGCACGACGGCGCGGTCATCATCCGCCGTGGACGGATCTTGGGCGCGGGCTGCATGCTGCCTTTGAGTAAAAACGTGAACCTGAGCCGCGACCTGGGCATGCGGCACCGGGCCGGTATCGGCATGAGCGAGAACTCCGACGCGGTGGTGGTCATCGTTTCGGAGGAAACAGGTTCCATCTCCGTGGCTATCGGCGGTATGCTCAAGCGGCACCTGAAGCCGGAGACGCTGGGCAAGCTGCTGCGTAATGAGCTGATACCGCCGGAGGAGGAAACGGAGGACAAGCCCCGACGCAATCTGGCAGAGCTGCTGGGACTGAACAGAAAGGGGGCGGACGACCATGTCGGAACGGATCTCTGATACAAACAACGGGACGGCCAACAGCGAGGCGCGCACGCCCCGCTTTAACCGCAGCAAGACCGTGCAGGTCATCATTTCCATCCTGGTGGCCCTGGCGCTGTGGGTATATGTAGATGTGGAGAAGGCGCCGGAGAGGACGAAGACCATCAGGGATGTCCCGGTGGAATTCTCCGGCGAGAACACCACGTTGGCAGACAAAAATCTGATGCTGCTGTCCGGATATGACACCACTATTGATTTGACGATACGCGGTCCTAAGCGGGAGTTGGTAAAGATGAACCGGGACAATGTGCGGGTCATTGCCATTACATCCAGCATCGATTCCGTGGGCGTACACCAGTTGGATTGGACCGTCAGCTTCCCTGATGGAGTGGTACGCACGAATGTCAGCGTGGAGAAGGCCAGCCTGAGCCAGATCACGGTGACGGTGGGCGAGTTGTATACGAAGGAAGTGCCGGTGGAGTGTCAGGTCATCGGCGAGGTGGCTGAGGGATATTTTACCGGCGATGTAGTGCTGGATCCCGAGGTGCTGACGCTGCGCGCCCAACGGGACGATCTGCTGAATGTCAGCTGCGCCAAGCTGACGGTGGATATCAGCGGCGCGACCCGATCGGTGGTGCAGACGGTGGACGTACAGCTGTACGACTACGACGGCAATCTGGTGGAGAACAGCAACATACGCACCAGCGCCAGCCTGATACAGGCAAAGGTGCCGGTGCTGACCACCAAGGAGGTGGCCTTGGCCATAGAGTTCGAGGGCGTGCCCGGTGCGGCGGCAGACAGCATCGTCTGTGATATCGCGCCCAAGACGGTGCGGCTGAACGGAGAAGCCGACGTGCTGGCGTCTATTGATAAGCTTGTGCTTGCCACGCTGCATGTGGACGATCTGGGGATGCACCAGCAGAATAGCTATGTGGTCACGCCGCCGGACGGCACCTGGCTGGTCAACGGCAACGAGGTGGCCACGGCGGACATCACCCTGGACGGTATCAGCGAGACGACGCTGACGGTGACGGATCTGTCCTTCACCGATCTGCCGGCGGGGCTGTATGCCGTCGTGCCGGAGGGCGGATTGACGGTGCGGCTGTGGGGACTCAGCGAGGAGATCGAGGCCATTACCGCCGAGAACCTGCGGGCCACGGCGGACATGAGCACCGTGACCGGACAGGGGAGCTTCACCGTGCCGGTGACCGTGACGGTCAGCGGGTTCAGCGATGTGACGGTGCGCGGTACCTATGAGCTGACGCTAACCATTACCGACACGCCGCCGCAGACGGAGCCGGCGGTACCTGCCGGCGGAGAGGACCAGACGGTCCCCGAGGTGCCGGAGACATGAGTATTCCCGAGAGGTGAGATAATGACACAGATCGCAACGGTTGAAAAGCTATTGCCCGGCGGGTATGCGGAGATATCCGTACCGCGGAAGACCGCCTGCGGCCACGACTGCGAGGAATGCGCTGGCTGCGGCATGACCGGAGCGGCTATCAAGGCCCGTGCCAAGAACGATCCTAACGCCCAGCCGGGAGAAAAGGTCGTAGTGGAGAGCAGCACGAAAAAGCTGCTGGGTGTGGTGGCGCTGGTGTATGTGCTGCCTGTGGTCGGGTTCCTGCTGGGGTATTTCCTCAGCGAAGGGCTGCTCGAGGGCTGGCGGTACGGGATCGCCGTGGCTGCGGCGGTGCTGGCATTTTTGCCCAGCGTGGCCTATGACCGCTACGCACGGCGGAAAGAGCTGCTGACCTACACCATATTACGGGTGTTCTGAGAGATGTTCGGCTATGTGCGGCCTTCGGATGACCGGCTGACGCCGGCGGACCGTGAGACGTTCCGCGCCGCCTACTGCGGGCTGTGCCACGCGCTGGGTGCGCGGTACGGCTTGGTGGGGCGGATGATTCTGAACTATGATCTGACTTTTTTGGCGATGGTGCTGTCGGACGGAGCAGGGGAGATGTGCGCCAAGCGCTGCGCGGTGCATCCGATGCGGAGACGCTGCTGTGTTGCGGGCGATCCGGCGCTGGACGCGGCGGCGGACATGAGCGTGATACTGACCTACTGGCAGCTGCGGGACGGTGTGGCCGACCACGGCTTCTGGGGCGGGCTGAAGTATCGAATTGCGTCGGTGCTGTTGCGTCCGGCGTACCGGAGGGCGCGGGAACGCCGGCTTCAGTTTGATGCGGGGACCAAGGCGCATCTGTCGGAGCTGGCGGCGCTGGAACGGGAGAGATGTTCCTCCCTGGATGCGCCGGCGGATGCCTTTGCAAAGCTGCTGGCACTGGCGGCGGAGGAGGTCAGCGATCCGGTGCGGCGGCGGGTGACAGCACAGATGCTGTACCATCTGGGCCGGTGGGTCTATCTGGTGGACGCGGCGGACGACCTGCGGGCAGATATTAAAAGCGGCGGGTACAACCCGCTGGCCCTGCGCTTTACGCCGAAGGACGGCGCGCTGACACCGGCCGACAGTGAAGTGCTGGCCCTGACGCTGGATGGTTCTGTCCGGGCCATGGCGGCGGCCTTTGAGCTGCTGCCAGAGACAAAGTACACACCGGTCCTGCGTGCTGCGGTGTACGAAGGACTGTATGCCGTGGGGGCGGCCGTGCTGCACGGTACGTTCCGTAAGCGGCAGAGGCGAGAAGAACCTATACGAAAGGCGGACACGGACTATGCGTGATCCCTATCAAGTGTTGGGGGTGCCCAGCACCGCCACAGACGAAGAGGTGAAGAAGGCTTACCGCGACCTGGCGCGGAAGTATCACCCGGACAATTATCACGACAACCCGCTGGCTGATCTGGCGCAGGAGCGCATGAAGGAGATCAACGAGGCCTATGAGGCGGTGCAGTCCCAGCGGAAGGCCCAGCGCAGCGGCGGGTATTCTGCCTCCGGTGCGGGCTACGGAACCGGATACGGCGGGTATCAGTCGGCATATCAGGGGCCCTATCAGGGCAGCAGCCGCTATCAGCGGGTGCGTATGGCCATCAGCAGCGGCGATCTGAACCTGGCGGAGGAGCTGCTGAACGCCCAGACCAACCACGACGCCGAGTGGAATTTCCTCAAGGGCGCGATCTGTTATCGCCGGGGCTGGCTGGACGAGGCGCGGCGGTATTATCAGACTGCCGTTACTATGGCGCCGGACAACCCGGAGTACCAGCGGGCGCTGGATATTCTGGAGGGACGCGGCACGGCCTATCGCCCTGACGGGTATGGTAATGTGACCACCGGCACCTGCGGAAACAGCGACTGTCTGCGCCTGTGCGGCGCCACGCTGTGCTGCAACGCGCTGGGCGTGCCCGTTTGCTTCTGCTGAATTTGTACACAACAGGGGAGGGTTTCCCTGTTCTACTAAAACAAAGGAGTTGATCCCGTGGTCAAGAGTATGACCGGTTACGGCCGCGCCCGCGAGATGCGAAGCGGCAGAGATATCACCGTGGAGGTGCGGTCCGTCAACAACCGCTATCTGGACTGCACTGTGAAGCTGCCCCGCGCCTATATTTTTGCGGAGGACGCCATCAAGACACGCGTACAGAAAGCGATCTCCCGCGGCAAGGTGGATGTGTTCGTCACCATCGACACCTCTGCGGCGGATGTGGCGGTGGTGCAGGTGAACGAAGGGCTGGCGAAAGGGTACTATGACGCGCTGATGCACCTGAAGAACAGCTTTACTCTGTCCGGCGATGTGACGCCGGAGGTGCTGGCCAGGTTCCCAGATGTACTGACGGTCACCAAGGCGGAGGAGGATGTGGAGGCTATCGCCGCCGATATCTGCGCCGTGCTGGATGATGCGCTGGCGGCCTATAACGCCATGCGTGCCGTGGAGGGTGAAAAGCTGGCGCTGGATGTTTCCTCCCGGGTGGATACCATTGAGGAGACCGTGAGCAAGGTGGAGGCGCAGTCGCCCCAGACGGTAGCGGCCTATCGCCAGCGGCTGGAAGCCAAGATGCAGGAGGTACTGCAGTCCACCACCATCGATGAGAGCCGTATCCTTACCGAGGCGGCTATCTTTGCGGATAAGGTGGCTGTGGACGAAGAAACGGTGCGCCTGCGAAGCCATATCGCCCAGTTGCGGGACATGCTGCAAAGCGGCGAGCCTGTGGGCCGAAAGCTGGATTTCCTGATCCAGGAGGTCAACCGCGAGTGCAACACCATCGGCTCCAAGTGCAACGACCTGACTGTGGCACGGGATGTGGTGAACATGAAGGCCGAGGTAGAGAAGATCCGCGAGCAGGTACAGAATATGGAGTAAGGAGGCCGGTATGCAGTTTATCAACATCGGCTTCGGCAACCTGGTGTCCGTCCAGCGGCTCATCGCCGTGGTCAGCCCGGACTCCGCCCCGGTAAAGCGCCTGGTGCAGGAATCCCGTGACCGTGGGATGCTTATCGACGCTACCTACGGCCGCAAGACGGCCTCGGTGCTCATTATGGACAGCGACCATGTGGTGCTGTCCGCCCTGGCGGCGGAGCGTCTGGCGCCGCGCCTGGGATTGTCGGTAGAAGAATTGACAGAGGAGGATGAATGACCCTTGCATAAGATAGGAAAGACCTTTATTGTCTCCGGGCCCTCCGGTGTGGGTAAAAGCACCGTGCTGCACGCCCTGTTCCAGGGCCGTGATGACCTGTATTTCTCCGTATCCGCCACTACCCGCGCGCCCCGCGAGGGTGAGCAGGACGGCGTGGATTATCACTTCATCCAGGCGGATGCCTTCCGCGATATGATCGCCGCCGATGCCTTTCTGGAGTATGCCGAGTATGTGGGCAACTTCTATGGTACGCCCAAGATGTACGTGGACGACGCCATGGCCCGGGGCAAGGACGTGATATTGGATATCGAGCGCCAGGGCGCCGTGCAGGTGTGTGCCAAACGGCCGGAGACGGTGCGTATTTTCATCGCTCCGCCCAGCTGGGATGAACTGGAGCGCCGCCTGACTGCCAGGGGGACCGATACGCCGGAGAAAATACAGAAGCGTCTGATCCGCGCCCAGGTGGAACTGGAGATGGCCGGCGACTATGACTATTTTGTGGTCAACGATACGGTAGAGAATGCCGTGAATGAGCTGCGGGCCATTATGTGCGCCGAGCACTGTAAACCAGCTGAGCGTATGTGCGCCATCCTCAGCGAAAAGTAAGTGTGTGAACCAACGCGGCCTGTCCGCGTATTTGGGCCGCCCCGCCTGGGCGCAGCCATACAAAACGAAAGGAATTGATCGTTATGTCTATGCTTTATCCCGCTATGAACAAGCTGACCGAGTACATCCCCAACCGTTACATGATGGTGAACGTGGTGGCACGCCGCGCCCGTCAGATCGCCGCCGAGGCCGAGGTCACCGGCGAGCCTCTGCCGGAGAAACCCGTGACGATGGCCATCGGCGAGGTGGCCGAGGGCAAGTACGTCAGCGACCCCGTTATCGAGGAAGACGAGGCCTGAGGTGGCGGTGATCGCCAAGGTGGCCGTACAGGCGGCTACCTACGCTATCGACAAGGCCTATGATTACCTGCTGCCGGAGGAAGTCGGCGGACAGGCGGGCTGCCGGGTGCTGGTGCCCTTCGGCCGCGGCAACCGGCTCACAGAGGCGATGATCCTCTCCCTGCATCAGGCGGTGCCGGACAAGCCGCTGAAGGCGGTCCGATCCCTGCTGGATGAAGAGCCGGTTATCACCGAAAGGGAGCTGCGGCTGGCGCTGTGGATGACACGCCGGTACTTCTGCACGTTTTATGACGCGCTGCGTACCGTGTTGCCTACCGCCGTATGGTACCATTACCGGGAGACTTGGTCCCTGGCACAGCCGCCGCTGGTGCCCACACGACAGGAGGCAGCGGTATGCCACCTTTTGCAGGATGGCCCGCTGACCACGGATAAGCTGCGTCAGGCGCTGGGCGACGATGTTGAGCCGCTGCTGCGCCGCATGGCCAAATCGGGTGCACTGCACTGCAAAAAGGAGCAGAGCCGCAAGGTACGCGACAAGGTGGTGCTGTTCGCCCGTCTCGCTGTTCCTGCTGAAGAGGCGTTGGCTCTGGCCGGTAAGTCCCAGCGGCGGCGCGAGGCGGTGACGTTTCTGGCTCAAAACGGGGAGACAGCACTGCACGATGTGACGTATTTCACCGGCGTATCCCGCCAGACACTGAACGCTCTGGAGAAGCTGGGGGCGGTGGCATACCGGGAGCAGGAAGAATACCGAATATCTGAAAAACAGTATACTGTAAAGGCGGAAGAATTGACGCTGAACGACCAGCAGCAGCGCGTCTGTGACACGCTGCTGGCCCAGGTGCGGACGGAGACGCCCGGCGTCACGCTGCTGCGCGGCGTAACCGGCAGCGGCAAGACGGTGGTGTATATCCGGCTGGCACAGGAGCTGCTGAAAATGGGCAGGTCCGTGATGATCCTGGTGCCGGAGATCGCCCTGACGCCCCAGATGATGGCGCGGTTCACCGCATATTTCGGCCGCGAGGTGGCGCTGCTGCACAGCGGCCTGCGGATGACGGAACGCTATGATCAGTTCAAGCGGCTGCGCCGGGGCGAGGCCCATATCGTGCTGGGTACCCGGTCGGCGGTGTTTGCACCGCTGGAAAATTTGGGCCTCATCATCATGGATGAGGAGCAGGAGGGGTCCTATCAATCGGAAAACGCCCCTTGCTATCATGCGCGGGATGTGGCAAAATACCGCTGCGCTGCCGAGGGCGCGCGGCTGCTGCTGGGCTCGGCTACGCCCACGGTGGAGACGTTTTACCACGCGCAGCAGGGTGAGTACGATCTGCTGGAGCTGACGGAGCGCTACAACCGCCGTGCCATGCCTGAGGTCCGCATCGCCGATCTGCGGCAGGAGCTGCGTGCCGGGAACAGCACCGTTATCAGCCGCCCGTTGCAGGAGGAACTGGCAAAAAACATCGCTGCGGGGGAGCAGAGCATCCTATTCCTGAACCGCAGGGGCAGCAGCCGCCAGCTGCTGTGTCCCCAGTGCGGCTATGTGCCGGAGTGCCCGCGGTGCAGTGTATACCTGACATACCACAGCGCCAATGACCGGCTGATGTGCCACTACTGCGGTTATTCACACGCTGCGCCGACGGTGTGCCCGGAGTGCGGCGGCACACTGAAGCATATCGGCTTTGGTACCCAGCGGGTAGAGGAGGAGCTGCATGAGCTGTTCCCGGGAGTCGAGGTGCTGCGGATGGATGCGGACACCGTATCCGTGGGACATGAGGCACTGCTGAAGGAATTTGAGGAGAGGCAGATCCCCATTCTGCTGGGCACCCAGATGGTGGCCAAGGGGCTGGATTTTGCCAATGTGACGCTGGTGGGTGTGCTCAGCGCCGACCTGTCCCTATATGTGGATCACTACCGGGCGGCGGAGAGGACCTTCAATCTGTTGACACAGGTGGTTGGCCGTGCGGGCCGAGGCGACAAGGCCGGGCGGGCTGTGATACAGACCTACACACCGGAGAATGATGTGATACAGGCGGCGGCCGCCCAGGACTATCAGAGGTTTTACGACGCCGAGATCACGCTGCGCCGCCTGCGGCAGGACCCGCCCTTTGCAGATCAGTTCACCGTTACGGTGACGGGACCGGAGGAGACGCCGGTACGTCGGGCTATCGAGCTGCTGCGGCAGGGGATCGGAAATGCGGCGGAGAAGCCGCCCTATGATGCGCTGGGGATACAGGTCATCGGGCCTGCACCGGCGCCGGTGGTAAAGGTCAATGGCGTGTACCGCTATCGCTTGTTGGTATTAGGAAAAAATACCGCGCCGGTGCGGGAGCTGCTGGTGGGTTTCATGCGGGCTTTTGTCCAACGGCCGGAAAACCGGCGACTGCATATCTATACGGATTGTGACAAAATGGATTAGATCCAGGAAATACGAGGTAAGATTATGGCTTTACGAAAGATCGCGTTGGAGGGCGAGACGTGCCTGAGCAAGGTGTGCCGCCCGGTTACAGATTTTAACAGCCGGCTGCATACGCTGCTGGACGATCTGGCCGATACGCTGGCCGACTCCGGCGGCGTGGGTCTGGCTGCGCCCCAGGTGGGCGTACTGCGCCGGGTGTGCGTGGTGCTGGACGAGGAGGATCAGCTGATCGAGCTGGTGAACCCGGAGATCATCTACACCGAGGGAGAACAGACCGGGCTGGAGGGCTGCTTGAGCGTTCCCGGGAAATACGGCGTGGTAACGCGGCCTGAGGTGGTGCGTGTCCGTGCCCAGGACCGGGACGGTCAGTGGTTCGAGGTCGAAGACGAGGGCCTGACGGCCCGGTGCTTCTGCCATGAGATCGAGCACCTGGATGGTCATCTGTTCGTGGAGCATACCGACCGGCTCATGGAGGGCGAGGAGCTGCAGAAGTGGCTGGAGGCGCACGCCGACGAGTACGAGATCGAGGAAGAAGAGGACAAGTAATGCGTATTCTGTTTATGGGAACGCCGGATTTTGCCGTGGCGTCCCTCAAACGGCTGGTGGCCGACGGACACGACATCTGCGGCGTGTTCACCCAGCCGGACAAGCCGAAGAACCGCGGCATGAAATTGATCGCGCCGCCGGTGAAGGAATATGCCCTGACGCAGGGGCTGCACGTATACCAGCCGCTGAAAATGAAGGACGGTACGGCGTTGGAGCTGGTGCGGTCTCTTGCTCCCGAACTGATCGTGGTGGCAGCCTACGGCCGTATCCTGCCGGAGGACATCCTGAACACGCCAAAGTACGGTGCCATCAACGTACACTCCTCCATCCTGCCGAAGTACCGGGGCGCGGCGCCCATCAACTGGGCGATTCTCAACGGCGACACGGTGACAGGCGTATCCATTATGTATATGGCGCCGGAGCTGGATGCGGGAGATGTGATACTGTGCCGCGAGACGGCCATCGATCCGGACGAGGACGCGGTGGCGCTGACGGCGCGGCTGGCGGAGCTTGGCGCGGAAGCGCTGCATGAGGCCATCGGGCAGATCGAACGCGGCACCGTTACCCGGACGGCGCAGGATCACGCGGCGCACACCTACGCGCCCATGCTGGATAAAAGCCTCTCGCCGATGGATTTCTCCCGGTCGGCGCAGCAGCTGCACGATCAGGTGCGGGGCCTGGTGCCCTGGCCCAGTGCGTCCATGGTGCTGGCAGGCAAGCCGGTCAAGGTCCACCGCACCGCGGTAGGCGGAGAGACCTCCGCCCCGGCGGGCAGCGTGGTGGAGGCGGACAAAAACGGCCTGGCCATTGCCTGCGGCGACGGCAGGCTGCTGCGTGTTCTTGAATTGCAGGGCGAGGGCGGCAAGCGCATGGCAGCGGCGGATTATCTGCGGGGCCATCCGGTCCCGCTGGGCCTGTGACGCCCCGTGACGCGCGGGACGCGGCGCTGGAGGCGCTGCTGCAGATGGAGCGCCGGGGCGCGTGGTCTGACGGCAGCCTGAAGCGTATCGCGGCCCAGTCCGGGCTGGAGGCCCGGGACACGGCGCTGTGTACCCGGATGACCTATGGCGTGGTGCAGAACCGGACACTGCTGGACTACTATATCGACCATTGGTGTACGCAGAAGGCCGCCCGGCTGGAACCGGTGGTGGCCTGCCTGCTGCGTTTGGGTATATATCAGATTCTGTTCATGGACAGGGTGCCCGACCGGGCTGCTGTTCACGAGACAGTAGAGCTGACAAAACGCCGGGGCAAGGCTCGCGCCGCAGGCATGATCAATGCGGTGCTGCGGAAATGTGCGTCAAGCAAAAACACTTTACCGCCATTGCCGCAGAATAGTTTTATTTCCAAAGCAGCGGTGCAGTACAGCCATCCCAGGTGGTTGGTGGAGCGCTTGACGGCTTTGGTCGGCGAGCAGGAGGCCGAGGCGTTCCTGCGGTTGGATAACGAGCCTGTTCCCACGGTGATACAGGCCAATCCGCTGAAGACCACGCCGGCGGAATTGGAAAATGAGCTGCGATCGGACGGTGTTCGTCTGACGCCCCATCCCTGGCTGGAGGGCTGCTTTGAAGTCACCGGTACCGGTGATTTGGAGCGTCTGTCCGCCTTTGCGTCGGGACGCTGCACGGTGCAGGATGCCGCGGCGCGTTTGGCGGCCATTGCCGCCGGACCGAAGCCCGGCGACCGGGTGCTGGATGTGTGCGCCGCCCCTGGCGGCAAATCCTTCGCCATGGCCATGCAGATGGAGAACCGGGGCGATATCCTCTCCTGTGACATTCACCCCCACAAGCTGAAGCTCATCGAAAGCGGTGCGGCACGGCTGGGGATTACTATCATCCGCACAGCGCTGGCCGATGGGCGGGAGCGTCACGCCGGCTGGGTGGAGCAGGCCGATGTGGTTCTGGCCGATGTGCCGTGCTCCGGCCTGGGCATTATCCGGAAGAAACCGGATATTCGCTGGAAGGATCCGGCGCAGCTGGCACAGCTGCCCGCCGTCCAGCTGTCGATATTGAACAACGTGTCCGCCTACGTCCGTCCCGGCGGCGTGCTGGTGTATGCCACCTGCACCGTCCTGCCGGAGGAAAACGGCGGCGTGGTGTCGGCCTTTTTGGACGTACACCCGGACTTTGCGAAAGAGGAATTTACCCTGCCCGGTATCGGAAGCTGTCCCGGTGATGTGACACTGTGGCCCCAGCGGACCGGCACCGATGGATTTTACATCTGCCGTATGCGCCGCAGGGGATAACGTCAAGGAGCGAACCGCATGACCGACATCAAATCCATGACCGAGCGTCAGCTGGCTGACTTTTTTAAGAATATGGGACAGCCGGCTTTCCGTGCCAAGCAGGTATTCACCTGGCTGCACCGTGGCGTGCGCTCCTTTGACGAGATGACCGACTTGTCCAAGCCGCTGCGTGCCCAGCTGGCCGAGACGTGCTTCATCACAGCGCCGACCGTGGCCCGGAAGCAGACCTCGAAGCTGGACGGGACCGTTAAATATTTGTGGGAGCTGGCCGACGGCAACTGCATCGAGACAGTCCTCATGCAGTACCACCACGGCAACACCGTGTGTATCTCCTCTCAGGTGGGCTGCCGTATGGGCTGCGCCTTCTGCGCCAGCACCATCGCCGGCAAGGTCCGGGACCTGCGGCCCTCTGAGCTGCTGGACCAGGTGTTGTTTACCCAGCTGGACAGCGGCCTGCCTGTCTCCAACATCGTGCTCATGGGTATCGGCGAGCCGTTGGACAACATGGACAATGTGCTGCGCTTTCTGGAGCTGGTCAACAGCCCTCATGGGATGAACATCGGTATGCGGCATATCAGCCTGTCCACCTGCGGCGTAGTGCCGGGGATCGACGCGCTGGCGGATCGGCAGCTTCAATTAACGCTGTCTGTCTCCCTTCACGCGCCGGACAGCGAGACCCGCAGCCGCATTATGCCGGTGAACCGGGCGTATGATGTGGAGACACTGTTTGCCGCCTGCCACAGATACTTCCAAAAGACCGGGCGGCGCATCAGCTTTGAGTATGCCATGATCGACGGCGTCAACGACCACGACTGGCAGGCGGAGCTGATCGCGAAAAAGCTGAAGGGTATGCCGGGCCACGTGAACCTGATACCCCTGAACGACGTGGTGGAGAGCCCGTATAAGCCCAGCAGACGCATCGGCGCATTCCAGCAGAAGCTGGAGAGTTTGGGCGTTACCGCCACGGTCCGCAGAAGCCTGGGCGGCGATATCGATGCCTCCTGCGGCCAGCTGCGGCGGAAGGAAATGCAGGAACGCGGCCAACTGTGAGACATGGACTCTTTACGGAATAAAGGATGTGAGCGACTATGAAAATGTGGGGGATCACCAATACCGGGTTGGTGCGGAGCGAGAATCAGGACGCCTACGCCGTGTTCGAGGCCGGCGCATTCCACGCGGCCGTGGTGTGCGACGGTATGGGCGGCACCAACGGCGGACAGGTGGCCAGCGCCATCGCCGTAGCCCGGTTCGAAAAGGAGCTGCGCGACAGCCTGCGGGACGATATGGACATCCCGCAGCTGCGGCAGGCAATGCTCAGCGCTATCGCCTGCGCCAATGACGCCATCCGGCAGGAGGCGGCGCGGAACGCGGAGTACCAGCACATGGGTACCACGCTGGTGTGCGCCGTGGCCCGGTCCGACATGGCGATTATCGGTAACATCGGCGACAGCCGTGCCTATCACATCACGCCGGAGGGAATTTTCCAGATATCCCGCGACCACTCGGTGGTGGAGAATATGGTGGCCAAGGGCGATCTGACGCCGCTGGAGGCCAGAACACACCCCAATCGCAATCTCATCACCCGGGCGCTGGGCCCGGACATCCACGCCAAGGCGGATACCTTTGAGCTGCCCTGGCACAAGGACGAGTTCCTACTGCTCTGTTCCGACGGACTGGTGAACACCGTCTCGGATCAGGAGATGCTGTTTGAGGTCCTCCACGACGGCGACGTAAATGAATGTCTTGACCATTTGCTGCAAATATCGCTTCAGCGGGGCGCACCGGACAACATCACGGCAGTGCTGCTGCTGAACGAGGAAGGGAGATGACCACATGGATCAGTATATCGGAAAAATGCTGGACGATCGCTATGAAATACTGGAACTGATCGGCTCCGGCGGTATGGCCAATGTCTATAAGGCCCGGTGCCACCGGCTGAATCGCCTTGTGGCCATCAAGATACTGAAAAGCGACCTGGCGGACAATGCGGATTTCCGCCGCCGGTTCCACGATGAGTCCCAGGCGGTAGCACAGCTGAGCCACGCCAACATCGTGTCGGTGTATGACGTGTCCACCAATCCGGACCGGGAATACATCGTCATGGAGCTGATCGACGGCATCACGCTGAAGCAGTATATGGAGCGCCGTGGCCGCATGGACTGGCGGGAGTCGCTGCACTTCATCACCCAGATCATGCGGGGCCTGAGCCATGCCCACAGCCGCGGCATCATCCACCGTGATATCAAGCCCCAGAACATCATGGTCCTGCGGGACGGCAGCGTGAAGGTGGCTGATTTCGGCATTGCCTGCCTTGCCAACCAGGGGCAGACACTGACCCAGGAGGCGCTTGGCTCCGTGCACTACATCTCGCCGGAGCAGGCCCGGGGCGACCGTATCGACGCGCGCTCGGATATCTATTCCGCCGGCGTTGTGCTGTATGAGATGCTCACCGGACGCCTGCCCTTTGAGGGCGACAGCGCCGTATCCGTGGCCATCCAGCACCTGAGCTCCGTGCCCCTGGCGCCCCGGGATATCGATCCCAGCATCCCTGAGCCGCTGGAGCTGATCTGCATGAAGGCTATGAACAGCGACCCCAACAAGCGCTACGCCTCAGCGGACGCCATGATCGAGGATCTGGAGAAGTTCCGCCGGGACCCCTCCGTGGATATGGACTATATCCGGCAGGAGCTGACTGCCCCTGCCGCGGATACCGAGCCTACCATGCCCCTGCCCACAGCCCAGGTGGCTTCCGCCGTAAAAAAGCACACCGGCGAGCTGCGCCGGGAACGCGAGGAGGAAGAGGAGCCGCCCCGCCGGGATAAGAAGTCTATTGCCATCATCGCCGGGATCTTTGCCGCGGCGGTGCTGCTGGTTGTGCTGCTGTTCAAGCTGATATTGGGCGATTTCGGCCCTGCCGGCAGCAACAAGAGCTACCCCGTGCCCGATATCCGCGGCAAGACTGTGGAGGAGGCCCAGGAGATGGAGGGCGTAAAGGATATCTTCCTGATCGAGGTACAGGGTACCCGCACCACAGAGGAATACCAGCCGGGGCAGGTCGTCGAGCAGGATCCTGCTGCCGGCCGCACCCGAAAGAGCAATCTGGTCATTCAGGTCTATGTGGCCGCTGAGCCGGAGAAGGTGCCGATGAAGGACCTGGTGGGCATGGAGTACCGCCAGGCGCGCGTGCTTCTGACCGATATGGGTCTGGATCTGAAGATCACCACGGAAACCGTGTCCTCCGACAAATACGGCGCGGACGCCGTGATCGAGACAGTCCCTGCCGCCGACGAGCCGCTGGTGGCCGGACAGACGGTGATCCTGCGGGTCAGCACCGGGCCGGAAACGGTGACGGTGCCTTCCTTCACCGGTCAGGATATCGCCAACGCAGTGCAGAATGCTCAGGACCTGGGCCTTACCGTGGGCGAGATCACCTATGACGCATTCAGCTTTGCACCCCAAGGCCAGGTGATCGAGCAGAGCATCAAGCCCACCAGCGAGGTTCCCGGCGGTACAAAGATCAGCTTTACCGTCAGCGGACAGAAGAACAGCGACGACGCCACAGCGGCCCGGGTGGTGGAGTTTACCATGCCCAGCGATATGGAGGGTATGATCAAGGTGGAGTTCGAGCAGGACAGCGTGACCCTGGACAGCCAGTACATCAACGCCTCCATGGGGACGGTGACATATACCTTCACCGGCAAGACTGGGACCAGTTCTAACGTCTGTGCCGTCTTTACCAGCATGAACACCGGGGCCACCAAGGTCTCCGCCATTCAGGAGATACGCTTTTGAGTCGGGGCCGCATTGAGAAGGCCCTCAGTGGTTTCTACTATGTAAATACCGGAGCCGAGACGCTGCAATGCCGCGCCCGCGGAAAGTTCCGCCGTGAGGGCATGAGCCCGCTGGTGGGCGACTGGGTCCAGGTCCGCGACCTGGGCGGGGGCGAAGGCTTTGTGGAGGCTGTGGAGCCGCGCCGCAATGTGTTTTCCCGTCCCGCCGCCGCCAATATCGATCAGCTGGTCATCCTGGCCTCCGCCGCCATCCCTGTGACGGAGCCGTATCTCATTGACCGCATTTCCGCCATCGCCGCCCTGAAGGGCTGTCAGGTGCTGCTGTGTCTGAACAAGTGCGATCTGAACACGGCGGACGAGCTGTATGACATCTACAGTCACTCCGCCCTGCCGGTGCTGCGTATCAGCGCCGAGACAGGGGAGGGACTGGAGACGCTTCGCGCCGCCATCGCCGGAAAGCTGAATGCCTTTACCGGGAACTCCGGCGTGGGGAAGTCCAGCGTGCTGAATCGGCTGCTGCCGGAATTGCATTTGCCGGTGGGCGAGGTCAGCAAGGCCCTTGGCCGCGGCCGCCACACCACGCGCCATGTGGAGCTGTTTGCTTTGGGCGGCGGCACCTATGTGATCGACACACCGGGTTTTTCCTCCTTTGATACAGAGGAAATGGACCTGGAGCTGAAGGCGCACCTGCCGGAGACGTTCCCCGAATTTGCGCCCTATGTGGACCAGTGCCGCTTTACCGGCTGTACCCACACAAAGGAAAAAGGGTGCCGCGTGCTGCAGGCGGTGCAGGACGGCGATATCCCCGCCAGCCGCCACAGGAGCTACCTGCGGCTCTATGATGAACTGAAGGACCTGCGGGCCTGGCAGAAGAAGTGAAAAAGCGGAGTGCGATGCACTCCGCTTTTTGCGCTTCATATACTGGAGCAGGGGGAGGGATATACGGTGCGAAGATGGGGCGGCTGCTGCTGGTTGGGCATTTGTGCGCTGGGATTGGGACTGGGTATCCTGATCGCGGCGGTGTTCCCGGTGGGCTGCTTAATGTTCCTGGTGTCGTTTTTGCTGATCGCCTGCGGAATCGCGTGCTTGAGGGACAGGAGGTGAAGGCATGAGGATCATCGTCTGGCGGGCGCCCCGTGGGATGCGAGGACTGCTGCGCCGACTGTTCGGCGTGGCGGCATAACCGTCGGAGTTCACACATAGAATGGTCACAAACCATAGGAATGTGAGGGCTGGAACGATGGAATGTGGCTTGCAATGGAAGGATATCACCTGCTGGGATGAGGTGCCCCGGCTGACGCTGACCCACGAGGAAACGCTGGAGGCAGCCATCCCAGATTACTGCCCGGACATGGGGCGTGTGGTGGAGGCCTCGGGCACACTGTGTCTGCGGTCCATCACCGCCCGCAGCGGCAATCTGGAGCTGAAGGGCACTGTTCGGGTCACGGTGCTGTACACCTCAGAGGAGAGCGTGGGACTGCGGAGTCTGACCCAGGCGGTGCCCTTTGTCTGCACGGCGGAGAACCGTCCCCTGGCGGCCTGCCAGGTGCTGTGGGCCGCCGGAAGGCTGCTGCTGTGCGAGGCCCAGGCACTGACGCCCCGCCGTTTGTCCCTGCGTCTGATGCCGGAGTGGACGGTCTGCGGCTATACCTGCACCACCGTACAGCTGTGCTGCGGCGTGGAGGAGGACCCCGCCCTGCGGCTGCGCCGCCGGGAGCATGAGCTGTACATGACCGCCGCCATGGCGGAGCGTGAGTGTGCCGTCGCCGGTGAGGTCACGGTGCCGGCCGGACAGCCGGCACCGGAGGACCTGCTCCTCTGCCGCCTGTATCCCCAGGTCGCCTCCTGCCAGCTGGTAGGCGCCAAGCTGCTGGTAAAGGGCGAACTGACCCTCTGTGCCCTGTATCGCTGCCAGCAGCAGAAGCTGCATACATACACCGCCGCTGTGCCCTTCTCCCAGATCGTGGACAGCCCGGCCGGCGGTGAGGAGGGGGATGTTGCCGCCCGGGTGCAGCTGATCTGCGGCGAGGCGCGTCTGCTGCGGACCGAGGAGAGCAGCGGATTCTCCGTCTCGGCGGAGCTTCGGCTGCTGCTGCGTATCACGCGTAAGGAGACGGTATCCTGCGTTACGGATCTGTACAGCACCCACTGCGGCACCAAGCTGGAAACGGCAGAACGGTCCCTGCCCCTGGCACCGGAGCGCCCCGTGCGGCAGGAGGCGGTCCAGCATCTGGATTTCGGCCGTCAGCGGCCCTTCGTGTTCGTTACGGATACCGCCTGCGCGCCCTCCGCCGGAGAAGACGGTACGCCCTGCGCCGACGTGCGTATGCGTCTGCTGTATCTGGACGAGGAGGAGGCCCCGGCCGTCACCGAAAAAATGGCGCAGCTGCCGCTGGGAGAGGGCGAGATCTGTACCCTGTGCGGCGCACCGGAGGTAGCCTTCACCGGCAGCGGCTGCGATCTGCGGCAGGCGGTGGCGGTATCGCCCGCCGCCGCGCCCCGTGAAACGCTGTCAACCGTCAGTGCGGTGCAGTGTCTGCCTGAGCAGGAAAATGCCCGCCGGCCATCTCTGGTCATGCGCCGTCTGGCGCCGGGAGAGACTCTGTGGGATGCGGCAAAGCAGTACCGCACCGACGAGGAGCTGATTCGCGCGGTGAACCAGTTGGAGGAGGGAACGGTACCGGATAAAATGCTGCTGATCCCCCGCGTTCGGTAAATTTTCGTTGACTTTCCGCCGCCGTTTGGGTAGAATTGATCCTGCGAGTATGTTGGATAGTCGCGGGGGCAGGGCGAAAGCCCGTCCATGAGGAAAGTCCGGGCTCCACAGGGCAAGGATAGCGGGTAACGCCCGCCGAAGGCGACTTCAGGAAAAGTGCAACAGAGATATACCGCCCGTCGGCTTTGCGTCGATGAGGTAAGGGTGGAAAGGCGAGGTAAGAGCTCACCCGACGGCGTGTGAAAGCGACCGTCGCTGTAAACTCTATCCGGAGCAACACCGGTATGGGAGCATAGGCCGGCCCGGCTGCTCCCGAGGTGGCTTGAGCGTACCGGCGACGGCACGCGTAGATAGATGACTATCAAAACAGAACCCGGCTTATAGGCATACTCGCACGGTTATAAGGGGGCCGCAGCGCTTTACGCTGCGGCCTTTTTTATGTTTTGTACAAATCAGACAAGAAAAAACAGAATAATTTGGAACACAAGACTATTTACATTAGTTCGGTAAAGTGGTAAATTGGTAGCGTAGTAAACAGAGCGCCGGCAGACCGGCGGAAAACAAGGACAAAGACCGGTATCCCGGCAAGAAAAGGAGAAAGACAATGAAAAAGATCATCGCATTGATTTTGGCCATGGTGATGGCACTGTCGCTGGTGGCCTGCGGTCAGACCGCACAGGATGACAAATCCAAGGATGATGCCAATTCCACTTCCGCAAAGACCTTCATCATGGGTATCGACGCGGAATATCCCCCCTTCAGCTATCTGGATGCGGACGGCAACTACACCGGCTTTGACGTGGAGGTCTGCAAGGCCGCCTGCGATCTGCTGGGATGGGAACTGCAGATTTTCCCTGTGAACTGGGATCAGAAGCTGGTGCAGCTGGACGCCAAGGAGTGCGACTGCGTTTGGTCCGGCATGACGATCCTCGACTCCATGAAGGAGGCCGGCTATGTGCTCTCCACGCCTTACTATGACAACACGCAGGTGATCATGGTCAAGGAGGGCAGTGACATCAAGTCCTCCGCTGATCTGGCCGGTAAGGTCGTGGCGGTCCAGCTGGGTACCTCCGGCGAGGCGCTGCTGTCCGAGAGCGGCGATTTGGCCGATCTGGCGGCGACCTTTGGCGATCTGATGACCTGTGACAGCTTCCTCAAGTGCTTCACTGAGCTGGGCGGCGCCGCCGTGGACGCCGTGATCGTGGATAAGCCCGTGGCCGTTTCCTATGCCGCCGAGAACGCCGGCTTCACGGTCCTGGATGAGGGCCTGGGCGCTGAGCAGTACGGCATCGCCTTCCGCGCCGATGACGCAGAGTTGTGCAAGACCATCGAGGGCGCCGTGGCGCAGTTGGTCGAGAACGGCACCTATGCCGAGATCGCTGCCAAGTACCCCGACATTCAGAATAACCTGACGCTGCTGGGCTGATCCCGCGGGACAACTGACTGAAAAACATACCGGCTCCCGGAGGCGGCCTCGCCTCCGGGAGCGTGTGTGCGTGAATTGAGGATACGATATGACCTTACTGACAATGATCGTGAAGATGGGCGAGGGACTTTCCAAAACCTGCGCCATTTTCTCTCTGACGCTGCTGTTTTCTCTCCCCCTGGGCATGATCGTTGCCCTGCTGCGTATGAGCAAGAGCAAGATTATCTCCGGCATTACCCGCTTTTTTATCTCCATTCTCCGAGGAACCCCGCTGATGCTGCAGCTGCTGGCGGTGACCTACGGACCGTATTACCTCTTTGAACTGCCCGTGTCCCGCAATAAACTGATCCCGGTGGTGATCGCGTTCGCCATCAATTATGCGGCGTATTTTGCGGAGATCTATCGCGGTGGTATCGAGTCTATGCCAGTTGGGCAGTATGAAGCTGCGGAGGTGCTGGGATACACAAAGGTCCAGACGTTTATTCACGTCATTCTGCCGCAGGTTTTCAAGCGTATCATGCCCAGTATCACCAACGAGGTGGTGACCCTGGTCAAGGATACGTCTATGGCCTTTACCGTTTCCTATCAGGAGATGTTTACCATCGGTAAGCAGATCGCGAACTCCGAAACCAGCTTTGTACCGTTTTTGGTGGCAGGCGTATTCTACTTTGTGTTCAATGCCATTGTTGACTTTGTCATGGGCCGGGTAGAGAAGCGCATGAGCTACTACCAGTAAGGAGGGGCGCCATGAAATTATTGCAGATGAACCACGTGAAGAAGAGCTTTAATGACGAGACGCTGCACGTGCTGAAGGATATCAGCCTCTCCGTGGAGAAGGGCGAGGTCGTCGCCATCATCGGTCCCTCCGGCAGCGGTAAGTCCACGCTGCTGCGCTGTGCCACACTGTTGACGCAGATGGACTCCGGCGAGCTGATCTATGGGGATATTCAGGCCGCGCACAATAGCGCGGACGGCAAGGCGGTCTATGCCGATAAGGGCGAGCTGAAGAAGGTACGGGAAAAGTTCGGCCTCGTGTTCCAGAGCTTCAACCTGTTTCCCCACTATTCGGTGCTGAAAAATCTCATGGATCCCCAGATACGCGTGCTGGGCCGCGACAAGGGCGAGGCGCAGCAGCGCGCCCGCAAGCTTCTGGAAAAGATGGGCCTGTCCGACAAGGAGAACGCCTATCCCTGTGAGCTTTCCGGCGGACAGCAGCAGCGCGTGGCCATCGCCCGGGCACTGGCGATGGATCCCGAGATACTCTTTTTTGATGAACCGACATCGGCGTTGGACCCGGAGCTGACCGGCGAGATTTTGAAGGTGATCCGCGATCTGGCGGAGGAACACATGACCATGGTCATCGTGACCCACGAGATGTCCTTCGCCCAGGATGTGGCGGACCGCGTGATCTTCATGGCCGACGGCGTTATCGTGGAGGAGGGCACCCCGGAGGAGGTCATGGTGAACACCCGCGAGGAGCGGACGCGCCAGTTCCTGGGACGGTATCAGAGATGAGGGAGCTGCGTGTTGTCCGGGCAGACCCGGCCGGGAATATTACGCTGTTTGTCCTGACGCCGGTGGAGAAGGCGGAATGTGCCGCTGTTGCCGCCAAGCTGCTGGCCATCGAATCACTGAAGGCGGAGCAGGTGGGGTTCATTTTTCCTAACGGACATATGGAAATGGAGGCCGGCGAGTTCTGCGGCAACGCCTCCCGGGCGTATGGCTATCTGTTGGCGAAGCAGCAGGGGATGAAGGGCCGTCACACCATGCGGCTTTCTGTCAGCGGGTGCGATCATCCGGTGGCCGTGACCGTGGATATGGATGCCGGTACGGCGTCCGCGGAGATGCCGCTTCCGAAGCTCGTAGAGCAAGTGGAGGTTGCCGGCACGGCGGGAACGCTCGTGCATCTTGGCGGTATCGCACACCTGGTGGTTCAGGGTGTCGCGCCCAGCCGGGATTTCTTTGCGGCAGCAGAGCCGATCTTTGCGGAGGATCCGATGTTGGAGGCCTATGGTGTGTGCTTCATCGAGGGTGAGCGCATGACGCCGCTGGTAAAGGTGCCTGAGGCGGGGACGCTGGTGTTTGAGGGCAGCTGCGGCAGCGGCACGCTGGCCAGCGCCATCGCCCTGAGCCGGGGCTGTGACGAAGACTTCTCCGTTGCCCTGCGGCAGCCGGCGGGAACGGTGTATGCGTCTGTTACAAGACAGGCAGGTGTCGTCACCGCGGCATCCATCGGCGGCTCGGTAGCGCTGGAAGCGCCCATCACAGTCGCGATCTGAAAAAACGCATCCTCCGGGGTGCGTTTTTTTGTTGTACAATCGGTGCCAAAGAGGTATAATGAACGGAGCAATACTGTGCCGGATGGAGGAGTATAACATGACGTTGCATGAATATATAGAGGACATGCGCGGCAAGCGCATAGCAATCATCGGCATCGGCGTCAGCAACACGCCGCTGCTGGAGCTGCTGCTGGCGGAGGGCATCCGCGTCACCGCCTGCGACAAGCGCAGCCGGGAGCAGATGGGCGAACAGGCGGAGCATCTGGAGCAGTTGGGCTGTGAGCTGCATCTGGGCGCGGACTATCTGAAGGACTTGGACGCGGACGTGATCTTCCGCACACCGGGGCTGCGCCCGGATGTGCCGGAGATATCGGCCTGTGTTCAAAAAGGTGCCGTTCTGACCAGTGAAATGGAGGTTTTCTTCCTGATCTGCCCGTGTCCGATCATCGCTGTCACCGGCTCTGACGGCAAGACGACGACCACCACCATCATTGCCGAGCTGCTGAAAAAGGCCGGAAAGCGTGTGTGGGTGGGCGGCAACATCGGCCACCCGCTGCTGTGCGAGGCGGACGGAATGCTGAGCACGGATTTTGCGGTGTTGGAGCTGTCCAGCTTCCAGCTGATGACCATGACGCAGAGTCCGCACATTGCGGTCGTCACCAATCTGGCGCCCAACCATCTGGATGTGCACCGGGACATGGCGGAGTATGTGGCGGCCAAGGAGAATATTTTTACCCATCAGAGTCGGGAGGACATTGCCATTTTTAATGCGGATAATGCCATCACAGCAGAGCAGTCCACCCGCGCGCCCGGCCACGCCCGCCTCTTCAGCAGGCAGGGTGAGGTTGCCGACGGCGTGTTCCTGCGGGGCGAGGACGTTGTCTGCCGCAGCGGCGGTCATGAGCGCATCGTGATGACCACGGGGGACATCAAGCTCCCCGGCGTACACAATGTGGAGAATTATATGGCGGCCATCGCCGCCGTGGACGGCCTGGTGCCGGACCAGGTCATCCAGACCTTTGCCCGGGAATTCGGCGGTGTGGAGCACCGCATCGAGCTGGTACGAACCTATAAGGGCGTGCGGTATTATAATGACTCCATTGCCTCCAGTCCCTCCCGTGCCATCGCGGGGCTGCGGTCGTTCAGCGAGAAGGTAATCATGATCGCCGGCGGCTATGACAAACACATTCCCTTTGATGTGCTGGGGCCGGAGATCGTGGCGCATGTGAAGCTGCTGGTGCTCTGCGGTGCCACAGCGGATAAAATACGCGCCGCCGTGGAGAATGCGTCGGGGTACCGGCCCGGCCACCCGGAGATCATCGACGCCGCGCCTCTGGCAGCGGCGGTGCAGGCCGCCCGCGATCGGGCACAGCCCGGTGATGTGGTGACGCTGTCGCCGGCCTGTGCATCTTTTGACCAATTCAAGAACTTTGCCGAGCGCGGCGACTTTTTCAAAGCCATCGTGAACGGCTGGGAGGAATGAGGAAAAGCCGTGGTGTCATAGACTTCCGTAGTAAGCGCGTCATACAGCGCGTCTATGGGAGGTGACGGCATGGGCCGGCTGCGGTATATACGATTGACCCGGCGGCAGCGGGTGCGTGTGTGGCTGGCGATCATCCTGCTGGCGCTGACGGCGCTGCTGGCGGCGATCCTGCTGCACCTGCGGCCCATGCTGGAAAATCTGGCAACAGCCCGGTGCGCCAATACTGTCAGCCGCATCGTGGTGGCGGCGGTGAACGACGCCGTGGAAAACGGCTGGATGGAATACGACCGGCTGGTAAAGTTCGACAAGGACAGCGACGGCCGCGTGACGGCGCTGAGCAGCAATATGGCGGAGTTCAACCGCCTGCAGACCGCGGTGGCGGATGACGTACTGGCGCGGCTGAGTCAGGTATCCGCCAGTGAACTGGCGGTGCCGCTGGGCACACTGACCGGTTCGCCGTTGCTGGCGGGCCGGGGGCCGAAGCTGACGGTAAAAATGGAGACCATCGGCACGGCTACCGCCAAATTCCGGGATAAATTCACGGCGGCGGGCATCAACCAGACAAAGCACCAGATCCTGCTGGATGTAGACGTACGCGTGAGTATCCTGCTGCCGGGGATCACCACCTACACAAAAGTGAGCAACGAGATATCCGTGGCGGAGACGGTGATCGTGGGCGGCGTGCCCCAGACATACACCTATTTCAGCACCACGGAGGATAAGATCGAGGATTACGCCGACGAGTACATTATGAACAATGGATGAGGGCTTGGATATGGACTATCGCAAGGAGATACAGGAGCTGCGCCGCACGCTGACGGAGAACGGATACCTCTACTACGTGCTGGATGCGCCCACCATGTCGGATTATGAATATGACCATCTGCTGCGGCGGCTGGAGGACTTGGAGGCGGCGCATCCGGAGGAGATCACGCCGGATTCTCCCACCCAGCGGGTGGGCGGACAGACGCTGACGGAGTTTCAGCAGGTGACCCACGCCGTGCCGCTGGAAAGCCTGCAGGATGTGTTCGACGACGAGGAGGTCTGCCGCTTCCTGGAGAAGATACCCCTGGAGCACCCCGCCTACAGCGTGGAACCGAAGGTGGACGGCCTCTCCGTGGCACTGGAATACCGTGACGGCGTGTTCGTCCGGGGCGCCACCCGGGGTGACGGACGGGTGGGGGAGGACGTGACCGAAAATCTGCGGACGATCCGGTCTATCCCCATGACCCTGCCGGAGAAGCTGCCCCGCCTTATCGTGCGGGGCGAGGTGTACATGGCCCGCAGTGTGTTTGAGGAGATCAACGCCCGGCGTGAGATCGAGGGCAAGCCACTGATGGCCAATCCCCGCAACGCCGCCGCTGGCTCCCTGCGGCAGCTGGACCCCAAGATCGCCGCCCAGCGGCGGCTGGACATCGCGGTCTTTAATTTGCAGCTGGCGGAGGGCCGGGAATTTTCCACCCACACAGAGACGATCGACTATCTGGCCAGCCAGCATTTCAAGGTGATTCCCCACAAGCGGCTGTCCGCGCCGTCGGATATCCTGGCGGAGATCGCGGCACTGGGCGATGGCCGTGAGCAGTTTCCTTTCGATATCGACGGTGCGGTGGTGAAGCTGGACGACCTGCATGACCGCGAGGTCATCGGTAGTACGGCAAAGTTCCCCAAATGGGCCATTGCATACAAATATCCACCGGAGGTCAAGCCATCGGTAGTGAAGGATATCGTGGTACAGGTGGGCCGCACCGGTGTGCTGACGCCCAAGGCGGAGCTGGAGCCGGTACGGCTGGCGGGTACGACGGTCGCCTTTGCCACGCTGCATAACCAGGATTATATTACCCAGAAGGATATCCGGGTGGGGGATACGGTGTTGGTGCGGAAGGCCGGCGAGATCATCCCGGAGATCGTTGAGGTGGTGGCGGACAAGCGTCCCGCCGGGACGAAGCCCTATACCCTGCCCGAGACGTGCCCCGTGTGCGGCGCACCGGTGGTGCGGGACGAGGACGGCGCGGCGCTGCGCTGCACCGGCGCGGAGTGCCCCGCCCAGCTGCTGCGGTACCTGACCCACTTTGCCAGCAGGGGCGCTATGGACATTGACGGGCTGGGACCTGCGGTGATGCAGCAGCTGATCGACAGCGGACTTGTCCGGACCGCCGCGGACCTGTACAGCCTGACGCCGAAGCAGCTGGAGCCGCTGGAGCGCATGGGCAAAAAATCGGCGCAGAATGCGGTGGACGCTATCGCCAGAAGCCGGGACAACGACCTGTGGCGGCTCATCAACGCGCTGGGCATACGGCAGGTGGGGGAGAAGGCTGCCAAGACGCTGGCGCAGCGGTTCGGCACTATGGACGCACTGGCAGCGGCTCCGGAGGAGGAGCTGACTGCCGTGGACGACGTGGGCCCCATTACCGCGCGGTATCTCTGCCAGTGGATGAAAAGCCCCCAGTCCCGCGATCTGCTGGCGCGGCTGAAGGCCGTCGGCGTCAATATGACCTGTAAAGAGAAAACGGTTGACAGTCGTTTTGCCGGAATGACTTTTGTGCTGACAGGCACGCTGGAAAAGTTTACCCGTGACGCGGCGGCGGAGATGATCGAAAAGCGGGGCGGCAAGGCCGCCGGCTCCGTGTCAAAAAAGACCACCTATGTGGTGGCCGGAGAAAATGCCGGCAGCAAGCTGCAAAAAGCAGAGGTGCTGGGCATTCCCGTGCTGACGGAGGACGAATTTTTAGCACTTCTGGACTGAGGAGGCAATCAATATGGCAGTGAATACGGATAAGACATTGCAGCATCAGCTGATCTACAGCGTGTTCGTGCGAAACCACACACCGGAGGGCACCTTCCGTGCGCTGGAACGTGATCTGGACCGATTGAGCGCCTTGGGTACGGATATCGTATGGCTGATGCCTATCCATCCTATTGGCGAGGTGGGCCGCAAGGGCACGCCGGGCAGTCCCTACGCCATCCGTGACTACCGGGGCGTGAACCCGGAGTACGGCACCGTGGAGAATTTCCGCCATCTGGTGGACGCCATCCACGTCCGGGGCATGAAGTGCATCATCGACGTCGTCTACAACCACACATCGCCGGACTCGGTGCTGGCCCAGACCCACCCGGAGTGGTTTTTCCACGATGAGCAGGGCCGGCCCAGCCGCCATGTGGCGGACTGGTGGGATGTAGTAGACCTGGATTATACCCACAAGGAACTGTGGCGCTACCAGATCGATACGCTGAAAATGTGGGCGGAGATCGTGGACGGCTTCCGCTGCGATGTGGCCAGCAGCGTGCCGCTGGACTTCTGGACGGCGGCGCGGCAGGAGGTGGAAGCGGTCCGCCCCGGCTGCATCTGGCTGGCGGAGAGCGTACACGGCGCCCATGTGCTGGGTCTGCGGCGGCAGGGTGCCTATTGCGCCACGGATACGGAGCTGTACCGGGCCTTCGACATGACCTACGATTACGATATCTGGCCGTGGTTTGAAGGGTATCTATCCGGTAAAAACAGCCTGCGGCAGTACATCGATATGCTGAACTACCAGGAGCTGACATATCCCGCAGACTTTATCAAGATGCGCTGCGGTGAGAACCACGACACGCCGCGTCTGGCCCACTGGGTGCAGGATGAACGGCGGCTGCGGCACTGGCTGGCATTTTTGTACTTCTGCCGGGGCAGCATGCTGCTGTACGGCGGCACGGAGTTCGCACCGCAGCATCAGGTGGGGCTGTTCGACGCCGAGGACAATTTCGGCGACAAGCGAGCCGACTTACAGGACTTCCTGCGCCGCTGCAAGGATATGAAGGCATCTCTGCCGCTGGACGGGGCGGTGTGGTACGAGGTCAGCGGCGGCGCTGTCGTCGGGCACTATAAGTCCCCGGCAGGGGAGCGCACCGGCGTATTTGATCTGTCCGGCTGCGGCGGCCGCGTATCGGTGGCGCTGGCCGACGGCGTGTACAAAAATCAACTGGGCGGTGATTTGAACATCACCGGCGGACAGGTCGATATCAGCGGCGAGCCGATGGTCATCTGAGTTGTACTTTTCACCAAAACAGGGATCGATTTTGTGGCAGTTGTTACAGAATCGCTCCTTCCGCATTGATTATTGCGAGCGTGAATGGTATAATTAACACCGTTTTAATGCGCCCGCCCGGAAAGCGGGATACTTCTATGTTTATAGAGGAGGAAAGAAAAGAATGAGCAAGATCATGAAGATCTGCGACGGCAACGAAGCGGCGGCGTATGTGGCATACGCCTTTTCCGAGGTCGCTGCCATCTATCCCATTACGCCGTCCAGCCCCATGGCGGAGCACGCCGATGCCTGGTCGGCCAACGGCAGGAAAAACATCTTCGGCCAGCCGGTGCGTCTGGTTGAGATGCAGTCCGAGGCCGGTGCCTGCGGCGCCTGTCACGGTGCGTTGGAGGCCGGTGCTCTGGCCACCAGCTTCACCGCGTCCCAGGGCCTGATGCTGATGATCCCCACCATGCACCGCATCTCCGGCGAGCGCCTGCCCGGCGTGCTGCACGTGGCGTCCCGTACCGTGGGCACCCACGCGTTCTCCATCTTCGGCGACCACTCCGACGTGATGAACTGCCGGCAGACGGGCTTTGCCATGCTGTCCAGCGGCAGCGTCCAGCAGGCGGCAGATCTGGCTGCTGTGGCACATCTGAGTGCCATCAAGGCGCGTATCCCGTTCCTGCACTTCTTCGACGGCTTCCGTACCAGCCACGAGATCCAGAAGATCGACGTGCTGACCTACGACGAGTACGCCAAGCTGGTGGACTACAACGCGCTGGCCGCCTTCCGCGCCAACGCCCTGAACCCGGAGGACCCCCGGATGCGCTCTCTGGTGGATAACCCTGACATCTACTTCCAGCTCCGCGAGTCCAACAACACGGCCTACGCCGAGTTGCCCGATATCGTAGAAGACTATATGGCCCAGATCAGCAAGCTCACCGGCCGCGAGTACCACCTCTTCAACTACTACGGCGCACCGGACGCCGAGCGTGTTATTGTGGCTATGGGCTCTGTGGGCGGCTGCGCCCAGGAGGTCGTCAATTACCTGAACGCCAAGGGCGAGAAGGTGGGCTTCCTGCAGGTACACCTGTTCCGTCCCTTCTCCCGCAAGCATCTGATGGCCGCTATGCCCAAGACGGTGAAGAAAATCGCCGTTCTGGACCGCGTCAAGGAGATCGGCTCTATCGGTGAACCGCTGTACGAGGACATCTGCGCCGCCTACATCAACGAGAGCGACCGCCCCGCCATCTACGCCGGACGCTACGGCCTGTCCAGCAAGGACACCACCCCCGCCCAGATCAAGGCCGTGTTCGACAATCTGCTGCTGGACGAGCCGAAGAACCACTTTACCATCGGCATCGTGGACGACGTGACTCATCTGTCCCTGCCCGTGGGCGCGCCGCTGCTGACCGAACCGGAGGGCACCATCTCCTGCAAGTTCTGGGGTCTGGGCTCCGACGGTACCGTGGGCGCCAACAAGAACTCCATCAAGATCATCGGTGAGACGACAGATATGTACTGTCAGGCGTACTTTGAGTATGACACCAAGAAGTCCTTTGGTATCACCAAGAGCCACCTGCGCTTCGGCAAGCACCCCATCAGCTCTACCTATTATGTGAGCAGCGCGGACTTCATCGCCTGCCACAACCAGACGTACCTGACCAAGTACGACATTATCCATGAACTGAAGCCCCACGGCAGCTTCCTGCTGAACTGCGAGTGGACGGAGAACGAGCTGGAGCAGCATGTTCCCGGCGAGATCCTCAAGTACATCGCCGACAACGACATTAAGTTCTACATCATCGACGCCAATAAGGAGTCTCAGGCCCTGGGCCTGGGCAACCGCTCCAACATGGTACTGCAGGCCGCCTTCTTCAAGCTGGCCAACGTTATCCCCGTGGAGGACGCCGTGGCCCACATGAAGGACGCCGTCAAAAAGACCTACGGACTCAAGGGCGAGAAGGTCGTCAACATGAACATCGCCGCCGTGGATGCCGGTATCAACGCCCTGGTGGAGGTCAAGGTGAAGCCCGAATGGACGAACCTCACCGGCAAGGCGTTGAAGCCCGCCGACGAGAGCCTGCCCTACGTCATCAAGAACATTCTGGTGCCCATCAACGCCCAGAAGGGCGATGACCTGCCCGTTTCCGCCTTCAAGGGCATGGAGGACGGTACCATGCCGCTGGGCACTTCCAAGTATGAAAAGCGCGGCATCGCCACCCATCTGCCTGTGTGGGACGCTGCCGAGTGCCTCCAGTGCAATATGTGCTCCTTCGTCTGCCCCCACGCCGTCATCCGGCCCTTCCTGCTGGACGAGGGCGAGGTCAAGGCCGCACCGGTGGATATGACGCTGGTGGACGCCAAGGGCCCTGGCCTGTCCGGCCTGAAATACACCATGGGCGTGTCCACGCTGGACTGCACCTCCTGCGGCAGCTGCGTGGCCTCCTGCCCCAAGAGCGGCAAGGCACTGAAGATGGTCCCCACCCACGAGGTATCGCTGGATCAGACCGACTGGAACTTCCTGACCACCGTGAAGGAAAAGACCTCCCGCGTGGACAAATTCACCCTGAAGGGCAGCCAGTTCAAGCAGCCCCTGGTGGAGTTCAACGGTGCCTGCGCCGGCTGCGGCGAGACGCCCTACATCAAGCTGCTGACCCAGATGTTCGGCGACAAGATGTATCTGGCCAACGCCACCGGCTGTACCCAAGCCTGGGGCGCGGCTATGCCCTGCGTACCGTACTGCAAGAACGCCGAGGGCAAGGGCGTGGCGTGGTCCAACTCCCTGTTCGAGAACAACGCCGAGTTCTCCTACGGTATGTGCCTGGCCGTCAAGCAACTGCGTGATTGCGTCACCGGCTACGTTAAGGAGCTGGATGCCCTGACCAAGGACGAGGCCGTCAAGGCCGCCATCGCCAAGTATATGGAAACGTACGATGACCTGGACGCCTCCACCCCCGCCACTGCTGAGCTGGTGGCACTGCTGGAGAGCGGCAAGTTCTCCGCCGACGAGCAGAAGCTGGTGGACGAGATCCTAAAGCGCAAGAAAGATCTCTCCAAGAAGACCATGTGGATGTACGGCGGCGACGGCTGGGCCTACGACATCGGCTACGGCGGTCTGGATCACGTGTTCGCCATGGGCGAGGACGTGAATGTCCTGCTGGTGGACACCGAGGTCTACTCCAACACCGGCGGCCAGTCCTCCAAGGCCACGCCCGTGGGCGCTGTTGCCCAATTCCAGGCCAGCGGCAAGAAGACCAAGAAGAAAGACCTTGGCATGCTGATGATGACCTACGACAACGTCTATGTGGCCCAGTGCTCCATGGGCGCCAATCCCAATCAGCTGATTAAGGCCATCAAGGAGGCTGAGGCCCACAAGGGTCCGTCCATCGTCATCTGTTACGCGCCCTGCATCAACCACGGCATCAAGAAGGGCATGAACAACGTCCAGCAGGAGATGAAGGACGCCGTCAACTCCGGTTATTGGAACCTGTACCGGTACAGCCCGGAGACCAAGACCTTTACCCTGGACAGCAAGGAGCCCACCATGCCCCTGTACGACTTCATGAAGGGCGAGGTTCGTTACGCCTCTCTGGAGCTGAGCTTCCCGGAGAACGCCAAGGTGCTGTTCGCCGAGGCGGAGGAAGCCGCCAAGGAGAAGTACGAATCCTATAAGCGCCGCGCGGAGAAGTAAGCCTTCGCAGCAAACGCCCCGGCCATTAGGTCGGGGCGTTTTTTCCTGTATCTGCGGCTTCCGGATGCGGAAAAGGGAGGGGGAAGCCGTGTGCCGGACAGACGGGGGATCCAGGGAGGAAATAACTTATTCCGATAAGAAAAAATTGTTAAACTGTTGACAGACAGATGGGCAAGTGATAAAATTAACAAAGTAAAAAATGCAGCAGCACAGGATGCGGAAAGGGAGAACACTATGGCGAGACCGTTTGACTACACAGCGGAATACAAGCGTAAGCTATGCACCGCCGATGAAGCGGCACGGGTGGTAAAAAGCGGCGACTGGATCGACATCTCCATGGGCACGGGCTTTCCGTCTCTGATGGACGCCGCCATTGCCAAGAGAAAGGATGAGCTTCGCGAGGTCAAGATCCGCGGCTATCTGATCTTCGACCCGATCCAGATGGTGGAGTGCGACCCCGAGCGCAGGCACTTTGTCTACAACAGCTGGCATATGTCCGGCTATGAGCGCAAGCTCTGCGACCGTGGACTGTGTAATTTTAATCCCATGGTGTTCCGCAACCTCAGCTGGTATTACAGCCAGTTCCTCACCGTCAACGTGGCTATGATGGCTGTGACCCCCATGAACGAGCACGGCTATTTCAACTTTGCCGGAGCCACAGCCTCCGCCCGTTCCACGCTGGACAAGGCGGACGTGGTCATTCTGGAGATCAACGAAAATCTGCCCTGGGTCTACGGCGGGCTGGACGAGTGCATCCACATCAGCGACGTGGATATGATCGTAGAGGGGCCCCATGGCCCGCTGCCCAGCGTCAAGTCCCCCGCCGCCAACGAGGCGGAGATGAAGATCGCCGAATACGTGGTGCAGAACATGGTGGACGGCTCCACCTTACAACTGGGCATCGGTTCTCTGCCCAACGCGGTGGGCCAGATGATCGCAAAGAGCGACTTGCGGGATCTGGGCATCCATACCGAGATGCTGTGCGACAGCTATCTGGATATGTACAAGGCCGGCAAGATCACCAACAACCAGAAGAAGCTGGACCGCTACAAGAGTATCTTCGGCCTGGCCATCGGCTCGCCGGATCTGTATGATTGGATACGGGAAAACCCCGGCGTGGTCACCTATCCCATCAGCTACTGCAACGACCCGGCCAATGTGGGCAAGCAGGATAATTTCGTTTCCATCAACAACTGTATCTCCGTAGATCTGTATGGCCAGATCTGCGCCGAAAGCTCCGGCACCCGCCAGATCAGCGGCACCGGCGGTCAGCTTGACTTCCTTGAGGGCGCGGCGCTGTCTCACGGCGGCAAGGCCTTTATCTGTCTGACGTCCTCGTTTACGGATAAGCAGGGAAATGTGAAGTCCCGTATCAACCCGCTGCTGGCCCCCGGCGACATCGTCACCGACCCCCGCAGCCAGGCGTACTACATCGTCACCGAGTACGGCGGCGTGAACCTGGTGGGCTGTTCTACCTGGGAGCGGGCGGAAAAGCTGATCTCCATTGCCCACCCCATGTTCCGTGATGAGCTTATCGCCAACGCGGAGAAGCAGGGCATCTGGATCAAGTCCAACAAGCGCTGAAAGGTACATAGAAAGAGGGAGATGGCCCTACGCCGTCCCCCTCTTGACATTTTCCTGCGGATATAGTATACTTCCTGCATATGAAATCGGCGATGACGGGAAGCAGTAGGCGGTCAGCGGATGCCAAGAGAGGGCGCGGCAGGTGTAAGCGCCCGTGACGCCCCGCCCAAGTCGTCCCTGAGCTTCGCGCTGAACTGACAGTAGGCCGCGGCGGTTTGCCCTCCGTTACCGGGGCGGGGTGTTGTTGCACCCATGAGCGCGGGAGCGATCCCGAATACAGGTGGTACCACGGACGTTATGTTCGCCCTGTTTTGCACTGGCAAAACAGAGCGGACTTTTTGTTTTGCCAAATACCGAAAAAGGAGTACAGATATGAAAGAACTGCCCAAGGTCTATGACCCGCGGGATGTGGAATCCCGCATCTACAAGCTCTGGATGGACGGCGACTGCTTCAAGGCGGAGCCGAACCCGGACAAGAAGCCTTTTTCCATCGTCATGCCGCCCCCCAACGTCACCGGCCAGCTGCACATGGGCCACGCCCTGGACTGCACCCTACAGGACATCCTGACCCGCTTTAAGCGGATGCAGGGCTACGAGGCGCTGTGGCTGCCCGGCAGCGACCACGCCGGCATCGCCACCCAGATCAAGGTGGAGGAGGAGCTGCGGAAGAACGAGGGCTTGACCCGCTACGATCTGGGCCGCGAGAAGTTTCTGGAGCGTGTGTGGGCCTGGAAGGAAAAATACGGCAGCCGTATCGTGGAGCAGCAGAAGAAGATGGGTGCCTCCTGTGACTGGAGCCGCGACCGCTTCACCATGGACGAGGGCTGCTCTCGCGCCGTGCGCGAGACCTTCTGCGAGCTGTACGAAAAGGGCCTGATCTACAAGGGCAGCCGCATCATCAACTGGTGCCCCCACTGCCTGACGGCCCTGTCTGACGCCGAGGTGGAGTACACCGATAAGCCCGGCAATCTGTGGTATATCCGTTACCCCCTGGCGGACGGCAGCGGTGACATCGTGATTGCCACCACCCGCCCGGAGACCATGTTCGGCGATACCGGCGTGGCGGTGAACCCGGAGGACGAGAAGTTCAAGCACCTGATCGGCAAGACCTGCATCCTGCCCATTATGAACCGCGAGATCCCCATCGTGGGCGACGATTACTGCGAGATAGGCTTTGGTACCGGCGCCGTGAAGATGACCCCCGCCCATGACCCCAACGACTTCGAGGTGGGCCTGCGGCACAATTTGGAGGTCATCCGCTGCATCAGCGACGACGGCACCATGAACGAGAACGCCGGAAAATACGAGGGAATGGACCGCTACGCCTGCCGCAAGGCGGTGGTGGCAGATCTGGAGACGCAGGGCTACCTGGTCAAGACCGAACCGTACAGCCACAACGTGGGCACCTGCTACCGCTGCCACAACGATGTGGAGCCCCTGATCTCCGCCCAGTGGTTCGTGAAGATGGCGCCCCTGGCCAAGGAGGCCATCCGTGTGGTGGAGGACGGCACCATCAAGTTCGTGCCTGAGCGCTTCACCAAGACCTATATCAACTGGATGGAGAACGTCCATGACTGGTGTATCTCCCGCCAGCTGTGGTGGGGCCACCAGATTCCCGCATGGTACTGCGACGAGTGCGGCCACATCAATGTCAGCCGTGAGGATCCCACCAAGTGTGAAAAGTGCGGCTGCACACACCTGACCCGCGAGGAGGACGTGCTGGACACCTGGTTCAGCTCCGCTTTGTGGCCCTTCTCCACCCTGGGCTGGCCTGACACGGATGCCGCCGACCTGAAGTACTGGTATCCCACCTCCGTCATGGTCACCGGCTACGACATTATCTTCTTCTGGGTGGCCCGCATGATCTTCTCCGGCATGGAGCAGATGAAGAAGGAGCCCTTCAAGACCGTGTTCATCCACGGCCTTGTCCGCGATGACAAGGGCCGCAAGATGTCCAAGTCCCTGGGCAACGGAATTGACCCCCTTGAGATGGCCGAGAAGTACGGCGCAGACGCTCTGCGCTTCAACCTGATCACCGGTAACAGCCCCGGCAATGATATACGTTTCTTCGTTGAGAAGTGCGAAGCCATGCGTAACTTTGCCAATAAAATCTGGAATGCCAGCCGCTTCGTCATGATGAACTTGTCCATCGACAAGGTCGAGCTGCCCGAGAAGCTGGAGCTGGAGGACAAGTGGGTGCTCAGCAAGCTGAATACCCTGATCCGCGAGGTCACGGACAATCTGGAATCCTACGAGCTGGGTGTGGCCTCCGCCAAGATCTACGACTTCATCTGGGACACCTACTGCGACTGGTATATCGAGCTGACCAAGACCCGCCTGAACGGCGAGGATGCGCAGGCAAAGCAGGCCGCCGAGAATGTGCTGTGCTATGTGCTGCTGCGTATCTTGGAGCTGCTGCACCCGTTCATGCCCTTCATCACCGAGGAGATCTGGCAGGCGCTGCCCCACGAGGGCCGGTACCTCATCTCCGCCGAGTGGCCGGAGTATCAGGATGCGCTGCACTTCCCGGAGGCCGAGGCCGCTATGGAGGCCGTCAAGGACGCCATCTCCGCCATCCGCGCCCGCCGCGCCGAGATGAACGTGCCGCCCAGCCGCAAGGCCCAGGTCATCCTTGTGACGGCGCAGCCGGAGAACTACCAGTTGGGCGCACATTTCATCACCCGCATGGCCTACGCCAGCGAGCTGACGGTGCTGACCGCCGCGCCTGCCGACCTGACCGGCATGGTGACCGTCGCCACTCACGACGCCACGGTGTATATGCCCATGGCGGAGCTGGTGGACATCGCCAAGGAGCTGGAGCGCATCGCCGCCGAGCGCAAAAAGGCGGAGGAGAACCTCCGGCGCATCGAGGCCAAGCTGGCCAACGAGTCCTTCACCTCTCGTGCCCCGGAGAACGTGGTCAACGCAGAGCGCGAAAAGGCCGAAAAGGCCCGGGCGCTTATTGCTAAGCTGGACGCCTCCGCTGCGACGATGAAGCTGTAAAGCCATAGTGCTTCACAGTTATTCTGATGTAAAAACGAAAGCAAAGCCCAGCCCGCCGTGTGCAGGGCCGAGACAAACAAAAAAGACGCCGAAAGGCGTCTTTTTTGTTTGTTCGAAAACGGAAATATGCGCTATATACACGGCTCGCTCGCTGTGCTGGATCGACCGCCGTTCCGGCGCCGAAAAACATGGTGCTTTCCAAAATTTTTCGCCCTTCTGACGGGTTTCGACAAATTCCGCGCGTCGGATAGTCTATAATCAACGCAGAACATCGAACCGCGGAGTTTTTTCTGGCAGGCACGGCCTGCGGCACACACCAAAGAAAAAGGAGCGTTCAAATGGAAGTATCGGCAAAACACGAGGGCCAAACGTTGACATTCTTTCTGGTCGGCGAGTTGGACCACCATGGGGCAAAAGGACTGCTGGAAAATCTGGAGCGCGAGATCGAGCGGACGCTGCCACTGTCGCTGGTGCTGGATTTTTCCGGCGTCACATTTATGGACAGCTCCGGCATCGCCGTGGCGCTGCGGGGTTGGCAGCGGATGCGGGAGCTGGGCGGCGCCGTAACGCTGTATCATGTGGCGCAGCAGCCAAGAAAGGTGTTCGAAGCGTCGGGCGTCGGACGCATGGTGACGATCGTTTGAGGAGGGAGTACATAATATGACACGAGCTGAAAACTACGTGACACTGGAATTCCTGAGCCGCAGCAGCAACGAGGGGTTTGCACGGGTGGCGGCGGCAGGCTTTGCCGCCCAACTGGACCCCACACTGGATGAGCTGGGGGACATCAAGACCGCCGTCAGCGAGGCGGTGACCAACGCCATCGTCCACGCCTATCCGGATCAGTTGGGTAAGGTGGTGATGAAGCTGAAGATATTGAAAGGGGGGATGCTGGAGATCACGATCCGCGACTGGGGGCGCGGTATCGAAAATGTGGAGCAGGCCCGCCGTCCCATGTATACCACCGGCGGCAGCGAGCGCAGCGGCATGGGCTTTACGATTATGGAGAGCTTCACGGATCGGTTGGTAGTGCGGTCTGTTCCGGGAAAGGGGACCACAGTGCAGATGCGTAAACGGATCGCGCCGCGGCTGGCGGTACGATGAGCGACCGGCTGGCACTGCTGGAACGAGCCCAGCAGGGCGATGACCGGGCGGAGGCGCAGCTGCTGACGGAGAACGCGGGATTGATCTGGTCCATCGTCCGTCGTTACAATGGTTGCGGTGTGGAGACGGATGACCTGTATCAGTTGGGGTGCATCGGCTTTGTAAAGGCTGTAAAGGGGTTTGACCTCACATACGGGACGCAGTTTTCCACCTATGCCGTGCCGAAAATCGCCGGCGAGATACGTCGGTTCCTCCGGGATGACGGTCCGGTAAAAGCGGGCCGCACCATGCGGGAAAAGGGGCAGACACTTTGGGCGGCACGGGAACGGCTGCAAGGGCGTCTGGGCTGTGAGCCAAAGCTGTCACAGCTGGCAGCGGAGACCGGCATGACACCGGAGGAGATCGCCGCCGTGGATCTGGCGCTGATCGCACCGGACTCTCTGCAGCAGGAGACCGCGGAGGGCCTGACGCTGGAGTCCACACTATGTGCCGAGGAGCCCAGCGTCTCTCTGGTGGAGCGTATCGCCCTGCGGGACGCCATCGACGCACTGCCGGAGAAAGAACGGAAGACCATTCTCCTGCGCTTTTTCAAGGGGTTGACGCAGGAGCAGACCGCCCGCATCTTACAGGTATCGCAGGTCCAGGTCTCGCGGCTGGAGCGCCGCAGCCTGCAAAAGCTGCGGGACCTGCTGGCAGAGGAGTGACTTCGGGCAGAGACGGCGTAAAAAGGGAGGCGTCTCGACAGCAGCGCGATTTCGAATGTAAAATGGATCAGGACAGAGGGGGCTCTATTGCGGAACGCTCATCCCGTTATCGGCGGGATGGGCGTTCCCTCGTAACGGAAAGGTGAAACGCTTTCCCGGTATCTGTCTCTCAGCCGTCCGTTCCGGAGGCACCCGGCAGCTTCGGCGAGGCGCCCTGCTCTCTTTCGTATTCCAAAGGCAAAAACTCCGTCATGGTCCCCCGATACCGTTTCGGCATAAACGTGTTCTGGCACCGGGGATTTTCGCGCTCCCGAATGGCGACGCTTTGGAAAAACTGTTTCCACAGCGAGCGAAAGTACAATTCGTCCTCCCCTGGCAGGACAGGCTGGAAGTTCTCGATCTGCGTAATGCGGGATCTACCGTTGGCGTACAACAGCAGTTCCCGATGGGTGCGGTCGTAGATAAAAAACTGCTCGTTGGCGTAACGCTGGCAAAAATGGCCGCGCAGCAGCGGCAGCACACGGTTTTTGGGCTCAATCTCTGCGCCCAGTGTACCGCCGTAGTCCGAAAACCGCACAAAACCGCGCAGCTTTTCCAGCTCGCCGTTCATATGGCGGATGGCGCGATACAGCGGATAGCAGGCCGGGTCGGATAGATCGCGCATAAAGCCGGGTCCCTCCGCCAGCAGCTTCCTGATGAAGGCATACAGATGCAGCTCCTTGTCCGGCAGACACGTTAAAAAGCCGCGGCGCACCACGGCCAGCGCTTTGCCGGACCGGGCGGCGATACCGCGGCTGACCCGCTGACTATACGCCGGCTTGGTGACCACGGTGCGAACCTCATAGAGGGAGAGGGGGTCTTCGTCGCAGCAGAACGCGGCGGGGGCCTCCTTGTACACATAGCTCTCATATACGCAGCACAGAAAACCATCCAGGCTACTGTCATATTGATAAATCACGTCATTCATACGGCTTCTCCTACCGGATCAAAGAGAGACAACTGTGCGGCCTGGTCCGAAGGCAGCGTACCGCGCTCCAGTCGTTCCAGCTGCAGGGGCAGCGTGGCGGGGGAGAAGCGCAGCCCCTCCAGCATCCGCCCGCCGCAGGTAATAAAGTACTGTGCCCGTTTCAGCACCACGCCCAGCTTTTTCAGGTCCTCAAAGCGTAGGGTACCGCCGCAGCGCCGTGCCGATACGATGCGCCGCGCACTGGTGGGGCCGATTCCGGGAACGCGCAGCAGCGTCTCCAGATCCGCCCGCATGACCTCGACAGGGAACCGGTCCAGATGCCGCAGCGCCCAGTTGCACTTGGGGTCCAGCCGTGGGTCAAAGTCCGGGTGGGCATCATCCAGCAGCTCGGCGGCCTGAAAGCCGTAAAACCGCAGGAGCCAGTCCGCCTGGTACAGGCGATGCTCCCGCAGCAGCGGCGGTTTAGTGTCCAGGGACGGCAGCAGGCTATTTTCTACCACCGGTACATACGCGGAGTAGAACACGCGCTTCAGCCTGTACTTGCGATACAGTGACTCCGTCAGGTGCAGAATGTGCCGGTCGCTGTCGTCGGTAGCGCCCACGATCAGCTGTGTGCTCTGCCCCGCCGGGGCAAACACCGGTGCGTGCCGGTACTTCACCAGCTCTGCCTTACTCTGTGCCGCGCCGTCGCGGATCAGTCCCATCGGGCGCAGGATCGCCTCCCTGGTCTTATCCGGGGCCAGCGCCTGCAAACCCTGCTGACTGGGCAGCTCGATGTTCACACTGAGCCGGTCGGCCAGCAGTCCCAGCTGATGCACCAGCTCCGGCGCCGCACCGGGGATAGCTTTGGCGTGGATGTAACCGTTGAAACGATATTCCTCCCGCAGGATACGCAGGGCACGGATCATCTGCTCCATGGTGTAGTCCGGATCACGCAGTACGCCACTGGAGAGAAAAAGACCCTCGATATAATTTCGCCGGAAAAAGCCGATGGTCAGTTCCGCCAGTTCACGGGGCGTGAAAGCGGCGCGGCGCGTATCATTGCTGCGCCTGTTGACGCAGTACTTGCAGTCGTACACGCAGGCGTTGCTCATCAGGACCTTCAGCAGTGTGATGCACCGCCCATCGGCCGAAAAGCTGTGACAGCAGCCGGCGATGGAAGAGGAGGTGTTGCCGATCATACCCGGCCGGAATCCGCGGCGCACGCCGCTGGACGTACACGCTGCGTCGTATTTGGCCGCATCCGACAATATCGCCAGCTTGTCCAGCAGCTCCATGCTTTTATGCCATGCGGCGGCGCCGGGGCGCCGGCCTGTCAATACAGTCGATGAGCCGCAGTATATTGGCGGCGATGGAACCCGCGCCCAGCAGCGTGATAATGAGACCAAAAGTTGTCATAGTTGTGTCCTCCTTGCTCGAACTGTTGTTCTGGTAATAGTATAAATCGAACAAGCGTTCTTGTCAAGCGAAATCGAACAAAAATTCTATAAATTCCATTTGCGGTTGACCGGGCGCGGAAGTTGTATTAAAATGAGAGCAACGAACGAGAAAGACGAGGCCCCTCTATGACTGATCTGGAAAAACGCTTTATCAAGGCCCGGCGCGATGCGATCGCGGTGGATTATCAGAATTTGAACGACTGCCAGCGCCAGGGCGTGCTGGCCACGGAGGGGCCGCTGCTTCTGTTGGCGGGCGCTGGCTCCGGTAAGACGACCGTGCTGATTCACCGGGTTGCCAATCTGCTGCGGTATGGTCGTGGCAGTGATACCGAGGAGATACCGATTCCAATCAGCGAGGACGAGGTATCGTTTCTGGAGCAATATGCCAAGGTGCCGGACTCGGCGCAGCACGCTCTCGTGGAGTATCTCTGCGCGGTGGAACCGGCCCGTCCCTGGGAGGTGCTGGCTATCACCTTCACCAACAAGGCTGCTAACGAGCTGAAGGATCGCCTGGGGCGGATGCTGGGGGAGGAGGCTGCCGCCGATGTGTGGGCGTCCACGTTCCACTCCGCCTGTGTGCGTATCCTGCGGCGTGATATCGACCGCATCGGTTTCGACCGCAGCTTCACCATCTACGACAGTGACGACAGCAAGCGTGTGGTCAAGGACATTCTCAAGGAGCTGGGGCTGGAGGAAAAGTCGTTTCCGCCCCGCGAGGTGCAGTCGGTCATCTCCCGTGCCAAGAACGATATGCAGTCGCCGGAGGAATTTCTGGAGCAGTGGCAATCGATCAACGATTGGCGGAAAATAAGGATGGGTAAAGTATATACACTTTACAATAAAAAGCTTCGTGAGGCCAATGCGCTGGACTTTGATGACCTGCTGTGGCACACCGTGCGCCTGCTGCAGACGGCGCCGGACGTGCGGGAGTACTACCAACGGAAGTTCCGCTATGTCCTCATTGACGAGTATCAGGACACCAACGCGCTGCAATATGAGCTGGCCAAGCTGCTGACAGGACCTGCCCGGAACATCTGTGTGGTAGGTGACGACGACCAGAGCATTTACCGCTTCCGGGGTGCGGATATCACCAATATCCTCAGCTTTGAACGGCAGTTCAAGGGGGCGCGGGTCATTCGGCTGGAACAGAATTATCGCTCCACGCAGAACATTCTGGACGCGGCAAACGCAGTCATCCGCAACAACCAGGGCCGCAAGGGCAAGACCCTGTGGACGGAGAACGGCTGCGGTGAGCTGGTGACGGTAAAGACCACCTTCAACGAGAGCGACGAGGCCAACTTTGTCCTGGGGCAGATCATGATGTACTACCGCCGGGGCGGCAGCTGGGGTGACTGTGCGGTGCTGTACCGTACCAACGCCCAGTCCAACGCGCTGGAATACGCCTGCAAGCGCAGCGGCATCCCCTATAAGATCTACGGTGGTCTGAAGTTTTTTGACCGGGCCGAGGTCAAGGATATGCTTGCCTATCTGTGCGTCATCAACAACCCCACGGACGATCTGCGCCTGCGGCGCATCGTCAACGTTCCCGCCCGCAAGATCGGCCAGACCACCGTGGACAAGGCCCAGATTATTGCCACACAGCACGGCCTGACGCTCTACGACGTATTCCGCCGTGCGGAGGAATTCCCCGAGCTGAAAAATGCAGCTGGCAAGCTGAAAGCCTTTACAGATATGATCGAGGAAATGCGCCGCCGCCTGCCGGAGAGTGAGCTGCCGGAGTTCTACGATTACGTCTGTGAGCGAAGCGGCTACGCGCCCGCCCTGCGGGAGAAGGACGATATGGAGAGCCGCGGCCGGCTGGAGAACGTGCAGGAGCTGCGCTCCAGCATCCTGGCCTACCTGGAAAACGCCGAGGGCGCGGAGACGAGTCTCTCCGGCTTCCTGGATGAGATCGCGCTGTACACCGACCTGGACAGCCGGGTGGACGGCGACAACTGCGTGACCATGATGACCATGCACGCCGCCAAGGGCCTGGAATTCCCCCAGGTATTTGTGGTGGGCATGGAGGAGGGGCTTTTCCCCGGAAATCGCGCCATGGGCGATGGCGACGAGATGGAGGAGGAGCGCCGGCTGTGCTATGTGGCCATGACCCGCGCCAAAGAGAAGCTGACGCTGACCAACGCCCGCCAGCGCACGCTGTACGGTAAAACAACACCCTGTATGCCCTCCCGGTTCCTCAGTGAGATCCCGGAGGACAACATGGAGTGGCTGTCCAAGCCGGTACCCCGCAGCGACGCCTGGGAGGACTCTCGGGACGATGATGGTTGCGCTTACGGTTACGGCGGCTATACACGTCAGGGTACCACAGCACCGACGCGCCGCGAGGTGCCTGCCGCGTCCCGTCCCGGCTCGCTGCATACAGCCAAAACGGCGGCAAAAGCGCCGTCTACCGCCTCTTACATACAGCTGCAGGCAGGGGAGACGGTGGAGCACGACGCCTTCGGCAGAGGCCTGGTGCTCTCCGTGCGGCCTATGGGCGGCGATGCACTGCTGGAGGTAGCCTTTGACACGGTCGGGACCAAGAAGCTTATGCTGAAGGCCGCCTCCCATCATTTGAAGAAGGTGTAAAGCAAAGTAATTTTATAAATACGGAAGGAGAACGGATATGGGGTTTTGGTTCGGCTTTGACACAGGGTTCGACATCATGCGGGTGTTTGTTTTCGCGATATTTGCCATCGTCATCGTCTGCTTCATCGCCTTAGCAGTAAAGGGCATTGGCACCTGGCACAAGAACAATAATTCTCCGCGCTTGACGGTGCAGGCGGCTGTTGTCGCCAAGCGGCAGAATACCGATGTGCACCACCACAGCAATAACAACGGCGGTATGCACACCAGCACCTCCACTCACTATTACGTAACGTTCCAGTTTGACAGCGGCGACCGGCTTGAGCTGCACGTTCCCGGAAGGGAATACGGCATGATGGCGGAGGGCGACGTGGGCGATCTGACGTTCCAGGGTACCCGTTACCTGGGCTTTGACCGGCACACCGCAGGGGCCGTTCCCGAGGCCGGACCCGTCACAGCAGAGGATGTCCCGCCGCGGTACACGGAGAAGAAAAGCTGGGACCCGGAGCTGTGAAAGGGTGGGGTATATATGACATATTGGAAATGCTTGCTCTGTGCGGTGTGTATCCTGCTGCCGCTCTGCTTTGCCGCAGGCTGCGCGGCATTCCCGAAGGCAGACGACCCACCGGAGCCGCCGCAGGAAACCGTGGATACGCCTGCGGAGCCGGATATCCCCGTTGTTCCTGCACCGGAGCCGGAGCCGGAACCGGAACCGGCGGAGGACGCACTGGTGGATGTGTGTACCTACCTTCCCGGCGTCTATGCCGACCTCCGCTACGCCACGGAGAACAATTTCACCGGACAGGTGATCTACGATTTTACCCAGCCCCAGCTGCGCTATGGCACATTGAAAAAGCTGGCACAGGCGCAGGAAATGCTGGCTGAGCGGGACTTGGCGCTGAAGATCTGGGATGCCTACCGCCCCGTCAGCGCACAGTTCCGCCTGTGGGAGGTGTGCCCCGATCCGCAGTATGTGGCCGATCCCACAAAGGGCTATTCCGGACATAGCCGGGGCAACACGGTGGACGTCACGCTGGTGTCCGCCGATGGTTCGCCCGTTCCCATGCCCACGGATTTTGACGATTTCACCGCCATGGCGGACAGGGATTACAGTGATGTGTCCGACACGGCAGCTTATGACAATGTCCGCCTGTTGGAGGACACCATGGTGTCCTGCGGTTTTCGGCCATACAGCGCCGAATGGTGGCACTTTACCGATACCACAGATTACCCCGTGGTGGAAGAATAAGCGGGTATACGCCTGCCACGGCAGGCGTATACCCGCTTATAAAACGCAAAAAGCTCTGCGATACATCGCAGAGCTTTTAACTGTGCAGTTCAGACGCGATCAGATCGCGCGGGTAACCTTGCCGGAACGCAGGCATCGGGTACAAACATACACATGGCGAGGCGTACCGTTGATCACAGCCTTCACGCGCTTGACATTGGGCTTCCAGGGGCGGTTGGAACGCCGATGAGAGTGGGACACCTTGATACCAAAGGTCACGCCCTTGTCGCAAAATTCGCACTTTGCCATCCGTTGCACCTCCTTGCTGTCATAACATACCTCTTGCATTGCAAGCAGTTGATATAATAACAGATGTGCGCCGAAATTGCAAGTATTATTTGACAAAAAAACGAATTTTTTTTGCATGGGGAAAGTGTTGCGAAAAAGCGCGCCGCAAGATATAATTAAAAGAAGTATATTCGCCCGTTTCCGGGCAGGAGGAGCGCCCATGGAAAAAGTGAAACGCACACCCGCCAGCCTGAAAAAAATGGTAGAGACCTTCGGCATGGAAATACTGCACCGCGGCAGCGACTATGACAGCGCGGTGATCACCATTTCCGACGTGAATCGGCCCGCCCTGCAGCTGGTAGGCTTTTACGATTATTTTGACGACAAGCGCCTGCAAATATTGGGGCGGGGCGAGATACGCTATCTGGAGCGCATGACCGAGGCAGAGCGCCTGCGGGTGTTCAATCAGCTGATGAGCTATCCGTTCCCGGCGATGATCGTGGCGCGGAATATGGAGGCGCCGCCCGAGCTGGTGCAGATGGCGGACAAGCACGACCGCACGCTGCTGCGGGCGGTGGACTCCACGGTGGATATCACCAGCCGGCTCATTGACTACCTGAACCGGGTAACGGCCCCGCAGATCACGCGGCACGGCGTCTTGATGAATATCTACGGACAGGGCGTACTGATCCTGGGCGACAGCGGCATCGGCAAGAGCGAGACGGCCATTGAGCTGCTCAAGCGCGGTCACCGGCTGGTGGCGGATGACGCGGTGGAGATCCGCCGGGTGTCCAACTCTCTCTACGGCACGGCGCCGGAGATCATCCGGCACTATATCGAGATACGCGGCGTGGGCGTCATCGACGTGCAGCAGCTGTTCGGCATGGGCGCGGTGCAGTTCGACACGGAGATCGACCTGGTGATCCAGCTGGAACAGTGGGAAGACGGGAAGTTCTATGACCGGCTGGGCCTGGGCGAGGAGAAATACGCCATGCTGGATGTGAGCCTGCCCATCGTGACCATCCCGGTGCGGCCGGGGCGGAACCTGGCAGGCATCGTGGAGATCGCCACCATGAAGAACCGGCAGATGAAGTACGGCTACAACGCGGCGCGGGACTTCGTGACGCAGTTTGACAGCAAGGTGGATGCCATGCTGAAGAAAAAGAGCACAACGGGCGAGGCGGAGAACAGATGAAATACGTTGGCGTAGACATTGGCGGCACCAACCTCAAGGCGGGGCTGGTGGACGAAAGCGGAACGCTGCTGGCGACACAGAAGATGAAGGTCGCGTCCATCGTAGACCGTGAGGGGCTGGCGTGGACGGTGGCGTCACTGGTGCAAGAGCTGGCAAAGGCGGCCAATATTCCGGTCAGTGATGTGGCGTCGGTAGGCGTCGGCGTTCCCGGAACGGTGGATATACGGGCGGGTTCTATCGCGTATACCTGCAACCTTCCCCTGCGGGACGTGCCGCTGCGAAAGCTGTTTCACAAATATCTGAACATCCCGCTTTACATCGAAAATGACGCTAACTGCGCGGCGCTGGCGGAGTTCCATGTGGGCGCGGGACGCGAGAGCAAGCGCTTTGTGACCATCACGCTGGGTACCGGCGTGGGCGCGGGTATCATCCACAACGGGAAAATATACCACGGCGCCAACGGTATGGCCGGTGAGGTGGGTCACATGGTCATCGAGCAGAACGGCCTGCCGTGCCCCTGCGGGCGGCACGGCTGCTGGGAGCAATACGCCAGCGCCACGGCGCTGAAGCGCATGACGGCAGAGGCACTGGCGGCCTACCCGGACAGTATTCTGGCGCGGGTCATCACAGAGAATGACGGACACGTGTCCGGGCAGTCGGCGTTTATCGCGGCCCGCGAGGGTGACCCGGTGGGACAATTGGTGTGCGACCGATACGTGGACTACCTGGCCTGCGGCGTGGTGAACGTGGTGAATATCTTTCAGCCGGATACACTGGCCATTGGCGGCGGCGTCAGCAATGAAGCGGACGAGCAGCTGCTGCTACCCGTGCAGCAGCGGGTGGCCAGAGAGAGCATTCCCTGCGGCAAGGACCGGCGGACGCGCATCGTCAAGGCGCAGCTGGGCAACCGGGCGGGTCTGATCGGCGCGGCCCTGCTGGGAAAGAATAAGCGTATCTGACAGGGGCATATACTACCGCTGGCAGTGTAGGGAACCCCTTATTTTCAAAGCTTGGAGGCATTATGAGCTGGTACGAGGAGCTGGACAAATGGGCGGCGGACTATCTGCCGGATATGGAATATGAGAAGGACGCGCCGCTGGATCGGTATACCTCCTTCCGCATCGGCGGGCCGGCGCGGCGCATAGCCTTTCCCCGCAGCGGTGAGGCGGCGGTGCTGCTGGTGAGCCATGCACTGGAGCTGGGCGCGCGGCCCTTTGTGCTGGGAAACGGCACCAACGTGATCTTCCCGGATGAGGGCGTGGAGCGTCTGGTGATCTGCACCCGGGACATGGCGGGTGTGGCGGCTGGTGCGGTCGCAGGTGAGATCACGGCAGAGTGCGGCGCATCACTGGCAAAGATCGCTGTTTTCGCGCAGAAGGCAGGGCTTTCCGGGCTGGAGTTCGCCTACGGGATACCGGGAAGCCTGGGCGGCGCAGTGTGCATGAATGCCGGTGCCTATGGCGGGGAAATGGCACAGGTGGTAAAGGAAGTGACCGTGCTGTTCCCCGAGGATGGTGTCAAGACCCTCAGTGGGGAAGAAATGGCGTTTTCCTATCGGCACAGCCTGCTGACAGAGCACCCCGACACGGTGGTGCTGCGGGCGACGCTCCGCTTGCAGGCCGGTATCCCCGGGGAGATACGGGAAAAAATGGACGAGCTGATGGCCCGGCGTAAGGCGTCACAGCCGCTGGAGTATCCCAGCGCGGGCAGTACCTTTAAGCGCCCGGCGGGCTACTATGCTGCGGCGCTGATTGATCAGTGCGGCCTAAAGGGACTGACCGTTGGCGGCGCACAGGTGTCGGAGAAGCACGCGGGGTTCGTCATCAACCGGGGCGGGGCGTCCTGCGCTGATGTGACAGCTCTCATGGCAGAGATACAAAAGCGCGTGCGGGAGCAAACCGGCGTTGTGCTAGAGCCTGAGGTCCGGGTCATTACTTGAATTACGACCGCATCGATCACAGGTGTTTCAATGACCTTGATAGAAGGTATATAAAATGTGCCAGTAAATATACAAAAATGTTACAGTAAAGGTAATAAAAAAGAACGCAAAAGTGCAGCAAAAATAACGCCGTACCGGGCTTGTTTTTGACGGGATTCCGAATCACGCTTGACGGCGGGGGAGGATACTGAATTGGAAATACTCATTATTTCGGGAATGTCCGGTGCGGGAAAGAGCCGCGCCGCCATCTGTCTGGAGGACAGCGGCTACTACATCGTGGACAACCTGCCGGCGGAGATGATGGTCAAATTCGCCGAGTTCTGCGCGGCCGCCGGCGGCCGGTATGACCGCTTGGCTTTCGTGTACGACGTGCGGGCCGGGGAGCCCTTTGACCGGCTGACCGGCGCGGTGGAAGAGCTGCGGCGGCAGGGCCTGCGGTGTCGACTGCTGTTTCTGGAGGCGGACACCAAGACCATTATCAACCGCTATAAGGAGACACGGCGGAGCCATCCTCTGTGCGGTGACGGAGCCTCCATCGAAGAAGCGGTAGCGCGGGAACGGGCGATGCTGGCACCGGTGCGGGCGCAGGCGGACCTGGTGCTGGACACGTCGGCATTTTCTGCGGCCAAGCTGCGGAGCACACTGCTGACGCTGCTGGGCGGCGGCAGCGGTGGAGGACTGCATGTGACGGTGCTGTCCTTCGGGTTCAAGAACGGCCTGCCACCGGAGGCAGACCTGGTGCTGGACGTGCGGTTTTTGCCAAACCCCTACTATGTGCCGGAGTTAAAAAGGCTGACCGGGCTGGATTCGGCGGTGCGCGACTATGTGATGAACGCGGCGGCCACGGAGGAATTCTGGCGGCGTCTGACGCCGATGGTAGATTATTTGCTGCCCCAGTACCGACAGGAGGGGCGGACAGAGCTGGTACTGGCTGTAGGCTGCACCGGCGGTCGGCACCGATCTGTGGCTGTGGCGCACCGGCTGGCGGCATACATTGACGCGCTGGGCTTTTCCGTGGCGGAAAGCCACAGGGATATGGGGCGGTAAGCGTGTTCCGCACCTACGGTCGGGGCAAATACAGGAGACGATGTATGAGCAAATACGATAAACTCTGGGAATATGTGTTTAAGAATGGACGGGATCAATTTACGCTGTCGTTCGAGGAAATAGGACGTATTGCCGGTGTGCCCATCGACCACGCTTTCCTAACGTATAAAAAGGAGCTTGCGGCATACGGCTACCGAGTGGAAAAAATATCCATGAAGGCAAAAACGGTGGCTTTCCGCCGTGCGGAACAGTGAGGTGAAGGGTCATGATCTCATTTGCGGGAAAGGTAAAAAATGAGCTGTGCCGCGTGGGAATTAGCCGCCAGTGCTGCGCCCGGGCTGAGGGCTACGGTGTGCTGCTGTACGGCAACACGTTCACGCCCGGAGAGATACGGATCATCACGGAGAACGGAGACTTCGCCGCACGGCTGCCAAAGTTGTTTCAGAAAGCTTTTGGGGTAAAATTCGACCGGGTACCGGAGGAAATGAACGGCAAAGGAAAGCTGATCTTCGGCATCACAGCGCCGGAAAAGCTGGAAAAGATCATCAACACACTGGGCTATGATGCGCGGCAGCTGACAGCGCTGCACGTGAACTTCGGAATACTGGAGGAGGACTGCTGCCGGACGGCGTTCCTGCGGGGGGCATTTTTGGCGGGAGGCAGCGTCACCGATCCGGAGAAGCGGTACCATCTGGAGCTGGCCACCAGTCATATGCCGGCCAGCCGGGAGGTACAGGCGCTGATGGAGGAGATGGGGTTCCTGCCACGTTCCATACGGCGCGGCGCGGATGCACTTCTGTACTTCAAGCAGTCAGAGCACATCGAGGACTTTCTGACGAAGATCGGCGCGCCGGCGGCGGCCATGGATATCATGACGGCGAAGGTGGACAAGGAGATACGCAACGGCGCCAACCGGGCTATGAACTGCGATATGGCCAACGTAAACAAGACATTGGACGCGGCGCAGGAGCAGGTGGGCGCCATCGAGAAGCTGCGCCGCAGCGCCCGGTGGGATACGCTGCCGGAAAAGCTGCGGCAAACCGCGGCGCTGCGGCTGGAATATCCGGAGCTGTCGCTGGTACAGCTGGCAGAGAAGTGTGACCCGCCGGTAACGAAGTCGTGCATGAACCATCGAATGAGAAAGTTGATGGAGGAGGCTAAGGAGCTATGAATACGAGAGAACGGTGCGAACGCGCGGAGGCGTACAGAAAAAACGGGGCCAACTGCGCCCAGGCGCTGCTGGCGGCATTCGCAGATGTAATGGGTATTACGGAGACCCAGGCACTGGCTGTCGGTGCGGGGTTAGGCGGCGGCGTGCGAAGCGGGAACATCTGTGGGGCGGTAAACGCGCCTGTGATGATCCTGGGCTGCGCGTTTCCGGAAATGGCCGCCAGCAAGGCGAAATCCGCGGAGATCACCAAGGAATACCAGCGGCGGTTTATGGAGAGATTTAAGCATCTCAATTGCCGGGATCTGCTGGCGGAGAAGGAATTACAGTCCACTGACACGGCCATGGCACTGGCGGCAGGGGACCACTGCGGGCTGCTTATTCTCAGCGCGGCGGAGATACTGTGCGGGATGATAGGGGAGAAGTAAAGGAGAACAGGTATGGGATTTGTGCATCTGCATGTACATACGGAATACAGTCTGCTGGACGGTGCGTGCCGGATACGGGACCTGCCGAAGCTGGTAAAGGAGCTGGGGCAGACGGCCTGCGCTATTACCGACCACGGCGTCATGTACGGCGCAGTGGACTTTTACCGCGCCTGCAAGGCGGAGGGCATCCATCCCATCATCGGGTGCGAGGTATATGTGGCGCGTCGGACACGGTTCGACAAGCAGCATGAGTTCGATGCAGAGTCTCGGCATCTGGTGCTGCTGTGCAAGAACGAGACGGGGTACCGAAACCTATCATACATGGTGTCGCAGGCGTATATCGAGGGGTTCTATATCAAGCCGCGTATCGATATGGAGCTGCTGCGCGCCCATTCCGACGGGCTGATCGCCCTGTCGGCCTGTTTGGCAGGAGAAATTCCCAAGCGGCTGATGAATGGTGACTACAACGGGGCCAAGGCATATGCACTGGAGATGCGGGGAATTTTCGGTGAGGACTTTTACCTGGAATTACAGGACCACGGCATCGCCGAGCAGACCGAGGTGAACCGGGGTCTTTTGCGGCTGCACAACGAAACGGGGATACCCCTGGTGTGTACCAATGATGCCCACTATCTGCGGAAGGAGGATGCAGAAAACCACGACGTGCTGCTGTGCATCCAGACCGGCAAGACGGTGGATGACGAGAACCGAATGCGGTATGAGCCGCGGAATTTTTATATCCGTTCCACAGAGGAGATGGAGACGCTGTTCGCCGGATATCCGGACGCGGTGGCCAACACGGAAAAGATCGCGGAGAAGTGCCAGCTGGAATTCACCTTCGGCAAGTACCACTTGCCGGAATTCAAGCTGCCGGAGGGGTATGACTCACCTACATATCTGCGTAAACTATGCGATGAGGGGTTTGCTTGGCGGTACGGTCAGGCAAAGCCGGAATATCGGAAGCAGCTGGATTATGAGTTGGATATGATCGAGAAAATGGGCTTTACGGACTATTTCCTCATTGTGTCGGACTTTGTGCGGTACGCCAAGAGCCGGGGAATACCGGTGGGACCAGGGCGCGGCAGCGCGGCCGGATCTATGGTGTCTTATTGCCTGGAGATCACGGACATCGACCCCATGAAGTACGATCTGTACTTCGAGCGGTTCCTGAACCCGGAGCGTGTGTCTATGCCGGATATCGACATGGACTTCGGCGACACGCGGCGGGGTGAGGTGGTGGAATATGTCCGCAAAAAATATGGCGACGACCATGTAGCCCAGATCGTGACCTTCGGTACCATGGCCGCCCGAGCAGCCATACGGGATGTGGGCCGGGCGCTGAACATGACCTACGCCGAGGTGGATGTTGTGGCGAAGCTGGTACCGGCAGGGCCGGGGGCGCTGCATATTACCTTGCAGGAGGCGCTGAAGCTCTCGAAGCAGCTGGCAGATATGTACAGGGAGGAGCCAAAGGTCAAAAAGCTCATCGACACAGCCATGGCACTGGAGGGAATGCCGCGGCACGCCTCTACCCACGCGGCGGGCGTGGTCATCACAAAACTGCCGGTATACGAATATGTACCGCTGGCGCGGAACGACGACGCGGTAGTATGCCAGTATGTGATGACGACTTTGGAGGAGCTGGGCCTGCTGAAAATGGACTTTCTGGGGCTGCGGAACCTGACGGTGCTGGATGACGCCGTGAAGATGGTGCAGCAGCGGGAGCCAGAGTTCGCGCTGAGCAAAATACCGGACGACGACGCGGAGACCTATGACATGATCTCCCGAGGACAGACGGCGGGCGTGTTCCAGATCGAGTCCACGGGCATGACCGGTGTGTGCGTGGGGCTGAAGCCACAGAGTATTGAGGATATCACCGCCGTGATCGCGCTGTACCGTCCGGGACCAATGGAGTCCATTCCGAGGTTTATCGCCTGCAAGCACGACCCGAAGCTGGTGACGTATAAGCACCCAAGGCTGGTGCCTATACTGTCGGTCACCTACGGGTGCATCGTGTACCAGGAGCAGGTCATCCGCATTTTCCAGGAGCTTGGCGGCTTTTCGCTGGGGCAGGCGGACATGGTGCGCCGGGCCATCAGCAAGAAGAAGGCCAAGGAGATCGAGAAGGAGCGTCAGGCCTTCGTATACGGCGATGCGGAACGAGGAATCAAGGGCTGTATCGCCAACGGTATCGACGAGAAGACAGCGCAGGCCATCTACGACGAGATATACGACTTTGCCAACTATGCTTTCAACAAGGCTCACGCGGTGAGCTACGCGGTGGTGGCGTATCAGACGGCGTATTTCAAGTGTCATTACACCAAGGAGTATATGGCCGCGCTGCTGACCAGCGTGCTGGACAACAGCGACAAGGTGGCGGGGTATATCGGGGAGTGCCGCGACTGCGGCATTGCGCTGCTGCCGCCGGACGTGAACCGGTCCAGCGACCGGTTCACCGTGGAGCCGGAGGGGATACGGTTCGGCCTGGTGGCCATCAAGAACATCGGACGGGGTTTTATCCAGTCGGTGGTCCGAGAGCGGGAGCAGGGCGGCAGCTTTACGTCTTTGCAGGATTTCTGCGACCGGATGTATGACTGCGGCGACATGAACAAGCGGGCGGTGGAGAACCTGATCCGCAGCGGCGCCTTCGACAGCATGGGGGCGCGGCGGTCGCAGCTGCTGGCGGTGTATGAGAAGGTGCTGGACGGCATCGGCAACGTGCGGCGGCGGAACGTAGAGGGGCAGATGGATTTCTTCGGCATGAGCGCCGCCAACAGCACCGTGGAGACGGTGGTGATGCCGGACATTCCGGAGTTTACCGCCACGGAGCGGATGCACATGGAGAAGGAGACCACGGGGCTGTATCTGTCCGGACACCCCATGGTGGGCTATCGCGCTGCGGCCCGTAGCAGCGGGGCAGTGACGCTGAATGAGATACTGGAGGATGTGTCCTCTGAAGAGGGCCCCACACGGTTCGCCGACGGGATGCCGGTGACGGTGGCGGGCATCGTGGCGTCCAGCAAGACCAGGCCCACCAAGAACGGCTCGCTGATGGCCTATGTGGTGCTGGAGGACGAGACGGCATCCATGGAGCTTCTGTGCTTTTCTCGGGTGCTGGAACGATGCGGCAGCTATCTGGCAGTGAACAGCCCGGTACTTATCAAGGGACGGCTGAGCCTGCGGGACGAAAAGCCGCCGCAGATCATGCCGGACGTGGTATTCCCCATGAACGGCAGTGAACTGCCGGAGGGACAAAAGGCCCCGGAAAACGGCGCTGCCGCCGTATACCTGCGGGTGAAGAGCATCGATGACCCGGCGTTCAGCCATCTGCTGTTGGTGGCCACCATGTTCGAAGGGAAGGTGCCGCTGAAGATACGCATTGCCGACACCGGCAAGCTGTGGGGCGGCTTCTGCCTGGACCATCCGGCGTTTTTGAAGGAGTGCCGGGAATGGCTTGGACCGGAGAACGTTGTGGTGCGAAGGAAGGAAAAGAGCGAATGAGTGTCAGAGTGCGGCCTGCGGGCCGCACCCTTTTTGCCTTTTGGGCATAGAGTGGAATGAAAGAGGCCGTCTTTCACTACTTATTGGGAGGTCATTCTATGCCTGAAAATGTAATGCCGGGACCGGTCTGCGACCTGGGGAACGTCCGGGAGGCCGTGTGCATCCATACGCGGAAGATATTTGACTCATGCAGGGATAAGGACTGCGTGGAGGATCTGCGCTTTTACCCCACGGCGGCGGCGCAGGAGGTGCTCAGCGCGTCGCAGATGATCAAGGGTGGCACAGCGGAGCTGCTGTACGTCTACACCGATGTGGAGCCGGTGACGTTCAACCGGGGGTTCTATTCGGTGGATATGCGCTTCTACTACCGGGTGACTTTACAGGTGTGTACCGGCACGCCGCGATACACTGAGGTGGAAGGCCTGTGCGTGTTCGACAAGCGGTGTATCCTGTTCGGCAGCGAAGGGAACGCCAAGATATTCTCCTCGGACACGGTGTTCGACGAGTTGGATGTGCCGGGACGGATACGGACCAATCTGCCTATCGCCGTGGTGGAAGCCGTGGACCCGATCGTGCTGGATACCCGTGTAGCGGAGGTACCGGTCCCTGTCTCGACAGGCAGTTGTTTGTCGGAGATCCCGTCCTTTGTGGCGCAGAGCTTCAGTGGAGAGCTGGTGTTCGACGACAGTGCAGCACGGCGGCTGTATGTGACGCTGGGGCAGTTCACGCTGGTGCGGTTGGAGCGCGATACGCAGCTGCTGGTGCCGGTATATGACTACTGCGTGCCCCAGAGCGAGTGCGACTGCGGCAGCCAGGAGGATCCCTGCGGGCTGTTCCGCAGCGTGGCGTTCCCCATGAACGAGTTCTTCCCGCCCAACGCGGTGGAGACGCCCTGCGACTATAACAGCACCAAGAACTACTGTGCGTGCCATTGAGAAGCAGAACAGGGGACGGCGAGTGCCGTCCTCTGCTTTTTTCGCGGGGTTTCGCTTTACAAGCGGGTAAAAATTGCGTATAATACCAAAAAAGGAGGTGGGCGATGTGGGTATCGCGTTTATTCAGGACAAGCTGGAGATCAAGTTCCTGATCCTGTACATCGCGTCGCGGCTGACGGAGCCGGTAGACGGAGCCGACTTGCAGGACATGACCATGTGCGACGAGGGCATCGACTACTTTGATTATGCGGAGTGTCTGGGTGACCTGGTGAAGACAGAGCATCTGCGTGTCACGGAAGACGGGCAGTATGTTATCACGGAAAAGGGACGGAGAAACAGCGGTATCTGCGAGAGCAGCCTGCCATATTCCGTAAGGCAGCTGTCGGACAGGCATATCGCGGCTTGGAACAAGGCGGCGGTGCGGCGGCAGCAGGTGCAGGGACGGGTGACGCCGCGTGAAAACGGGACGTTCACCGTGGAGCTGCGGCTGCGGGACGATGTGGATAGCCTGATGACGTTGGATCTGATGGTGGCCGATAAGGCCGACGCCGAGGCGTTGGCGGAACGGTTCCGGAGGGAGCCGGAGAAGGTATACACGCAGATCGTTGCGGCGCTTCGCGGAAAATAAGAAAGAAAAAGCCTCCCCGACCGGGGAGGCTTTTTGCGAGGAGAGTGAGTTCTGTACAGAATTGCAATGTTTTGGATCACACGCTGAAAAGAATATCCGCATAGGTGGGATACGGCCACGCCTTGGCGTCCACCAGCGATTCCAGCCGGCCGATCAGCTCGCCGGCCTTCTGGGTGCGGGTAACGATCTCGCAGCGGTAGTACCGTGCGGCGTCGATACCGCCGTCCGCGGCGGGGGCATCGCTGAGGGCAGCGTGCAGCGCCTCGCAGGTATCAAACAGCTTCTCACCCAGGTCGGTAACACGCTGGGCCAGAGTCTTTTCCATGCGGGCGGACAAGGCCGGGACACTGTTCTCCTTGTGAAAGACCGTCTGGGTTAGGCGGTCGGCGTAAGCACTGGCGGCGGGGAGAATATGACGCTGGACCATGTCCAGCAGGGTGCTGGCCTCAATGGCAAACACCTTGCAGTAGTTTTCCAGGTGGATCTCGTACCGGGCGCGCATCTCCGTCTCGGTGAGGATGGCGTGCTTGGTGAAAAGATCGACGTTCTTTTTGTCAATGTAGGCAGGCATACAGTCCACCGTGTCCCGCAGATTGGCCAGGCCCCGGCGCTTGGCCTCCTGTACCCAGGCGTCATCATAGCCGTTGCCGTTGAAGATGATGCGCTGGTGGGCGGTGAAGGTGTCGTGCAGCAGCTTCTGCAGCGCGGACTGGAAGTCGTCGGCCTTTTCCAGAATGTCGGCGAACTGGCGCAGCTCCTCGGCCATAATGGTGTTCAGCACCACATTGGGGCTGGCGATGGACTGAGAGGAGCCCAGCATACGGAACTCGAACTTATTGCCGGTGAAGGCAAGGGGAGAGGTGCGGTTGCGGTCTGTGGTGTCCTGGGGTATCTCCGGCAAAGTGTCCACGCCGATGGTAAGCTTTTTCTTGGTGATGTCCACATACTCAGTGCCCTGAATGATGGCATCAAGAATAGCCGTTAATTCATCGCCCAGAAAGATGGAGATGATGGCGGGAGGGGCCTCGTTGCCGCCCAGACGGTGGTCGTTGCCGGGGTAGGACACGCAGCAGCGCAGCATTTCCTGGTACTCGTCAACGCCCTTGATAAAAGCGGCTAGAAACAGCAGGAACTGGGCGTTCTGGCTGGGGGTGCTGCCAGGCTTCAGAAGGTTTTCGCCGGTGTCAGTGGCCAGGGACCAGTTGTCGTGCTTGCCGCTGCCGTTGACGCCCGCAAAGGGCTTTTCATGGAGCAGGCACACCAAACCGTGGCGGGCGGCTACCTTTTTCAGCAGTTCCATGGTCAGCTGGTTTTTGTCACAGGCGCTGTTGGCATCGGAGTAGATGGGCGCGATCTCGTGCTGGGCGGGCGCAACCTCGTTGTGCTCCGTCTTGGCCAGCACGCCCAGCTTCCACAGCTCCTGATCCAGCTCCCGCATGAACGCGGCTACCCGGGGTTTGATGGCGCCGTAATAGTGGTCGTCCAGCTCCTGCCCCTTGGAGGGACGGGCACCGAACAGCGTGCGGCCGCACAGCTTCAGATCCTCACGCTGGCGGTATACCTTCTCGTCGATCAGGAAGTACTCCTGCTCAGGGCCTACCTGCGGCGTGACATGCTGCGCCTCGGTGTTGCCGAACAGCCGCAGGATACGGATGCACTCCCTGTCCAGCACACGCATAGAGCGCAGCAGAGGCGTTTTTTTGTCCAGCGTCTGCCCACTGTACGAGCAGAAAATGGTAGGGATATACAGTGTCTCGTCCTTGACGAAGGCGTAAGATGTGGGGTCCCAGGCGGTGTAGCCGCGGGCTTCGAATGTAGCGCGCAGACCGCCGGAGGGGAAGGAGGAGGCGTCTGCCTCGCCCTTGCTGAGTTCTTTGGCGCTGAGCTCCATGACCACGCCGTCTTTGCCGTCGCGGGTGATGAAGCTGTCGTGTTTTTCGGCGGTAACGCCGGTCATAGGCTGGAACCAGTGGGTGTAATGGGTGGCACCCTTCTCAATGGCCCAGTCCTTCATGGCGTTGGCGATCTCGCCGGCGGTGGTACGATCCAGCGGCGTTCCCTGGGCCAGGCATTGCTGCCATTTCTGGTATGCGGCGGCGGGGAGACGCTGCTGCATCTGCTGCTCACCAAACACCATTTTGCCAAACAGAGCGGGAACGTTCGTGGTCTTTTCACACATTGCGGGATCAATCCTTTCAAAATCAAGTACGCGGCGGTGCCGCGGGAAAAACAAACCGTATGGGAAACGGGGCTTACATAAACAGCTGCATAGCCAGCGGAGTGACATAGGCCTCCATCACAGCGGCCAGGGCCAGCAGTGGTACCACCAGCAATCCCACCACGCGAAGCAGGTCCAGAAGCAGGGGCTTCATCATACCTTTTTCGTTGCAGCGGATGTATCGATTGATATTTCTGCACAGGCAGAGTCCGGCGGCCAGACTGAGCAGCAGGGCGGGGACCTCAAAGATGCCGTGAGGCACAAGACCGGCCAACAGCAGAAACCACTGGCCATCCATCAGTGCGGCAAGCATACCGATGATCGCGGCATTGAGGCCCAGGGACAGGGCCGGCAGATACAGGAATGGTATAAAACCATAAAGCACGGTCATCACCATAGCCCGAAGGTTGTTGCCGAACAGGGCCAGCGCGCTGAAGCTGCCATCGTCGCGGATAATACCGGCGTCGGCAATGCTCTCGTTGAAGGTACGGATCATGGTCACGGGAACATCGGGGAAGAGCCTTCCGACAATGTAAGCCAGCACGGTCAGTGCCAAAAAAGCAAGGGCAGTTATGCCGACAAATCGGCCGTATTCCCTGTGCCAGAAAGCGGCGATGGCACGAAGCTGCTTTTTCATGCCAGCTTCTCCAGGCCGGCGCGGAGACGGCGGAGCGTTTCATCACGGCCCAGGATGCGGCAGATCTCCACTGCGCCGCCGGGGGTGACCAGCTTGCCGGCAGCAGCGATGCGCACCGGCCACATGAGGGTGGCATTCTTGACACCCAATTGTTCAGCTAAGGCGATCAGACCATCGTGGATGGCCTCGTCCGTCCACTGGGGCAGCGCCGCCAGCATGGGAATAGCCGCCTCCAGCATGGCCTTGCATACCTCCGGGTTCGTCTTGGATTTCTTGTTGGTGAAGAATTCCACGTCGTACTCCGGGCACGCATCGAAGAAGTCTACCTTCTCCGGGATGTCTGTAAGACGCTCGCAGCGCGCCTGCAGCAGCGCGGCGATGGCCGCCACGTCAAAGTCGCCCTTGACGCTCTGGCGGATGTAGGGCTCGGCTGCCTTGGCGAAGTCCTCCGGGGACATGGCACGCAGGTAGACGGCGTTGAAATGATCCAGCTTGGCCTTGTCGAAGATGGCGGGAGATTTGGAAATACCGGTCAAATCAAACGCCTTGACAAGCGCATCAAGAGAGAAGATCTCCTGCTCCGCCAGCTCACCCTTGGGACTCCAGCCCAGCAGAGCAACGTAGTTGAGAATGGCATCGGTCAGATAACCCTCTGCCTTCAGGTCCTCATAGCTGGGGTCGCCGTGGCGCTTGGACATCTTGTTCTGCGCGTCCCGCATGACGGGGGAGCAGTGGACGTAGGTGGGCACCTCCCAGCCGAAGGCGTGGTACAGCAGATCGTACTTGGGCGCGGAGGACAGATACTCGCTGCCGCGTACCACATGGGTGATGCCCATCAGGTGGTCGTCGATCACATTGGCAAAGTTGTAAGTGGGCAGACCGTCCCGTTTCAGCAGTACCTGGTCATCCAGGGTGCTGTTTTCCACGGTGATATCGCCGAACACGGCATCGTGAAACGTGGTGGTGCCCTCCTTGGGGATGCGCTGGCGGATGACGTAAGGCTCGCCCGCCTCCACGCGGCGCAGAGCGTCCTCCAGCAGCAGGTCGCGGCAAGGATCATCGGCGCGGTCGAAATCGCCGGTGTCCTCCTCGGAGGCACACTTCTCGCAGAAGCAGTAATAGGCGCCGCCCTTTTCCGCCAGCAAGCGGGCGTATTTGCCGTAGGTATCCCGACGTTGGGACTGGATATAGGGAGCCACGGGGCCGCCGATATCGGGGCCCTCGTCATGGTTCAGGTGGCACTCGGTCATGGTGCGGTAGATGACGTCGGTGGCTCCCTCCACCAGCCGCCCCTGGTCGGTATCCTCGATACGGAGGATAAACGTGCCGCCATGACTGCGGGCAATGAGCCAGGTATACAGGGCGGTACGCAGATTGCCGATGTGCATATAACCGGTAGGGGAGGGCGCAAAGCGGGTGCGGACCTTGCCCGTGGGGATCTTGGCTTCCATCTCGGTAAAATAAGCGGCGTCAGACATAGGGGTGGACCTCCGTTACTTGATAAAAATACTATAATAGTATACTGGTTTTACGGGAAAAGTCAATGCTTACAGACGATTTCGCAGAATGTCCAAATGTTTGGAATGTTTCTTGCAATTTGTGGGGAGATTTGGTATAATGACCGCGAAGCGGCCATGATACATGGATCGCCATTTCGTTTTACCCGCCGCAAGGCACGACTATAACACAGAAAGGAACATCGTCACTATGATCTACACGACGGAAGTACAGCATATGTGTCCTGTCGCCAAGGGCGCTTATCACGGTCCGGCTCCCATTCCCGAGGAGGGCAAGTGGGTACAGGCCAAGCAGATCGGGGATATTTCCGGCTTTACCCACGGTATCGGCTGGTGTGCACCCCAGCAGGGTGCCTGCAAGCTGACGCTGAATGTGAAGAACGGCGTTATCGAGGAGGCGCTGGTGGAGACCATCGGCTGCTCTGGTATGACCCACTCCGCCGCCATGGCTTCCGAGATTCTGATCGGCAAGACTATTCTGGAGGCGCTGAACACCGACCTGGTGTGCGATGCCATCAACACCGCCATGCGCGAGCTGTTCCTGCAGATCGTCTATGGCCGCACTCAGTCCGCTTTCTCCGAGGACGGTCTGGCTGTGGGCGCGTCTCTTGAGGACTTGGGCAAGGGCCTGCGCTCTCAGGTTGGCACCATGTTCGGCACCCGCGAAAAGGGTCCCCGCTATCTGGAGATGGCCGAGGGCTATTGCAGCAAGCTTGCTTTGAACGACAAGGATGAGATCATCGGCTACGAGTTCATCAGCCTGGGCAAGATGATGGACGCCGTGAAGAAGGGCGTGGACGCCAACGAGGCCCTGAAGAACGCCACCGGCCACTACGGCCAGTGGGACAACGCGGCGAAGTATATCGACCCGCGCCAGGAATAAGAGAAGGAGGACGACAAAATGGCTCTGTTTGAAAGTTACGAAAGACGTATCGATAAGATCAACGGCGTCCTCGCGCAGTACGGCATCGGCTCCGTGGAGGAGTGCCGCGAGCTCTGCAAGGCGAAGGGCTTCGACCCCTACGAGATCGTCAAAGGCATTCAGCCCATCTGCTTTGAGAACGCCTGCTGGGCGTACACCGTGGGTGCGGCCATCGCGCTGAAGTCCGGTGTCAAGACCGCTGCGGATGCCGCCCGCAAGATCGGCGAAGGTCTGCAGTCTTTCTGCATCGACGGTTCTGTGGCCGAGGACCGCAAGGTGGGTCTGGGCCACGGCAATCTGGGCGCCATGCTGCTGAGCGACGAGAGCAAGTGCTTCGCGTTCCTGGCCGGTCACGAGTCCTTTGCCGCTGCCGAGGGTGCTATCGGCATCGTTCGCAACGCAAACAAGGCACGTAAGGAACCTCTGCGGGTCATCCTGAACGGTTTGGGCAAGGACGCTGCGCAGATCATCAGCCGCATCAACGGCTTCACTTATGTGCAGACTCAGTTTGACTATTTCACCGGCAAGCTGAACATCGTCCGCGAGATTCGGTATTCCGAGACCGAGCGCGCCGATGTCCGCTGCTATGGCGCCGATGATGTTCGCGAGGGTGTGGCTATCATGCACCATGAGGGCGTGGACGTGTCCATCACCGGCAACTCCACCAACCCTACTCGCTTCCAGCACCCTGTGGCCGGCACTTACAAAAAGGAGTGCATCGAACAGGGGAAGAAGTACTTCTCCGTGGCCTCCGGCGGCGGCACCGGCCGTACGCTGCATCCGGACAATATGGCCGCCGGTCCCGCTTCCTACGGCATGACCGACACCATGGGCCGTATGCACAGCGACGCGCAGTTTGCCGGCTCCAGCTCTGTCCCCGCACACGTGGAGATGATGGGCTTCCTGGGTATGGGCAACAATCCTATGGTCGGCGCGACTGTGGCCGTGGCCGTGGCGGTGGCCGAGGCTGTGAAGTAATTACTATTTACACGCAAACATCCCCCGACAGACTGTCGGGGGATGTTTTTATGTGCGTATATGCGTCAGCACTTGCCGAAAAAGCCGCACAGCAGCTTCAGCAGGGAAGCGCAGTCGAAATTGCAGAACATAGTTGCTGTACCTCCTTGTGGTATTTGCCTTGCAAGACTGGGTAAATTGTAACCGTTTTGTAACCATTTTGCAAATGTAAAATACTGGAAGTCACAATATCAGCAGCAATCCTATGGCGATGAGCAGCTCTTCATCCGCTTTTTGCCGGGAGAGGTAGAACAGCAGAAAAAGCAGCAGCAGGTCGCCGGCGTCTAAATCGCCGAGGTGCAGCTTTTCCAGCAGGTCGTTGAAGAAGCCGCGCTCCGGTGCACGGCTCTCCGGCGGGGGTGGCGGAGGACCCTTCGGCGGCGGATCGGGGCGCGGCGGCGCTTCGTCCACGGGAACGCGGGTATAGATGCCATCGTCGCCGCGAATGTAGCGGTTATACAGGGAAACCGCCCCCTTCCGAAAGAAATCGCTTGCCAATGGTGATGAGCCGCGCCAGCCTGGCGGCGCGGGCAACCTTGTCCTGTTTATCGTCCTTCAGGAAAGGACGCAGCGCGTAGAGAAGTTGGGTGGTTTGGCTGGTGTCGCGGGTCAGTTCCTGCAGGAGCGGCAGGTATCTGGTGATGGTCTGCGGGTCGAGGCCGCCCAGCGGCGACGGTGGCGGGGGCGAAGGAGAAGCCGCCGGCGACGCGGTGACAGTCTGCGCCGTGTCGCCGCCCATGGAGCCAGAGAGCTGCTGCGCCAGCTGCATGATCTGTGCCATGCTGCCGGGGTCGGACAGCAGCGCGTTGAGTTTTTCGTTGACGTCGTCCACGCTGTGTCCTCCTTTCCGCTACTGCTGGAGCTTCGATTCCAGACGCTGCACCAGCTCCGCGCCCTGTGGGCTGGACAGTACACGAGAGAGCATGGCGCTCAAAGCTGCCGTGTCACCGGAGGCAGCCTGGCGCGCTGCTTGACCCAGTGCGGCGCTGTTGCCGCCGGAGAGCATATTCAGCAGTGCTTGGCCGTCCTGTGACTGCATGACAGACTTCAATGCACGGGGGTCGCTTTTCAGCTTGTTGACAATATCCTGTTCATTCATGGAATGACCTCCTTATAGGGTTCGTTACAGGTATATCCTATGTATGCGGGACGAAAAAAGTGCCTGTCAGCCTTGGCTAACAGGCATAACGTTTTCATTTTACAGGGCGATACAGGAGCGGAGATAGACGTGCCCCGTGTCCTGCTCCGTCTGCCCAAGGACGAAGCCGAGACCTGCCTTCGCCTTAGATCGTATCGCGGAGCACCTGATACATTTTTGGCGTACCAACTTGGGGTATCGAGCAATACCTGATGACAGCTGGACAAGGGCGGCTGTTTATGCAGGATGCTTTGCATAAACAGTTGGAAATACAGTTGTAAATCAGGTACAAATGTGATACAATAATGTGCCAATTAAGATTAGGAGTATAGGCGTTTATGCCTACCTGTATAATACCCGTATGATACCTGTGTGATAAAGGACGGAGACAGATTTGATTTTAGAGACGATCAACAGCCCGGCAGACGTGAAATGTCTGTCCGAGGAGCAAACGGCTACGCTGTGCCGGGAGCTGCGGAGCTTCCTGGTGGAGCAGGTATCCCGCACCGGCGGGCACCTGGCATCCAACCTGGGCGTGGTAGAGCTGACGGTGGCGATCCACAGGGTGTTCGACACAGCCACGGACCGGCTGGTGCTGGATGTGGGGCACCAATGCTACGTACACAAGGCACTGACCGGCCGACGGGAGTTGTTCGATACGCTGCGGCAGTTCGGTGGACTGTCAGGCTTTCCCAAGCCCTATGAGAGTGTGCACGACGCCTTTATGGCGGGGCACGCGTCGGATTCGGTGTCGGTAGCGCTGGGCATGGCACGGGCGCGGACGCTGCTGGGGCAGGACTACCATGTGGTGGCCGTTATCGGCGACGGTGCGCTGGGCGGCGGGCTGAGCTTTGAGGGCCTCAACGACGCCGGCGGCAGCGGCGAACCGCTGGTGGTCATTCTGAACGATAACGGAATGTCCATCGACCGGAATGTAGGCGGGCTGTCCAAGCAGCTGTCGAAGATGCGGACGGACCCGGAGTATTACGAATTCAAGAAGCGTTACCGCAAGGCACTGGAGAAGCTGCCGGCGGGCCGAACACTGTATGAGTGGAGCCACGAGGTAAAAACAGCGCTGAAAAAGACGCTGCTGCCGCCGGTGAGCACCGTGTTCGAGGATATGGGCTTTGCGTACATGGGACCGGTGGACGGCCACGACGTACAGCGGCTGACAGCGGTATTGCAGGCGGCCAAAGAGGCTGGGCGCCCGGTGCTGGTACACGTCCACACCGTGAAGGGCAGCGGATACGACTATGCATTGCGGGAGCCGGAGAAGTTCCACGGCGTAGGGCCCTTTGATCCGGCTACCGGAAAGGTACGGCAGGCAGGCAAAGAAACGTTCTCCCATGTGTTCGGCGAGACACTGCGGCAGCTGGCGCGGGAGGACAGGCACGTGTGCGCCATCACCGCCGCCATGGCCGACGGCACAGGTCTGACAGACTTTGCACGGGAGTTCCCGCGGCGTTTTTTTGACGTAGGCATTGCGGAGGGCCACGGTGTGGCTATGGCCGGCGGTATGGCCAAGCAGGGGCTGATACCGGTGTTTGCCGTGTATGACAGCTTTTTGCAGCGGGGCTACGATATGCTGGTGCAGGATATGGCGCTTGAGAAGCTCCATGTGGTGCTGGCGGTGGACCGCTGCGGCATCGTGGGCGCAGACGGCGAGACACACCACGGCTGCCTGGACTATCTGAGCCAGATACCGGGCATGACGGTGCTCGCGCCCGCCAGCTTTGCCGAGCTGCGGCAGATGCTGCGGCGGGCGGTGCTGGAGATGGACGGGCCGGTGGCGGTGCGGTATCCCCGGGGCGGCGAGGACGGCTATGACGGCGACTGCGGCGATGAATCTGTGACGGTGCTCCGTCAGGGGACAGACGCGGCTATCGTGACCTATGGTATCCTGACGCAGCAGGCGCTGCGGGCAGCGGCGCTGCTGGCGGGGGAGGGCGTTTCCGCCCGGGTGGTAAAGCTGAACCGGGTCGCACCGCTGGACAGCGACGGTATTTGCCGGGCGCTGGACGGCGTAAAGCGCATAGTGGCCGCGGAGGATCAGCTCCGCGCCGGCGCGGTGGGCGAACGGCTGAGCGCGCTGCTGCTGGAGCAGGGCGCGGGCACGGAAAAGCTGGTACTGCGAAGCGTCGGCACGACGCTCCCGAGCCAGGGGTCCACGGTAGAGCTGCTGCACGCCCTCGGTCTGGACGCAGAGGGCATCGCACAGGCGGTGCGGGAGGTATTGGCATGAGCAAAAAAATACGGCTGGATGTGCTTGTGACAGAACGCGGGCTGTGCGAGAGCCGCCAGAAAGCCCAGGCCACCATTATGGCAGGTCTGGTATTCGTGGACGGACAGCGGTCGGACAAGCCCGGAACACCGGTGGCGGAGGACGCCAGTGTGGAGGTACGGGGTCACGCCCTGCGGTATGTGAGCCGGGGCGGACTGAAGCTGGAAAAGGCTATGCAGACCTTTCCCATCACATTGGAGGGCAAGGTGTGCGCGGACATCGGCGCGTCCACCGGCGGGTTTACGGACTGTATGCTGCAAAACGGCGCGGCAAAGGTTTATGCTGTGGATGTGGGCTACGGACAGCTGGATTGGAAGCTGCGGAGCGATGCACGGGTGGTGTGTCTGGAACGGACCAACGCGCGGTATCTCTCCACGGAGCAGATACCGGAGGCGTTGGATTTTGCGTCCATCGACGTGAGCTTTATCTCGCTGAAGCTGATTTTCCCTGCGTTATATGCGCTGCTGCGCGAGGGCGGCGAGGTGGCCTGTCTTATCAAGCCGCAATTTGAAGCCGGGCGGGAAAAAGTAGGGAAAAAGGGCGTCGTCCGTGACCCGGCAGTACACCTGGAAGTGCTGGAGAGCTTCTTGCGTCATGCAAAGGAAAATAACTTTACAGTTCTTGGTATTACATATTCTCCTATCCGCGGGCCGGAGGGAAATATCGAGTACCTCGGCTATCTGAAAAAGGGCGGGGAGGCGGACTGCGTCCCTGATCTGCGGGCGTTGGTGGACGCCTCACATTCTGCGTTGAAGGAAGGTCATGGGGAGATATGAAACGTGTGATCCTTTGCCCAAATCCCTATCGGGACAGCGAGCTGACCGTGGCCAAGCGGTCCAGGGAGCTGCTGGAGGGGCTCGGTTTTGAAACGGTGGTATGTCTGCCCTTCAGTCGGGAGGGGTATGACGATCAGCTGGGTGTGCCCATCCGGCAGTTACAGCAGGAGATAAAGCGGGCGGATATGCTCATCGCCTTCGGCGGCGACGGTACGATCCTGCATCTGGCCCGGACAGTGGCGCTGCACAATGTGCCGGTGCTGGGCATCAATCTGGGGAGCCTTGGCTTTATGTCCGAGCTGGAGCCCAACGAGCTGGAACGGCTGCGTGACCTGAAAAGCTGGGATTTTGCCGTGGAGTCCCGGATGATGCTGGACGTGACCGTGCTGCGGGAGGGTAAGCCCGTATACAACAATATCGCGCTGAACGACGCGGTGATCTCAAAGGGCAGTGTGGCCCGGGTGGTGCGGCTGGATGTATCCACGGAGGAGGGCCGGCTGACCAGGATCACCGGCGATGGAGCCATTGTGTCCACGCCCACCGGATCCACGGGGTACTCTATGGCGGCCGGCGGGCCCATCGTGGAGCCCACGGCTCACAATCTGCTGCTGACGCCCATCTGCCCCCACTCGACCCGGGCGGGCAGCTATGTGCTCTCACCGGAGCACACGCTGCTGGTGGAAACGGCGGACGCCAATCGGAAGTTCGTATATCTGTCTGTGGACGGTGGGAAGGCGTTTTCGCTGAAAAACGGCGATGTGGTGCGGACCCGGCAGTCCAAGTTCGTGACGAAGCTGGTGCGGCTGAGTAAAAAGAGCTTTTGTGAGATACTGGATTCAAAGATGGGGATGGAGGCGCTGAAGCATGAAAAATGACCGGCAGACAGCGGTATTGCAGATCATTGAGGAAACAGCCGTGGAGACACAGGAGCAGCTGATGCAGCTGCTGGCAGTCCGTGGCTTTGCCTGCACACAGGCCACTGTTTCCCGGGACATCAAGCAGCTGCACCTGATGAAGGCACCGGACGGCAAGGGTGGGTATCGCTATGCCGTGTCGGCGCAGATGCCCAAGCTGAATTTTGAGGAGAAGCTGCAGACGATCTTTCGGGAGTGCGTGGTATCAGCGGAAAACGCCCAGAATTTGGCGATCATCAAGACGATGAACGGCATGGCCAACGCCGCCGCCTTCGCGCTGGACAGCATGGAGGATACGGATATCGTGGGTACGCTGGCTGGCGACGACACGGTGCTGCTGGTATTTCACGACAGTGCCCACGCGGCGGATTTCTGCGAACAGGTGCGGCAAATGCTGCGCTGAGGAGGGAAGATCGGTATGCTGGAGCTGCTGCATATTGAGAATATCGCTATTATCGAGGCGGCGGATATCGAATTCGCACCGGGGTTCAATGCCCTGACCGGTGAGACCGGCGCGGGCAAGTCCATTGTTATCGACAGTCTGAGCGCTGTACTGGGGCAGCGGACCAGCCGGGAACTGATCCGCACCGGGGCCGAAAAGGCGTTTGTCAGCGCGGCTTTTTCCGGCACGGTACCGGAGCTGACGGAGACGCTGGGCATCCAACCGGAGGCGGATGGGACGCTGCTGCTGCAGCGGGAGATCCAGACCGACGGCAAAAACGTATGCCGGGTCAACGGCCGTCCGGTAACAGTGGGACAGCTGCGGGCACTGGGTGCCCGACTGCTGAATATCCACGGGCAGCACGACGGGCAGCAGCTGCTGGACGAGGAGCAGCACATTGTGTATCTGGACAGCTTTGGCAGGGTGGAAACTCTTGCAATTACATATGCTGAGAAGTATAAAGACTTTACAGATATACGGCGGCAGATCGGGGCGCTGCAGATGGATGAGGCGGAAAAGGCCCGGCGGGTAGACACCCTGCAATATCAGATCGAGGAGCTTCGTCGGGCAAAATTGACGCCCGGTGAAGAAGAGGAATTGACAGCGCGGCGGGGGATGCTCCGGAACGCGGAGAAGTTCCTGGACGCGGTGGCCGGGGCGGACTATGCCCTGAACGGTGACGACAGCGGCGGCGGAGCGCTGAGCGCTCTGCGGCAGGCGCAGGACGCGCTGGGCGGTGTACGGCACCTGGACGACGCCTTCGGCCAGCTGTATGAACGGCTGGGCGAGGCGTATAGCGAGGTGTACGACATCGCGGCCACCGTGGAGGACAAGCGGGGCGAGCTGGATGTGTCGCCCGGTGAGCTGGACCGGGTGGAGAGCCGGATGGACCTGCTGTACCGGCTGAAAAAGAAGTACGGCGCGACCGTGGAGGATATGCTGGACTATCAGGCCCGGTGCGAGGCGGAGCTGGCGCAGATTGAGGATGCCGGCGACACACTGGCGCGGCTGGAGCAGGCGCTGTCCAAGGCGGAGAAGGAGGCACGGCAGGCGGCGCAGGCGCTGTCCGATGCCCGAAAGGCAGCGGCGGATCGGCTGACGGCGCAGATACTGACAGAACTGCAGCAGCTGGACATGGGGAAGATACGCTTTGCGGTGGACTTTGCAGAAAAGCCTCTGGACAGCGACGGCATGGACACGGTACGGTTTTTGATGTCTGCCAACGTGGGCGAGGAGCTGCGTCCCATCCACAAGATCGCCTCCGGCGGCGAATTGGCCCGGATCATGCTGGCTATGAAGAACGTGCTCAGTGAGCAGGATCACGTGGGGACGATGGTGTTCGACGAGGTGGACACCGGCGTTTCCGGCCGGGCGGCCCAGAAGGTGGCGGAAAAGATGGCGCGTATCAGCCGCAGAAAGCAGGTGCTGTGCGTGACCCATCTGCCGCAGCTGGCGGCTATGGCGGACACGCACTTCTCCGTGGAGAAGGGCGAGAGAGGCGGCCGTACCTATACAGAGGTGCGGCGGCTGGACAGAGAGCAGCGGCGGCAGGAGCTGGCGCGGCTCACCGGCGGCAGCCATGTGTCCCAGACCATGCTGGACGGGGCAGAGGAGCTGCTGGTACAGGCGGAGAAATTCCGGGCGGAGCTGTAGCTGTTTTTCGCAACATGAAAATAGTGGTTGACAAACGAAAAAAATCTGCTACAATAACCTCAACTTGATACCGTAACAGCGATGAAGGGAATAAGTAGCGCATTTCAGACCTGCAAAGAGAGCCTCCGGCCGGTGTAAGGAGGAGAGGAAGAAATGGGTGAATACATCCCGGAGCAGCCTCCCGAACGTTCGCGTGAGCCAGTAGGGATGTGTCGGGTCCGCCCGTTACAGCGGTAGGGTGTGTCTGCACCCAACGAGGTCGTGTCTGCGAGGGCATGGCGAATATGAGGTGGTACCGCGAGCGTCTGCATCGCCCTCTGTCGAGATGACAGGGGGCGTTTTTTATTCCCTGTCACAAGAAAACAAATGAACATACAGAAAGGAAATTGAAGCTATGGGTATTTATGAGGAACTGGTGGCCCGCGGTTTGATCGCACAGGTCACAAATGAAGAAGAGATCCGCGAGATGGTCAACAACGGCAAGGCCACATTCTACATCGGCTTTGACTGTACGGCGGACAGCCTGCACGTGGGCCACTTTATGGCGCTGTGCCTGATGAAGCGTTTGCAGATGGCGGGCAACAAGCCCATCGCCCTGATCGGCGACGGCACGACCCTGATCGGCGACCCCTCCGGCCGCACCGACATGCGTCAGATGCTGACCGAGGATGCCATCAAGCACAACGCGGAGTGCTTCAAGCGCCAGATGGAGAAGTTCATCGACTTCTCCGACGGCAAGGCGCTGATGCTGTATAACTCCGAGTGGCTGAAGCCGCTGAACTACATTGAAATGCTGCGCGAGGTGGGCGCCTGCTTCTCCGTGAACAACATGCTGCGCGCCGAGTGCTACAAGCAGCGCATGGAGAAGGGCCTCAGCTTCCTGGAGTTCAACTACATGATCATGCAGAGCTATGACTTCTACTACATGTTCCAGCACTATGGCTGCAACATGCAGTTCGGCGGCAACGACCAGTGGAGCAACATGCTGGGAGGTACCGAGCTGATCCGCAAGAAGCTGGGCAAGGACGCCCATGCCATGACCATCACCCTGCTGCTGAACTCCGAGGGTAAGAAAATGGGCAAGACCGCCAGCGGCGCTGTGTGGCTGGACCCCAACAAGACCAGCCCCTTCGAGTTCTTCCAGTACTGGCGCAACGTGGATGACGCCGACGTGCTGAAGTGCATCCGTATGCTGACCTTCCTGCCGCTGGAGGAGATCGACAAGATGTCCACATGGGAGGGCTCTCAGCTGAACGAGGCCAAGGAGATCCTGGCCTACGAGCTGACCAAGCTGGTGCACGGCCAGGAGGAGGCCGAGAAGGCCAAGGCCGCGTCCAAGGCGCTGTTTGCCGGCAGCGGCGACACGGAGCATATGCCTACTACCGAGCTGACCAACGATGATTTCGGCGGCGGCAGCATCGACGTGCTGACCCTGCTGGTGAAGTGCGGTTTGGCCGCCTCCAAGGGTGAGGCGCGCCGGCTGGTGCAGCAGGGCGGCGTCTCCGTCAACGATGAGAAGGTGGCGGCCATTGAGACGACCTTCGGCTGCGAGCAGTTCACCGGCGACGGCGTGGTCATCAAAAAGGGCAAAAAGGTGTTCCACAAGGCTGTTTTGGTGTAAGCTGTGCGCTGCGTCTGTAATTATTGCCATCGTTTTTTGGAAAAGCCGCGGTATGACCGCGGCTTTTCCCTATGCAAAGGAACTTTTCCCGGGAAAAACGTTGCATAAAGGCGGGAAATATACTATAATATCCCGCGGTGTGCAAATTTTGAATGAATGAGTGATACACGATGAAAACACACGATTTTTACTTTGACCTGCCGCAGGAGCTGATCGCGCAGACACCGTTGGAACGGCGGGACAGCTCACGGCTGTTGGTGCTGGACAAGAAAACAGGGGCGGTAGAGCACCGGCATTTTTACGATCTGCCGGAGTATCTGCGTCCGGGCGACTGCCTGATCCTGAACAACTCCCGGGTACTGCCGGCGCGGCTGCTGGGCCATCGGGTGCCCGGCGGCGGAGCCTGCGAAATTTTGCTGCTTATCGACCGGGGCGACAATGTGTGGGAGTGCCTTGTCCGTCCGGGGAAGAAGCTGCGGAAGGGCGCGCGGGTGTCCTTCGGCGACGGAGAGCTGACGGCGGAGGTGGTGGACGAGCTGCCCGACGGCAACCGGCTGGTGCGGTTCGAATATGAGGGCATCTTTCTGGAGGTGCTGGAGCGGCTGGGCAAGATGCCCCTGCCGCCGTATATCAAGGAAGAGCTGCAGGATCAGGAGCGCTATCAGACGGTGTACTCCAAGGTCAACGGCTCGGCGGCGGCGCCCACGGCGGGGCTGCACTTTACGCCGGAGCTGCTGGAAAAAGTACAGGCAATGGGTGTAAAGGTAGGATACGTTACACTCCATGTGGGACTTGGGACCTTCCGCCCGGTGAAAGAGGACGAGATCACCGACCACACCATGCACAGTGAATACTGTGTGATCCCCCAGGAGACGGCCGATCTTATCAACGAGACGAAGAAAAACGGCGGGCGGGTCATCTGCGTGGGTACCACCAGCTGCCGCACGATAGAATCTCAGGCAGCGGAGGATGGAACCATGCGTGCCAGCGCCGGATGGACAGATATTTTTATCTATCCGGGGTACAAGTTCAAGGTGCTGGACGCACTGGTAACAAACTTTCATCTGCCGGAGTCCACACTCATCATGCTGGTATCGGCATTGGCGGGACGAGAGCACGTGCTGGCGGCCTATCAGCAGGCGGTGGAGGAACGGTACCGCTTCTTCTCGTTTGGCGATGCCATGTTTATTGGAGTCGGGATGTCTGAAAACGGCGATAATGGCAAAAAGTCAGCAATTTCAAGCGTTTCGGAGGATGCGACCGTACCGGATGGCGAGAATGACAAAACCGACCGGTAATGAAATGCGCGTCCCGACTCCGCAACATCGAGGGTATGTGTATGAAATTGACCAACTTTTTTCTGCATAAAAACCGAATATTCCTCGCATAACTGCGGATACGGAAAAGCCCCGACCGGTGTGGTCGGGGCTTGTTTTATGTCTTGTATTTGAACCGGTGAGCTGTGCCGTTTCGGAAGGTGATGGCGGTGATCCGTCCGTCTGTTGCTTCGACCTCCTGCACGATGTTCAAAACGAAATCCCTGATTGCCGTTGGGTCGAGTGTGCGGACGAGCTTTTCATAGTCAACGCTGGCGTCCTCGATCAGCTTGTTGACCATGATGAAGTAGCTGGCTTTCTTCAGGAAGTCCGAGCTGTCCTCACTGCTCGAAAGACCGGTTGCGGCCAGTTCTGCGATCCGCTTGTCTGTCTCCGCGAGCTGGTGTTCGATGTTGGTACGCTCAACGATGAAATCCTTCTCCGGCATCGCCTCGTCGTCGTACAAAAAGAGCGCGTTCAGACGAGAGAGCGCCGTCTCCAGCTTTCGCTTACGCGCCCGCAGGTTGTCCATATCACGTCCCTCGCCGCTGGCTGAGGTGAATGCGTACTGAGGGCGATACTCGACAGCATCACCAGCCTCCGCGAAAGACGACAGAAGCTGTTGGATGGCTTCGGAATTGATACTCTCGACGTCCTTGAATGTCTCACCGCGCAGCAGCTTGCGCTCCAGAATATCCGGCTGTACGCCTGCTGCGCTGTTGCGAGCTGCTCTGATGATGTTGGCGGCGTAGTTCAGGACGAAGGAGCCGACCGTGAGATCCGAGATGTACTTGTTGGTGCAGGTCGTTCCCTTGCGGCGACGGCTGGCGCAAGCATACTGAGATGGGCGGAAACCGTTCGCCCTACGCCTATCTGCTGAGGCCGACATATTTGACCCGCAGATGCCGCACCGCATCAGGCCGCTGAAGATGTGTGTATGCTTTCTGGCGTATGACTTGCCCGGTGTCGGTGTCCCGCGCCTGTTCCGCGTGAGCAGGAACTTGATACGGTAGAACTGATCCTCGCTCAAAATAGGCTCGTGATGATGCTCGACGCAGACCCACTCGCTCTCGTCTCGTCTCTCGACGCCCTTGCCGTCCGAGTGGACATTGTAAACGTACTGACCGATGTACCACGGGTTCGTAAGAATAACATGGACTGAGGTCGGCGTCCACGCGAAGCCGCGCCGCGTCTTTACGCCGGCGTCATTGAGCCACTTGACGATATGCAGAAGCGACTGATGCTCCTCATATAGCTGCGCCATCCGGCGCACATAGCCCGCCTCCGTCTCACACAACTGGAACGAGGCTGTTTCCTTATCCCAAAGATAGCCGTATGGGACGCGACCACCGTTCCACTGGCCGTTACCTGCTCTCGACAGCATGACGGCTGTGACGCGCTCAGAAGTTTGCTTCCGCTCGAACTGCGCGAAGACCATGATGATCTGGAGCATTGCCTCGCCCATTGCCGTCGAGGTGTCGAACTGCTCGTTCTTACTGACAAAGGCGACGCCGAGATGCTTCAGTTCCTCGCTCATGGTGGCAAAGTCGATGATGTTACGGCTGATGCGGTCGATCTTCCAGACCAGCAGGTGCGAGAACTCACCGGTACGGATGCGATCCATCATCGCCTGATAGTCCGGTCGGTCTGTGTTCTTGGCAGAATAGCCGGGGTCAGTGAACACGACGTAGTCGTTGATGCCAAGAACCATCTGACAGTAAGCAATCAGCTCGCGCTCCTGCACCTTCAGCGAGTCCTTGTCGACCTGCCAGTGGGTCGAAACGCGAATGTATATCGCCACCTTGAGGGCGGATAGTTTGTCTCGAATAGACATAAGAAGACCTCCGTTTGAGAAATTATTGGACAGTCCGCGGACAGTCCCGCGGAAAGTCCGAGGATTTTCCACGGTAACCGTCACCGTCACCGTCACCTACACCTACACCGTCACCGTATCTATACCGGAAGATAATATAAGGGCGAGGCGTCGCTGCGCGAGCCCCGCCCGAAAGTAATTCGACTCAGTAAAGGACCTCGATTAAATGCTTGAACATTCCGTCGTCGAGATCGCATAAGCACTTCGTTCCGTCCTTAAAAACGATGGAGACAGTGTGAATGCCCTTCTTCTTGGCGGATGAAGCGCCTGCAATGGCGCCGACAGCGCCGAACGCGGCAGCTCCGAGAATACCGCGAGTTACGCTGCTGCCGAAGCTCGTATTGGTCTCCTCGCCGATGACCTCGTAATGGTCGACCGTATCCTTGTTGATGAATGTCTTCTTGCCGAGACCAAAGGCACCGTAGATATACAGCCCCTTCTTGGCGTTCTTGAAGTCGATGTACCCCTTGTAGTCGCCTGCTGTGATGACGTTTGTGATAGTCATGGTCAATGAACCTCCACATCAGATTTTGCAACAGAGAGAGCGAATTGCTCCGCCGCGGAGACGAACGCGATCTCTCCGGAAAGCACCTTGCCGATGTCGGCGTAGTAGAACCCTGCCTCGTACTCATACGGAGGCGTTTTGCAACGACGCAAGTCTACGAAAGGCTTGTATGCCTCAAGGAACGGCTCCACCTCAAAAGAGAAGACCCCGGCGCGTTCCAGAGCTGCCTTGATGCGCCCTGGCATAATGTAGAGATCCGCGTGTCCGCCGGAGATGCTGAATGTGAACAAAGCGAATGAGCGACAATCGGGCGTGGAGAGCTGAATGGTCAGTTCGGTCGGCATGATTTTGACAGATAGACCGGTTGCGGACTCCAATGTGTACACCAGCTCCGTGATTTCGTCTGGATCGTATCCACCGTTTTCGGAGAACCGATTGATGAACTCGCTGCGGGACAGGATCGGGCCGCTGACATACTTCCATTTGCGAGGCTCTTCGACGACTGGCGTAAACGGAACGGCTCGCCGCTCAACTATGGACGTCTTCGTCAGGAGGTAGGGAATGACGATGGTTTCGTCTCCGCGCTCGTAGACCTCGATCTCGGCTAAGGCGAGGTTGAACGACATTGAGGTGTTGTCGTTCAAGAAGTCAGCAAGCTGCTGTACACCGGTGCGGATGCCATCGCCGATGATAAGAAGCAGAAAAGAAGCGTTCTCCAGATTGACATTCAAACTGTCCGCGAGAGACTTTTCATCCGAAAAAGACAGAAACCCCTTCGCTGCCATCAGGTCGATGATCCGGTGTGCCTGACCGTTCTTACGGTAGGTGTAGTCGTACGCAATCTCGTCCAGCTTGGCGGCGTCCCACTTCTGAAGCTCTTTGGCGTAGTCAATGATCTGAGCGACTACCGTACGACGCGCCTCCTGATTGCGGTACAGCTTCGTCTCGACAATGACAATGCCGCCGCTGGGGGTGACATAGAGATTGTCGATGTAGCCCTGCGTTTCACCGGAGCCGACGGGGACTTCACGACCGATGCAGACGAGGTCTTGGTATTCCGGCGAGACGCCGGCCGCTGGGATCACGGCGGGGTTATCCTCCAGTAGTTCCTGAAGCCACGCCTCGTTGAAGTTGCCAGACATGAACGGTGTGCGCGTCAATGGTGCAACCGAACCGTTCGTGCCGATACAAAATGCACTCCTGTGAGTGCGCTCACCGTAGATCATGGTCAATTCTCCTTCCGGTATTTGTTCAGAACAGCTTGAATTACTCTCCGGTCTTCGGGGGAAGCGACCTCGTAGAGGTCTGCGACATCCTGAATCTCCTGCGGCATGACGTTGTACCGTTCGCCGGAAAGACCGAGCAGCCAGTCAAGCGAGACGTCGAAGAAATCGGCGAGGCGCATCAGGTTTGGGAGATCTGGTGTCCGCCCGCCGGACAGGTAGCGGTGAATGGTGGTCGGCGCCATGTTTGTTTCTGCGCCGAGGTCGACAACAGCAAGCCCTCGCGCTTCAATAAGGGCGGTCAGGTTCGCTCTGAATTTGGAAAAGTCCATAGTAATAGTCCTCCTGTTACCGATCTGCTTATATGATATTGCATCGCGGCCTGCTTTGCAAGAAAAAACCTACCGCTACTGACCAAAAAAATACCGAAAGCGGCCGAAAAACTCTTGACAATGACCGATTGGTAAGTTATGATAAGTACAACGGTAACACCAAACACCAAAAGGAACGGAGGTGAACGAGATGAAACCGCTCGAAATCAAAGGAGCCCGCACAAGGCTTGGATACACGCAGCAGTACATGGCAGACAGGCTCGACATATCCTTGGACACATACAGGAAGAAGGAGAAGGGAGTCATTAAGTTCGCCGACACCGAAAAGGTGACTGTTGCGAAGCTGCTGGAACTGACCGCTCAGCAGGTGAACGACTTTTTTTTCGACGGGCAGTTACCGATTGGTAATGCTCAAGATGTGACGCGGTAATTCGTTTTTTATTTACCGGCGAATGACCGATTGGTTCGTTTGCCTTGTCACTATGGTCATTATAAGCGATTGGAGGGCGAGAAAAAATGGGTCGTGGAGCCACGAAAGCGGCGGGTAATGTCTGGTACGAAGCCAGAATGGAAGCCGCAAAATGGAATGACAAGCTCCTTAGTCGAGCTGGCGCCGCGGAGGCGCTGAATATGTCTGAGGATGCGGTGAAGGACGCAGAACTTGGCTTGAACAAGTGTATGCCCGTAGATAAGGCTGTCCTGATGGCGGATCTCTACCGCAAGCCGGAGCTGCGGAACTACTACTGCCTGCATGAATGCCCGATTGGCAGAACGCTCGCCATCTCGGATGAAGCACCGGGGCTGGAGCGCGTGACAGTGAAGCTGCTCAAGAATCTGCGCGTCGAGGACTTGGAAGGCGTCAAGGACAGGCTGGTTGACATCGCAGAGGACGGGAGAATCAGCGATGACGAGAAGCCGGCACTGGAGGAGATCTTGACCTATCTCGACCGTTTATCGAAGACGGTGAGCGAACTCCGCATCATCGGCGAAAAGGCACTTGGAAATGGGTGGCGCGATGAATGCTGATGAAATCGTCCGAATCCTCGCCGAACAGTACGGCATCCGAGGGGCTGCCGAACTCGACCAGAGAATCCGAGAACAGAAAGCTCTCGACATATCAATATTTCGCAGTATAGCCAAGGAGGAAAAGGCATCATGACCAGAATGGAAAGACGGAGACGCAGACAGCGCCAGATACGGCGGCGCGTGGCACTGGCGCTCACGGTGGCGGCGATTACGACCGCTGCGGTAACGGCGGCGGTGACGAGCATCAACGCCGACGCGGAAGATACCCCGATGGAAGTCCTGCCGACGGCAGAAGAAGTCGTGAAGCAGGAGCCGATGGCGGAGCCGGTGCAGCTCGTTTACGAAACGACTCTATGGGCGGAAGAACCGGAGCCTCTCGCGCAAGAGGTAACGGAAGACCTGGAGGAGCCAGAGAAAATCGAGCAGGCTCTGGTGGAGCAGGGATACCTGCACGAGGAGATACCACTCAATTTCGACCTGCAATGTCACCTGATTACCGTCTGCGAGGAGTACGGAGTTCCGTACCATATCGCGCTGGGCGTCATACAGGCAGAAAGCTCGTTTACGGCGGACGCATCGAACGGAACCTGCTTCGGGTATATGCAGATCAACAAGATCAACGCCGAATGGCTCTCTGAAAGCATCGGCGTGACCGACCTGACTGACCCGTACCAGAACTTACGGTCTGGGGTGTTCATCTTGAGCGACCTGTTCGGAGACTACGGAGACTGGCACAAGGCACTGATCGCGTACAACTACGGTCCGTCCGGCGCTCAGGAGCACGTCTTCAGCAAAGGATACACGACCACTGGTTACAGCAGAGCGGTGATGGAATACGCAGACGCTTGGCTGGAGGTGGTCGGAGAATGATCGACACCGGCAAGCTGAACTTTGACGCGCTGGCCGACATCGTATTTGACGTACAGCGACGCGAAAGATACCGGTTCGAGCTGGACGACATCGCCGAAATCATCCGGTACACGGTTAGAAAGGCTGATCTGAACCACAAGGATGCGGATTACGTTCCACTCCTGTTCGAGAACGAACTGCGCGACCATGTGATGCGCGAAAGAATCAATGAAATGGGGAGGAGAAACTTATGTGCGACACCTGTATGCACAGCCCTTGCCTGAGCGGCTGCCCGAACGCTCCGGACCCGACGCCGGTGGCGCACTGCTGCTCCTGCGGAGAACCGATTATTCCCGGCGACGAGTACGGCATCATCGACGGTGAGGCGTGGTGCGAGGACTGCTTGGAAGACCTGCCGCTCTGCGTCCTGATACCGAAGCTGGGCGGAGAATGGAGAACCGCGAGCGAGGAGGACATACCTGATGGATACGACGGTTAAGATTCCGGAAACGCCAGAGCTTCGGTTCGACGAAAAGAGCCATATCTACCGGCTGGACGGCGTAGAGATACCGAGCGTATCGCGGGTCATGGAGCCGTTGAAAGCGTCAAGTTACGCAGGCATCAGCGAGAAGACGCTGGCGCGGGCGGCGGATAAAGGCTCGTCTGTCCACAACAGCATCGAGAACTGGCTGAAGTTCGGCATTGATGACATCCCGGAGGAGCATAGACCGTACTTCGATGGATTTCTGGAATGGTGGAACGAGTACCAGCCGGAAGTGGTCGCCTCCGAGGTGAAGACCTACCACAAGCTGATGCGATACGGCGGGACGATAGACTTGCTGGCGTATATCGGCGGGAAGTTGACGCTGATCGACTTCAAAACGACGTACCGGCTGCTGGAAAAGACCTGCGGGGTACAGCTCGAAGCCTATGCTCAGGCACTGGCAAGCCACGGTATTACGGTCGAGGAGAAGCACATCTTGCACCTGACGAAGGATGGAAAGTGGGCGTATCCGGAGTTCCCCGCAAAAGATCCTGTCCGCTGGCGCGTATTCAGCGCCCTGAAATGCGTGTACGACTACACGGTAGCCTGAAAATATGAAAGGAGTGTCAGTATGAACGAAGCAGCCGTTATTGGCAACAACGCCCTTGTCCTTGACACGAAGGAAGAGGAGAACAAGCTCGGCAGGCAGGTCAGCCTGATCGAGCAGAAAGCAGAGTCGGTCATGGTCGACAGCGATGATGGATTCGCCTATGCGGGCGAGCTGACCAAGCAGGTCAAGCAGATGCAGGCGAAGGTGACCGACTACTGGGAGCCGATGCGTAAGACCACCTACGAGGCGTACAAGTCGGTGACCGACCACAAGAAGGAGATGCTCGACCCGCTGGCGTCCGCCGAGAAGATCCTGAAAAAGAAGATGGGCGCCTACACCTTGCAGAAGGAGAAGGAACGCCGCGAGCGCGAGGAGGAGCTTCGCCGTCAGGCTGAGGCTGAGATGAACCGCAAGCTGGAGGAGGCCGCCAAAGCTGAGAGCGAAGGCGACGCACTCGGCGCGGAGATGGCAATGACCGAAGCGGAGGTCATGGAGAATGTAGCGACTACCGCCGTTATCAAGCCCGAAGCACCGACCATGAAGGGCGTAAGCACCACGAAGACATGGAAAATCACGAAGGTTGATCCCGCGACCGTTCCGACCCACGTTCAGGGCGTGGAAATCCGCCCGGTTGATGAAAAAGCAGTCCTCCGCCTGATTAAGGCGACCAAGGGAACCATCAAGATCCCCGGCATCGCCTACGAGGAAGATGTGGCGGTCAGCGTCCGCAAGTAATTTCGACATAGGAGGTCAAGAATATGAGCACCGCATTGAGCAAGGCCGAACAGAACGCGCTGACTGTCAGCTATGACGTTCTCGGCACCCACGTCGAACTGGACCTCCAGTTCGTCAAAAGCTACCTCGTAAGAGGAAATCCTGAGAAGATCACCGATCAGGAGATTGTGTTCTTCATGAACACCTGCAAAATGCAGAAACTGAACCCGCTGGTGGCTGGCGAGGTCTACTGCATCAAGTTCGGCAACGAACCGGCGCAGATGGTCGTCGGCAAGGGGGCATACCTCCGCAGGGCATTCGAGCATCCTGACTATCTCTGCAAGGAAGACGGCATTGTAGTCGTCAGGGGGAGTGACATCCTCCAGAAGGAAGGATGCTGCCTGTATCCGGGAGAGACTCTTCTGGGTGGCTGGTGCCGCGTCCACTTTATCCGCAACGGCAAGGAACGCACAGCGTTCAAGGAAGTTCAACTCGCCGAGTATGACAAGGGACAGGCGAACTGGAAGAGCAAGCCGGCAACGATGATTAACAAGGTCGCCATCAGCCAGTGCGTCAGAGAGGCGTTCCCCAAGGATTACGAGGGGCTGTACTCGGAGGAAGAGATGATCGCGTCCGGCGCCATTCCGGCGAACTACACGATTATCCCCGAAACTGGAGAAGTAATCGAGGACGATCCGACCATCACGCAGGAGCAGCGCCAGACGATGTTCAAGATGGCACAGTCTGCGTTCGGCGCAGAGGAGGGCAACAACCTCCTGAAACGTCTACTGAAAGAAGAGGGATATGAGTCCACCCACGAACTGCCGACCTCGGTCTTCAACAAGGTTGTCAACCGCATCATGGAGTTGAAGGCACAGAAAGAGGCTGACGATGCGGAAAACGGAGAACAGGGCGAGGAAGCCAACACCTCCGACGATCAGTGAGCAATCAAAAGGCGGTGCAAAACCGCATGACATGGAGGTGAGACCGTGGCGTGGATCAGCGTACACGAAACCATAAAAGGTCCGAAGCTGCGTGAGTTCCGCAAGCAGCTTGGGTGCTCCGAGTTCGAGGCAACGGGAGTGCTGATTTACCTGTGGCTTTGGGGACTCGACAACGCAACGAAGGACGGGCTGATCCTCTCGGCTGACGAAGACGACATTGTGCAGTTCATCTCGTACGCGGGAGCTGGGTGCTCGCTCGAACCGAAGAAAATCGTAAAGGCTCTGTTCGACAGCGGCTGGTTGGATTGGACGGAGAGCGGCATCTACATCCACGACTGGGATGTGTGGCAGGAGCAGTGGTACAAGGTGAAAGAGAACCGCGAGCGAGACGCAAGGCGTAAACGTGAAAGCCGTCGACATAAGCCTGTGATCGAGACGGCCGCAGACGCTCCGGCGGACAGTCCGGTGGACATTCCGCCGGATAGTCCACCGGAAGTTCCGGAGACACCTGAAGCGCCACCGCAGGGTGGCGACGAAAAACCACAAGACCCCGCATACCCGACGCCGTTTGAAGACTGGTGGACGGTGTACCCTCGGAAGATCGAGAAGGGGTACGCTTACAAGAAGTATCAGGCGAGGCGAAAGGATGGGTATTCCGATGCGGAGCTGCTCGAAGCGGCGAGGAACTATGCAGCACAGTGCAAGAAGCTGAAGACCGAGAAGCAGTACATCAAGCACCCGAAGACATTCCTCAGCGAATCGCTTCCGTTCCTCGATTTCATTACAAAGAAGACGCAGCCGGAAGTAGTCGAAACCGCGAGCGGAGAAAACCCGTTCCTCAGATACAGGGGTGATGACGAATGAACTTCGACCCATATTCGATGCTCAAGACCATAGCCGACAGAGGCATAGCGAACCAGAAGGTCAATCCCGGCGATACATACGACGCTGACGGATGCCTGACCTGCGGGGTTTGCAAGCGCCCTCGGCAAAAGTTCATAATGGTAGCCGCACCGACAGACGCGGAGCCTGAGCGAAAGATGCGGATGAAGGTGACGACGCAGTGCGAGTGCGAGATAGCCAAGGAGAACGCAGAAAAACGGCTTAAAGAAGATCAGGACGCGATGGAGAAGGTCATGCGCCTGCGAAAGGCCAGTCTGATGGACGCCAAATTCAAGGGCGCGACTTTCGACAACTTCTCGGTGACGAAGAGCAATGAGCGGAACCTGAAGCTCTGCAAGCGATATGCCACAGCATTTGATACGATGCTGGAGAAGAACCAAGGATTGATACTCTGGGGGAACGTCGGAACGGGAAAGAGCTTTGCTGCTGCCTGCATCGCAAACTACCTGCTCGACCGCGGCGTTCCGGTGATTATGACGTCACTGGTCAAGCTGCTGGAGCTGATTCAGGGCGGCGAGGAGAAAGAAACTGACATCCTCGCAAGGCTGAACAGTGCGAAGCTGGTGATTTTCGACGACCTCGGAGCTGAGAGAAACACCGACTACGCCCTTGAGAAGATTTACAACATCGTTGACAGCCGGTATCGCAGGCAGAAGCCGATGATCTTCACGACGAACCTGACCGTTGCCGAAATGCAGGAGGAGACAGACATCCGGTACAGCCGCATCTATGACCGAGTGTTCGAGGTCTGCTACCCGATGCAGTTCATCGGTCAGAGCTGGAGAATGAAGACCGCCAGCAGGCGCTTCGACGAAATGGAGCAACTGCTCAACGGAGAATGAGAGGTGACCACAATGGAGAAGAACAGCCAGATGCACTACCTCAAAATCGGGAGTGAAGCCGACCGAGTAACGGTTGCTTCTATCCTGTATAAGAACGGATATTCCGTCCAGCCCGTGAAGCAGAAGAAAGATGGACGGAGCAATGAATACCTCGTCAAGTATTGGATTGGCGAGACGACGGTGGAGGGGGTCGAGATGCCGAAATGAAAGTGAAGTTCACGGTGCTCGGCGAACCGCAAGGGAAGGGACGACCGCGATTCCGAAACGCGGGAGCATTCGTCCAGACATACACGCCTGATAAAACAGCATCGTATGAGAACCTGATTAAAGTAGAGTACAGGCGGCAGTGCAGGGACTTCAAGTTCGAGCCTGAGACTCCTGTTGACGTCAGAATTACCGCATACTACGGCATCCCGAAGAGCAAGCCGAAGAAGACGCAGAAGCTCATGGAAGAGCGAAAACTCCGACCTCTCAAGAAAACGGATGCAGACAACGTCATCAAGGTGTATCTGGACGCACTGAACAAACTTGCCTATCACGACGACGTGCAGGTTGTAGACCTTCAGATCAGGCGGTTTTACAGCCGAGACCCGCGTGTGGTAGTCACGCTGCAAGAAGCAGAAACATGGTAACGAAATAGGAGGTAAATATGAAGAAACTCGCAACACTCAGCACCGGCCAGATCTTCAACTTCGCCGGTGAACAGTTCGTCGTTATGGAACAGCGCGACGGCGCTGCGTTTGTCCTGCTGGCTCAGAGTAAGGAGTCTTGCCCGTTCAATGACAAGGACAACGCAGAGAACCGCAACGACTACACCCGATCCACCTTGAAGGAGCGCATCGACAAGTGGGTGGAGGACCTGCCTCGCACCTCGGAGGAGGCCGCGGCCATTCTCCCGTTTGAGGTGGATCTGAGCTGCACCGACCGTAGCAAGAGCTACGGCACCATCACGGTCAAGGCGGCGCCCCTGACGCTTTGGCAGTACGGCCAGTTCAAGGAGTTGATCCCGCTGAACGAGGATGACTGGTACTGGCTCGTCACGCCTTGGGCGTGTCGGTGGCTCCGCTCCCCGTACACCGGCGACACCAACTTCGTGTGGTACGTCTACACCAATGGCAACTACTACCTCGGCAGCGCATCCTACTCGCTCGGCATCCGCCCCGCTTTGCTTCTTAACTCTGACCTCTTGGTCTCTTTGGATGACGAGACGGAGGATGACGCCTATGACGAAAGCGACACCTGCGACCGCGAAAAGACCGTGGACCTCTCCGGCGTATGTACGAGGGATCTGGTGGCGGAGCTTTCCCGCCGCCTCAGCGCGGAAGACAGGGAGGACGACGATGCGTGACGAACTTGAATTTGATGGTTTCTGGGAAGGGGCAACGCCGTACCGTTGTGATTGCTGTGGGAAGGTAGAAAAGTTCCGTTTCGACAGCAAAGACGAAGCATTCGACTCTAAGAAGCACCGCAAAATCCTGCGCGAGCGTGGGTGGCTCACGACCAAGGTGAACGACCAGTGGAAAGACTTCTGCTCTGAAGAGTGCAGAAACAAATACATCCGGAGCAATACGCTCTGAGACTGAAGGAGGAACATACAATGTGCAGCACCAACGAAAGAAACCTGAGCCTGAATGGCGACACCTTCGCAATCCTGAAAGAGCAGTTTGACAAGATCCTGAACCGCACCGTCGGCAATATGGAGATGAAGGGCGCAGACGACGCGGTCATCACTCTGAAGCTGAGCGTCAGCCTCGAAAAGAGTTCCGTGACCGTCGGTGACGACATCAAGGAGGTCACGAAGCCGACCTTCAAGCACGACATCTCCTCGGTGATGCAGGTCAAGGACAAGGTATCCGGCCAGACCACCGGCGATTACGCGCTGGTGTGGGACGAAAACGAGAACAAGTACGTTCTTCGCAAGATCGAGAACGGCCAGATGTCCTTCGATGACTTCGACGCCAATGGAAACCCAATCTACGATGCGGACTACCACGAAGTTCCGGCAATCGGAGAAGGCACCAGAGGGCTTCCTGAAGCCGCTGAGAGCGACGGCACGGCAGACGGTGAAGATACCTCGGACGAAGCGGATGACGCAACTCCTGACGCTTCTGGCGAGTTTGGTGACGGTTCCGTCGATCCTGCGCATGATCCGACCACGCCGTTCGGCTGGCTGCGACAGTTTATCGGCGAGAGCATGAACGTCACCGAGGCGATGGGCAACTACACCGTCCGCACCCAGAGCAACAAGGTTGTTCTGTCCTCTGCGACCGGGAGCGAGAATCCGTTCTATTGCCCCGCGGAGAAACTGAGCCCCCACGTCGGCCACGAGGTCGTGTGCGTAGGTTACGGCGGCGAGGAGATCGTGAATATCTCCATCGAGTGCGAGGACTGCAAGGAGGTCCTGTTTGACATCAATGCACCCGGCGTCAATGACGGAGCCGACGCGGACACAGCCGATAACACCGAGGAAAGCGCCGACGTGAGAGAGACGGACGGCTACGAGTACGACAAGCCCGAGGAGGAATGACCTCCTCGGCTCTGAAAGGAGGGTGGTCGGATGAAAACCCCGATTGACATCGTCAAGGGACGGATCACCGACATCGACGAGCACGGTATCGTGACCATCAAATGCAGATACGATGACTGGCGAACGCTGCTGCGAAGGCAATACAGCGAATGCCTCGTCCAGATGATCGACAGCCGACCGCTCTCCGACAAGCAGCGCAGAACCTGCTACAAGCTCCTGCGGGAGATTTCCAACTTCACGGGCATGGGACTGGACCCAACCAAAGAGTACATGAAGCTGAAGTTCTTGGTGGAAGACCTCGAACAGACCGCTGACCAGATGTTCTCTCTGAGCAATGCTCCCATGAGTCTCGTGTGCGCTTTCCAACGGTTTCTGGTACACTTCATCCTCGATTGGGACATTCCGTGCAGCTTTCCATTGCTCGACTTCGTAGACGACGTTCAGGATTACATCTACGCCTGCCTATCGAGCAAGAAGTGCTGCATCTGCGGAAAGCCGTGCGATCTTCACCATGTCGACCATGTGGGAGCTGGACGTGACCGAGACGAAATTATCCACGAGGGCATGGAAGTCCTCCCGCTTTGCAGAGAGCACCACACCGCGGTACACGCCATCGGCTGGCTGACATTCCAAGAGAAGTACCATCTGAATGGCGGCGTCGTCCTCGACAAGGATCTCTGCAAAATCTACAAGCTGAAGCGAAAGGAAGAAAACGAATATGCTGAACAGGATTGTACTGATGGGGCGCCTGACCCGCGACCCTGAACTTCGCAGAACCGGTAGCGGAACCGCCGTCTCCTCGTTCTCCATCGCAGTTGACCGAGACTTCAAGGGGCAGGGCGGTGAGAAGGAGACGGACTTCATCGACATCGTCGCGTGGAGGAGCACCGCTGAGTTTGTCAGCAAGTATTTCACGAAGGGTCGCATGGCTGTTGTGGAGGGCAGACTCCAGATCCGCGACTGGAAGGACAAGGAGGGTAACAACCGGCGCAGCGCGGAGGTTGTAGCCGACAATGTCTATTTCGGGGATAGCAAGCGTGACGGAGACGCTGCGGGAGGCAGCTACACCGGCGGCCAGACGGCGCAGAGCGGAGGGTTCAATGAAATCGACGAGGATGACGGCGAGCCGCCGTTCTAAGTGGAGGAGTTGGTTGGATGATTAAGACCAAGATTGAATGGTGCGACTCCTCGTGGTCTCCGATAACCGGATGCTACCATCCCTGCCCATACTGCTACGCCAGAGCCACAGCCAACCGTTTCAAAGGATGCGACATAGCCGAAAGCGGCGCGGCGGACACGCTCGTTGTGGACCTGAAGGAACGGCTGAAGGTAACGAACAAGGACGGCGTGACCAGAAATGCTGCGTACCCGTTTGGTTTCACTCCGACCTTCCACGAGTACAGACTGGATGATCCAAGAACCAAGGGGTTCGGAAAGACGATTTTCGTCTGCTCGATGGCTGATATGTTCGGTAGCTGGGTTCCGGAAGAGTGGATCGTGAAAGTCTTCGACGCCTGCAAAGCTGCGCCCGGTCACAGGTATCTGTTTCTCACCAAGAACCCACAGAGGTACATAGACCTCTACAACGCCGGCATCCTGCCGGACGGAGACGAGTTCTGGTACGGCTCGACTGCAACGACTGCGGATGTGCCGGTGTTCTGGTCAGAAAAGCACCACACATTTGTCAGCGTCGAGCCGATCCTCGGGCCGTTCAATTCGGAGGACGGCCTCAAAACGATGGGCAACACGGATTGGTTTATCATCGGAGCTGAAACCGGAAACCGAAAAGACAAGGTGATTCCGAAGCGAGAGTGGATTGAAGGCATTGTCGACTACGCAAAGGCTACTGGCAAGCCGGTGTTCATGAAAGACAGCCTGAAGCCCATCTGGGGCGACGATCTGATTACGGAGTTCCCGTGGGAGGCAGAAGAATGAGCGTCGTAGCAGCTAAGGTTTACGAAAATGGCACCATCAGAGTCGCTGCCGACTCGATTATTGTATCCGGTTGGTCGAAAAGAACGAGCAATTTCGGAAAACTTGAGCAGATCAATGGCATGATAATCGGTAGCGTAGGCACCGCCTATGAAGCGTCCTTGATGTGGCAGTACATGAGAACCCACAAGCCGGACGGAGGGACAGAAAAAGATGTCCTTGCTTTTATCGTTGAGTTCGTGAGGTGGAAACGAGAGCTTACCGGAGATGCGACGGTGGTGAACGATTATCTGCTGGCGTACAAGAACAAGCTGTTCGAGGTGTCCGGATTGTTTGTTCATGAAATACAGGACTATGTTGCGATTGGAGCTGGATGCGATTTTGCAACGGCTGCTCTATACCTTGGTCATTCCCCAGAGGAATCGGTCAAAGCTGCTTGTGCGTTGTCCTGTGTGGTCTCCGAACCGATTGTATCGTGCGAAATGTAGGAGGTGCGACATGGGGAAGAACGGATACCTGCAACGGCAACGGAACACGGTCAATGTCTACCGACAGGCGGAGAAGGAGACCTACATCCAGTTCATGACCGATACGCTGATCCTGACCCTGAATGACCCGGCAGTGATGGGGAAGGACGTGTTCGGCGAGAAGCGGATCAAGAAGGTCGTAGAAGCGTGGGGCAAGGTGTTCGACAAGTTCCACGGAGCACTCGAAAAGGGAGACGAGCAGGACTTCTGGCAGATCAAGCTCGATCAGAACCTGATGGGAGTTTTGGGCGAGAAGGACTTTGTTCCCTTTGTGAAGCGGTACGAGTGGGTGAAGGAGGGCTGACCTCCACGGTGCTCGGAGAGAGTGAGGTGACGGGCTGCCCGAGCTATGGACGAGAAACGATATGACACCGACGCGGTGAAGGCAAAGCTGGCGGAATACGTCGAAAAGGTGAAGTATTACCGGCATCAGTGCGAAAGAATGGACCGGCTCCAGACGAAAATCATAGGTGTGGGCGCTCAGGTTCTCTCCGATATGCCAAAGGCTCCAAGCCACGACAACGACAGGGCTGCCGACCTTATCGCCCAGAAGATAGACCTTGAACAGGAGCTGGGCGATACGGTAGCGGAACTGCTGGAGGAACGGCACGGAATCGAGAAAGCGATACGGTCACTGAAGAACGCAGATCAGCGAGCGGTGATCCTGAGCCGATACATCGACGGTGACAGCTTCAAGGATGTCAATGAGCTGGTGTTCGGAGGTAAGGCGGATTTCGCCGACAAGGAGGACAGCTACATGAGAAGGGTGTTCAACATCCACGGAGAAGCCCTGATCGGGCTGGCAGCGTACTACGGGCTGTATCAAACAGATACAGAGAATACAGCGGAAGCGTAGCCTATACTCCATCATTCGGCAATCTTCCAGCGGATTTAGAAGCCAACTTGCAGCAGAGGACGGCAGAGATGCCGCCCTCTCTTTTTGGTGTACGATAAATATATATGTTGATTAGTAAGAAAATATTTTAGTAAAATCAACGGAAAACACTTGACTTAGGCGCACGGTGTCGTATAGTTAAGATACGATAAATCATACACCAAGCCCGAAAGGCAGGAGGATACGAAGATGACCAGATTTCAGATGGAACTCAGCGGAATGCTCGGTGAGTTCTGGAAGAAGCAGGCGGAGCAGGAACTTCAGAAAGTGAAGTCCGACTTGGACTCGTGCAGAATCGCCATCGACGGAGACGGAGTCGCTCGCAACTGCATCGGCCGTGCGCTGGCTGATGATATGCTCGAAAAGGTCGAGCTGGTCGCCCCTGACTGTGTGAACGTGTCCGCGACACGCGCTACCTACGCTGTGGAACGAGACAGGGTCCTGAGACGATATGCCAGCCGAGAAATTGGAGCAGAAGAGATGCACGAAATGAGATCGGCTTTCGGTGCCGGAACCACGGTGGTCGATGCACTGACCGGCAGAAAATATGTGGTCTGAAAGGAGATCAGAAATGGAAAGATGTTTGCTTGACCTGCTTCAGCGGGAAAAGGATTACGCGACTCGCATCAATCGCTCGGAGGACAGAATCGCCGTGCTCAAGGCGGAAATCGAGCACACGAAGGAGGCTTACTGCCCGTCCGAATGGAGAGACCGAGATATTGCGGCGACACAAAGGCGGATTGCTCAAGAGGAAGACGAAATAGCTTGGGCGAGATCCAGTCTTTCTGATGCACGGAATGAGATGCGAGTGTATTTTGAGGAGGTGCTCAAATGAAAAACGGCGGCTGGGTTCGGTGGAGACATTGGACGGAGAGCGGGCTGGTTGCGTTCGGGCAGATGCCGGTCCGAGATGTCGGGCGGGAGCTTCAGAAGTTTGAGGCTGAAGCCATCAAGGTCCTGAAAGAGACCGGCGCAGATCACGTCTTGTACGGCGTGAAAGAATACGACAGCGATGGGGATCTGGACACGGTACGCTTCTATCTTGAACCGATGTCGGAGCAGGAGTTCGAGGATCGCGTTGTGAAGAACAGCGCAGGGATGACGGTCTATGCCGTACATAAGAGATAAGGAGGAATGCGAAATGAAACTGAAGGACATGGTGGAACTGTTGTCAAACAACGATGCCTGTGTGGTACTGAAGGTGAAAGACGGGCAGGAAATGAACCTGATCTCGCTCGGCTGCTTCAATGGAGATGAAGTGATGATGCGCCTGACGAAAGGAAGAGATGTGACCTGCACGTTGTTCCGAAAGAACGGCAAGAGCTTCTCGTGGCACTGGGGAGCAAGCGGGTTTACGCTGGTCACAGATCAGGTGTGGCGAATGGGCCAGCTCATTCAGAGTTGTATCGAGAATGACTTCGGCATCAAGTGTAAGTATTGAGGAGGGAGAAGGCATGATTCTGAAAGTCCGTGACGAGGGAGACTTCAACCTGTCCATGAGGTTGAACATCAACTACGACATGGAGTACATCGAGGTCACTGTGTATGTGTGGAACAAGAAAGCACACACGACCATCACGAAGACGTTCAAGGCTGACCACTTTTCTGAGGCGCTGCGGTACTTCGAGCAGCAAGAAGCGTTCCTGTTTTGGAAGAAGGAGGATTGACGATGGAAAGAGATTTCTGCGTGGACACCCCGCTCGGCACCCTGCACGTCTATGCAAAGCATAGCATCACGGATTCGCCCGCTGATTACCCCGGCGTGTATGTGGATCTCGTCCGTAACGGCCATGACCCGGAGATGCTTGCCTGCGTGGAATATGACAGCGGAGATGGCACGATGCTTACCACCGCATACGACATTGGATGCGACGATCCGATCTTTATCCACCATCACGACCTGAACGATGGAGAAGCTGAAGACGGCGAGGGCGATTATACAGCATCCATCCGCGAAGCTACTTCTGGCCTGTATGTTGTGGAGGACGAGGAGGGCGCCGTCGAGCTGGGCGAGAAAGGTAAGCGACTCTTGTTTTACGATGAATGCGAAGCAGAGGACACGCTGGAGCGCCTGAACGACGGAGAAGATGGGTGCTACGTCCTACTGAGAGAGGATGGGGAATATGCGAAACGAAGAGAATGAGCGCACCCTGCATAGAATTATGGAGCATCTACGGAACGGCGGCTCATACGCTGAGCGAGTCGAGAATGTCCGCTATCCATACGACCACAAGGTATTGTATCGGACTGCGCATGGGAACATCGGTTGGAGCCACTTCGGTTCAAGTGCCTGCGGAATGAACCTGCGCGATTTGAGCTGGACGATCCGGACTATTTTCGAGATGACTCCGTCAGCGTTCTTGATGCGCTATAAGGAACTGCCGGCAGGTGCCTGATTTGACACCGACTCGCCGCAAACGTTGATGCGGAACGAAAAAAATCAGAAAATCAACGATTTTCCTATTGACTTAGGAGGTAGGTGTTGTAACGTAAAGTTACGATAAATCAATACCACAAGTTCCGATAGGAGGACATGAAAATGGCAGGCTTTACGAAAAAGAACATGGAAGTCATCGTCAACGAGGCGAGAACCTTCGGCGAGTGTTTCCTCGGCAATGTCAGCTTTGACACCATCAAGGACAGCCACAAGTGGCACAAGTTTCTGAGAGAGAATCACATCGAGGATTGTTTCCTCACCCGCCGCGACGAAGGTAGCCACAACGATGGCTGGTTCCTCGTCTGTGTTTGATGCGGATCTGCACCTGCTGGATCAAGAAAGGAGATCACTGATATGAAATGTGCTGATTGCTGCTACTGCTGGAAGGAAGATGACGAGCAGTACCCGTCCTGCAAATGGGAAAGCCGTGGCCCCGGCGATTGCCCTCCCTGCGAGGTTGACGACTACGAGGAGGGTGAGTGAGATGAAGGTGCTGACTGAGCGGACAGAGATTGCCTCTGCCATCAACTTCAAGAAGTACCCGGTGGTGACCATCGACGTTTCCAAGCGAGACGACTACGGCATCGTTGGATGCCCTGTCTGCGTGGATGCTGGACTCTTCCGAACTGGGGAGCCGCATTATGTCCGTGCAACGTGTCGCGTGTATAGTGACGAACAGAAGCTGACGTTCTCAAGCGGATGTGTTGGCCTTAGCGCCGATTTCGGATACCGAGACATCGAGGAGATGCTCGAATATGCAAACGCGCCGATCATCCAGAAAGACTCGGAGATGCTGGCGGTGATTATCGACAGCGTGAAGAGAATCGCGTACTCGCCGGTGGTTGTGAGAACTGGATCTCGGGTAGACCCGCACTGCCAGACACCTATCAGTTTGGCGGAGCCGCTGAGCTTCGCAGCGTTTTTCAAAGAAAGAGAGGACGCAGGCAGATGAAATACTACGCGACGATCACGCATAGCCTCGGCCAGTTCGAGATCGGCGGCACAAAGGCAAGTTTGATCCGAGATCTGAAGACCATGAGACGCTCTAAGAAGATCGACGGACTCGAAAGCATCCGCATCTATGCGGTTGACCTGAAAACCGGAGCACGGGCGGAAGTATCGCCGGAGGAAGAAGCCGCAATTTGGAAGGAGGCGGGACTGTGACTGAACACCAGACCATCCCGATGCCGTGTGGACCGCACCACAGCGAACTTGCGGCACTGCATCGAAAACTGCGAGGTGACGCTCGATACCAGAAGGCGAGAAGCTGCAAGCGCTGCACCGATACCGCTGATAGCTTCAACCGGTATGTTTCGACCTACTGCCACTTGCGACAGGAACACATCGCCGGTGCTGATAAGGACTTGCTCGACAGGTGTATGGCCTGTGAGCTGTATGAAAGTAGAACATGATGTACCAGATCGAATTGCACTACGGCTATCAGGAATGCGAGGACGGCATCTACCATGCCTTTGAAACGTCCGACATTGAGGAATGTGCTGACAGCCGAGAGGTTGCAGCGAGACTCGCCGGGTTACTCGACTGCACACCAAACGACGAGAGCTTCAACTGGAACTCGATGTACGTTGCGCTGCCTGAGAAGACGGTGGAGCGCATCCACGCGGAGGGCTATGCGGCCGGCAGAGTTGGCGTACTGGCCCAGATGATTGAGGGGCCGTGGAACAACGACGCCTGCAAGGGCTATGCCATCATGGCGATGAAACGCGCAGGACTCGATGCAGAAACAATCGCACAAGAGCTGTGCAACTCCGGAGAAATCGACCTCGACGGAAACGACTTCATCGACCGCGAATGCACCTGCGATGGCGTCGCTACGAAAGGCGACCTGAAGGAGTTTAAGGAGTACCGCAATGTTCAGTGATTTTCTGTCTCGTTCACAGAAAGACAGGAAATGTCACATGATTTCAGGAGACAGCATAAAAGTTCATTGCAAATCACCGTTTTCCTGTATTATCGTGTAGCATAGAAAATCTGACAGAGCTGTTAGGGGACAGCAAATGTCACGAAGCACCGCCGAGAGGCGGTGCTTTTTCATACATGAGCGAGGAGGTACACGAAAATGGATAAACGGATTGAGGTGGTCGAGCGTCGCGTTGGAGATCTGAAGCTCGACTTCGGCAACCCCCGCAAGATTAAGAAGCAGAAGCGTGAGGAGCTGGAAGAATCCCTTGAACGCTACGGCGACTTCGGGACTATCATCATCAATGAGCAGAACCAAGTCATCGGCGGCAATCAGCGCGTGACCATCTTTCAGAGGCAGGACCCCGATATGATCGTGTCCTGCAAGCTGCTGATCGGATACTCCCTGAAGGAGCAGAAGTACATCAACATCAAGGCGAACAGCCACGCCGGAGAGTGGGATCTCGCCGAGCTTGGAGATTGGACGGCCGACCTGGTGGATGGCTTCAAGCTCGATTTGGAGTCCAAGCCCGACAAGAACGTGGAGGAGCGCAGCATCAAAGAGATGGAGCCCATCCACTACGAGAAGTACGACTACGTCCTGATTGCCTGCCGCAACGAGCTCGACTACAACGATCTCGTCCGCAAGCTCGGCATCGAGGGTGGGCAGGTCAAGGTAGCCAAGACCCGCCACATCAAAGGGCGGGCGATCTGGTACGACCAGATGAAGGCGCAGATCCTGAGTCCTGAAGAGGTGGAGGCAAGGGAGGGCGAGCAGAATGCGTAACATCCGATTTGCCACACCAGACATCAGCCGACTGGAGACTGAAAACATCAAGAAGACGGTCGACACCCGCTGGATCACAGCGGGGCCGACCGTTCATCGCTTTGAACACCGAATCGCCGAAATGAGTGGCTGCGATAAGGCGGTCTGCTTTGATAGCTGCACTGGAGCGATGGAGATGACGCTCCGTGCCCTCGGTATCGGACCGGGTGATGAAGTGATTACTACCCCGTACACCTACTCGGCAACGGCGGAGGTGATCCGAAATGTTGGAGCGACCATCGTGTTCGTTGATTTGGCGCCGGACAGTTTCGAGATGGATTACTGGAAAGTGGCGGATGCCATCACACCGAAGACCAAGGCTGTGATGCCGGTCGACATCGGCGGAAAGCTGTGCAACTACGATGCCCTGTACGAAGCCATCGGACGCAGGCAGGCGGTTTTCCATCCGTCCAACGAAATTCAGAGAGCGTTCAACCGCGTGATCGTTGTCGCAGATGCGGCACACAGCTTCGGTGCGGACTGGGACGGATTCGTCACCGGTCAGCTTGCCGACTTCACTTGCTACTCGTTCCATGTCCTGAAGAATGTGACGACCGGAGGCGAGGGTGGAGCGGTGGTATGGGATAGCTCCCCGTATGACTTTGACAGCGAGGCGTTCGAGGAACACCTGCGGCTGCTCGGTGACCACGGGCAGACATCCAGAGACAAGAGCAACGGGTGGGAGTACGACATTGCCCTGTTCGGATACAACAGCATCATGACCGATGTTGACGCGGCTATGGGTCTGGCTCAGCTCGACCGCTTCGAGGAGATCAAGCAGAAGCGCATCGACGTTACCACAACCTACGACGCCTTATTCGACGAGCTGAACGAACACGGTTTCGTCATTCGACCGATGATCCGACATTTCGGCATGAACTACACCAGCGCGATGCACCTGTACCCTGTACAGCTTCCTGAGAGCACATCGGTCCGGTTCGTTCAGTTCCGTGACGAAGCGCAGGAAATCTACCGCAACGCTGTGTGGCGGTATATGAAGGACGCCGGTGTTCCGTGCAACGTGCATTATAAGCCGCTGCCGATGATGACCGCATACAAGCAGGCGGGATTCGACATCAAGGATTACCCGAATGCCTACAAGACATACGCCAGCCTCTTGACGATCCCGTATCACACGGAGCTGACTGAAGAAGAACAGAGATACATTGTGAGTAAGTTGAAAGAGGCGGTGATGGAGCTGTGACAACGACATTGGCAGGGTCGAAGATCCTGATTACCGGTGGAACCGGAACGTTTGGCTCTGCATTCCTCGACAAGGCGCTCACGGCTGGTGCGGAGGAAGTCCGCATCTTCAGTCGAGACGAGAAGAAGCAGTACGACATGGCTCAGAGGTATAGGAAGCACGACAACGTCCGCTTCTTCCTCGGAGACATCCGCGACAGGCGCTCGATTGACTCTGCGATGCAGGGCGTCGATTACGTTTTTCATGCGGCTGCGATGAAGCAAGTTCCGTCCTGCGAGCAGTTCCCACTGGAAGCCATCAAGACCAACATCAACGGCAGTGACAACGTACTCAGCCTCGCCATCCAGAAGCGAGTGAAGAAGGTCGTATGCCTGTCCACCGATAAAGCTGTATATCCGACGTCTGCGATGGGGATGACAAAGGCTTACATGGAGAAGCTGGCGATGCAGAAGGCCGCGGACCAGAACCGTACCGAGATCTGCGTGACCCGCTTCGGAAACCTCGTGGCATCACGAGGGAGCGCCGTTCCGCTGTTCATCGAGCAGGTGCAGAACGGTATGCCTATCACCATCACTGATCCGGAGATGACCCGTTTCATGATGACCGTCCGCGAGGCGACAGACCTCGTGGAGCAGGCGTTTATGATCGGAGAGAACGGAGACCTTCTGGTGAAGCGGTCGAAAGCCTGCACCACCGGAGATCTGGCGAAGGCAGTATGCAGATACCTGAACCTGCCGGCGGATTATCAAACCGAAATCATCGGTATCCGCCCCGGCGAAAAGATGCACGAAGCTCTGCTTACCGAGGAGGAAGCCTATCTTGCCCGCATGAAGGGGGACTACATGGTGGTATCCCACAAGCGCGAGCATTACGGCATCCTCGAAGCGGAGTACCGCTCCGACCTCGCGGAACGCATGAGCGCAGACGACGTGCTGCGGCTCATTGAGAGTGTGTTCGAGGAGGGGGCCGAGAGATGAAACGACACCTGTTCGTAGTAGCGCATCCGGATGACGAGGTGCTCGGAGCGGGCGGGTTCATCTACGACGCCGCCAGGGCTGGCGACGAGATTGGCGTGGCGGTCCTCAACACCTGCGACACGACCAGATACGCCGGCCATCTGGAGCAGATACGCGACGATATGCTCGAAAGCCACAAGATACTCGGCGTTCGGCATTTCTACCCGTTCGATTATCTCGACAGTAACTTCCACAATGCCGACCACCGAAAGATGGTGCAGGACATCGAGGAAGTCATACGGGATTTCCAACCCGACTACATCTACACGCAGCACCCCGGCGACATCAACACCGACCACTACTGGACAGCAGCGTCCTGCATGGAAGCGTTCCGCATTTGGCAGCGCGGCAGGGAAGACCTGCATCCCATCTCCGGCCTGTTCCTGATGGAGGTGCAGTCCTCGTCCGATTGGGCGCTGAACCCGTCCATCAAGAAGTTCGACCCCGACACCTTTGTCGAGATTACGGAGGACGCGCTGCTGGCGAAGATTGACGCGCTTGCGGTGTATGAGAATGTCGTCCGTCCCATTCCTCACCCACGGTCTGAAGCAGCTCTGACGGCTCTGCCGGTTCTTAGGGGAGCGCAGGCTGGGGTGAAGCTGGCGGAGGCGTTCGAGTGCGTGTTCAGGAGAGTGACCTTATGACTCAGCAGAAGGGCTTGGTGCTTGCGTCGCACCAGCCTGACTTTTTCCCGTATATGGGGTACTTCTACAAGATGTTTCAGAGCGACGTGTTCGTCTTCTCCGACAATGTCCAGTATTCCAAAACGGGGCGGCACAACTACAACGAGATTCTGACGGCGAATGGACCGCTGCGGTTTACGCTGCCGATACACTACCATGTGCAGAACTTGAACGAGATCCAGATTGCAGCGGATGACAACTGCGTCGAGAAAATGCTCAAGACCCTGTGGATGGAGTACAAGGGAGCCGACGGCTTCCATGAAGCGTTCCCGGTGATCGAAGACCTGCTTCATCATGCACCGGGGGCAAAGAGCCTTGCGGAGTTCAACACCGGATGCCTTCTGATGCTTGCCAATGAGTTCGGACTCGCATCCAGAGTGAAGTTCATCAACAGCTCTGACCTGCCGATCACGCAGCGGAGAGATGCCCGCATCATCGAGATGTGCGGGCTTCTCGGAGCGAAGGTGTATGTGAGCGGGAGTGGGGCGAAGGACTACCACATCGAAGAAGATTACGCCAGAGCGGGAATCGAGCTGGTGTACTCTGATTATCAACCTATCACCTACCCGCAGGTGAGGCGTCCGGCCACCGAGAATATGTCGGTGATCGACTACGTCCTGAACTGCGGCTTCAAACTGCCGAAGGAGTGGAAGAGATATGAGTGAGACGACCTTCGGGATTTACATTCCCAGCTACAAGCGGGTGAAGACCTGCAACGCACACAAGTTTCTGGAGTACGGAACGTACATCGTCCGTGAGAGCGAATACGAGGAGTACGTCGAGGCTCTGAAGGAATACGCCGACCACATCAAGGTGCAGGCGGTGGAGGACAGCCAGATCTGCGGATTGACCGAGGTGAATCAATGGTTGGCGGACAACGCGCCGGAGGATGTTATCGCCATACTGGATGACGACATCCACCACTTCTACTACCGGATGTTCGACACCAGCTCGATTGACGATCCTGAGATCGTCACATCGGAGCTGGAGCGGGTGGGGCAGCTCATGTCCGACCTCGGCATCGGCTTCGGGGCGACCGACGCGACCATCAGACCGTGGAACTACGATTGCGAGTTCTCGTTCAAGGGATGCGCGGGAGCTGTGAGGTGGATCAACCGGAAGACGTTCAAGGCGAAGTGCAACAAGGAACTGGAGTACAACTACGACCTCGACGTGGTGCTTCAGGAGCTTCTGGTGAATCGGGTGATTCTCAAACCGAAATACTTCTGCTCGAAGGGTCTGACAGACACCAACGAGGGAGGGGCTTCGGGGAAGAAGCGGGGAGACCAGATAGCCAGCATCAAGCTGATGGAAGCAAAGTGGGGCAGGTACTTCTCCTACAACATGAAGATGAATGTACCTCACATCAATGTGAAACGGTGATATTGTACGAAATATTCGCATAAAATACGCAAAAACATTGACTTTCCGCCGGAATAAGTTAAGATATAGTCAAAGCCAACAACGACTATGGACTGGCTGAAACGACGAAAGGATGATGAACTTGGCCTATCAAATGCTGACGCGGACTGGACTCTCGTTCTGGGAGGTCACGTCTGCAATGCAGAACTCGATCCGAAAAGGCGACTATGAAATCGCTGGTTTCTGTTTATGGGAGCTTCTTCCGCAGTACACGCCGTACTTGCGAAAGCGGCTCCTTGTCATTTCTGCGGAGGACTGTTACGGCGTCATTACGAAGGAGATCCTGAACCTGTGCGAGATCGGCACAGAGAAGAGCCTGACGGATGCGGTGAACCTGCTCTGCAAAGCGAAAAAGAACAGAGACGCCGACTACTTCGTCTGCAACCTGATGTTCAACGACGCGGATGCTCGAAGCTGGAGCAAGGGAGCGCTGGCACGAACGCTGCATACGGCGATACGAAGAAAGAAAATCATCGACGCCGGCAGATACAGCGCGGAGCTTTTCAAAGTGAACCGTAAAGAGTTCTGGAAGATGCTCAACGACACGGCGATGGTCTTCTATCCCGACCTGTACGATGAAGTCAAAGCTCTGGAAGCAGCGAACGCCAAAATGAGCAAGCCTGCGGAGGAAACGATCTTCGTCGCAAAGGCGATGGTTCTGATGTGGACTCCGAAAGAGAAAGACCTGCTCGGCTATCCGGCGATGCGCTTCGATGGAGTGATGACGCCGGAGGAGCTGCCCGAAGCAAAGCCTGCTGAGGAGTGCAGAAAAATCAGAGGTCTGTTCCCTGAGTGGGCGTACAACTGGCACACATCATACGGCAAGTACAAGCTCAAGAGAGACGCAGTACACGCCATTGAAAACGACCAGAAGCTGCTGACGCCTCTGGTGGAGAACCTGTTCGATGACTGCTCGTGGAACCGGGACATCAATGCCTGCCTCCTGAAGCACAACCCGAACGGCTACATTCTCCCGTTTGACGACGGCAAGCTCGACCCGAGAGTGAAATATGGAACGCAAGAGTGACGCCGTCCGCCGACTGGTGGCGGCGGGAGACTTCAAAGCAGCCCTGCGGATAGCAAAGGATTTCCGACTGGGGATTGCCAAAGAGGACTCCGACAGTATGAAGCGGGGATATGAATGCCTGCTCTATCCTGATTTCTATTCTCAGATAGGCGTAGACCCCCGCCAAACCGCGCTAAAGGGCGTGGAAACAGTGCAAAGGCTGTATGGGACATAAACCCATACCTGAAAATACAAGCCCGGAAAACAGCTCCTACACCGCAAGGTGAGGGGCTGTTTTTCGTGGGGAAAGGGAGGTGAAACGAGTGGCAAGAAACCCGAAACAGGACGCGAATCTGAAGCCCATCCAGAAGGGCGACCTAAGTAAAGAGGAGCTAAAGAAGCGGCAGTCAAATGGAGGCAAGAAATCCGGCGAGGTCCGCAGAGCGAAAAGGGACGCGAAATCCGCCATTCGATACCTGCTCGATTTGCCTCCTACGGTGAGCGTGAAAGCCAACCTGAAGGAGATGGGCTTCCCAGTAAATGAGCAGACCAACATGGCTGCTCTGCAAGCCCGATTGTTCACGATGGCAATGGGCGGTAACATCGAAGCCTACAACACGCTGATGAAAATGGCCGGGTACGAACCCGAAGAAAACCGCAAGGAGCGCGAGAGCATCGCTTCCGACATCCGAAGGGAGAAGGAACTGGAGGCGAAGGTCAATGCTTTGGGCGGCGATATGGACGGCGCGAAGTTGGCCGTCAACCTCCAAGACGAAGACGAGAACAACGATGTTGTGATCTATATGCCTCAGACGGCCAGCGAGGAAAGCTGCACCGTCAAGGAAGACGAGCCTGAGAGCGAGGACACCGAACAGCCTGCGGATACGGAATAAGGCGGTGAGACTATGGCACGGATCGTAAAGCCGCAGCCGGGTCCTCAGACCGCATTTATGGCCACTCCGGCAAACGTGTGCATATATGGAGGAGCAGCGGGCGGTGGCAAGTCTTTCGGCCTGTTGATGTCTGCGCTGCGGTACAAGAACGTTCCGGGCTTTGGCTGCACGATCTTCCGCCGCAATTTCAACCAGATCTTCAGTCAGGGTGGCCTTTGGGACGAATCCATGAAGATCTATCAGGGCATCCGCGGAGCCGACCCGAAGTTTGCCCGCGGGCAGTGGTGGTTCCGAAACCAGAACGGTGACATCGTATCGAAGGTAACATTCGCACACATCGAGCGAGACGAGGATGTGCATAAATGGCAAGGCTCTCAGATCTGCGAGATCGGATTTGACGAGCTGACCCATTTCAGCGAGAAGACGTTCTTCTATATGCTGTCCCGTAACCGTTCGACCTGCGGCGTGGAGCCGTTCATCCGAGCCACCTGTAACCCCGATGCGGATAGTTGGGTGGCTAAGTTCATTGAGTGGTGGATCGACCCGGACACCGGATACCCGATCCCAGAAAGAAGCGGAAAGTTGCGGTGGTTCGTCCGCCGCGATGAAATACTGTATTGGGCGAACACGAAGCAGGAGCTTTGGAAGCAGTTTGACTTGAAGACGCCGGAGGAAAAGGCTGAACCACGCTCCGTTACGTTCATCATGTCGAAGCTGGAAGATAACCAAGAGCTGCTGAAGGTGAACCCCGGATACATGGCAAACCTGAAAGCCATGTCTGTCATCGAGCGCGAGCGGCTCCTGCACGGCAACTGGAAGATCAAGGCCGCTGCCGGACTGTTTTTCAAGCGTTCTCAGGTGGGCGACTACCTGAGCTTTGTACCCGACGACGTCATCGAGTGGGTGAGGTGCTGGGACTTGGCTGCCACCGAGAAGACCGAAAACGGCGACCCGGCCTTCACCTCCGGCGTCCTGATGGGGAAGCGGAAGAACGGGCGCTACATCGTGGCGGACGTTGTGAACAAGCAAATGAGCGCGTCCGATGTGCGGCAGACCATCAAGCACACCGCGCAGCAGGACATCGCCAAGTATAAGCGCGTCAAGATCCGGCTACCCAAGGACCCAGGTCAGGCAGGAAAAGAGCAAGCTGAGTCGTACATCAAGTTCCTTGCAGGCTTCAATGTCGTGACCGTCGCAGAAACCGGCAGCAAGGAGGCCAGAGCGGAGCCTATGGCAGCGCAATGGCAGGCCGGCAACTTCGACGTCCTGACTGGTGCGTGGAACGAGGAGTACCTGCAACAGCTCGAAAACTTCCCCGACAGTAAATTCAAGGATATGGTCGACGCATCTGCCAACGCCTTTACGGAGCTGGAGACCAAGAACGTATTCGACCTGTCCAACCTGATTTGATGGAACTACCGAATGAAAGAGGTGTAATGAACGCATGAGTGATAGCAAACTCACTCAGATGGACCGCATCATGCGCTATGCGGATCTGATCCAGAAGCAGGCCGGAAAAGCGGTCAGACCGTTTCGTGCTGACGGCTACGTCAACCTCATGAACCGGTATGGTACATCGAAAGACCCTGCTGAACACTACCACTTCGAGCGCGAGCCGGACATCCCGGACGATGTGCTCACAATGGTCTACGAGGGAAACGGTCTGTTTGCCAAGATCATCGACACGCCGGCTGAGGAAGCCATCAAGCACGGCTTCACGCTGAAGGATGTCTCCGACCGGAATGTTGAAGACTTCTATGTCGAAGCTCTCGACGAGCTGGACTGGGAGGAGATTGCCATGACCGCCATTCGCTGGGCACGACTGTTCGGCGGCTCCATCGCGGTCATGCTGATTAACGATGGCGGCAGACTGGAAGACCCGCTGAACTGGCGGAACATCAAGTCGATTGATGACATCCGCGTGTACGAGCGAGCCATTGTCCAGCCTGACTACCAGAGTATGTATTCGTATGATCCGAGCGACCCGTTCCGCACGAGAGGCTCCCGGCTCGGTATGCCTGAGTTCTATCAGGTGACCAGCCGGTACGGCAACTTCACCGTACACGACAGCCGCTGCCTTGTTTTCCAAAACGGCATCCTTCCCGAAAACGCGACGAACTCCCTGTACCAGCTCTGGGGCATCCCGGAGTATGTACGCATCCGCCGCGCACTGAAGGACGCGGAGCTGGCGCATGAAAGCGCACCGAAGCTGCTTGACCGCTCCGTTCAGGCCATCTACAAGATGCAAGGCTTGTCCTCACTCTTGGCTACGGAGCAGGGCGAGAATCAGGTACTCCGCCGCCTTCAGGTCATCGACATGGCGCGTGGTATGCTGAACAGCCTCGTCATCGACGCAGACGGCGAGGACTACGACTTTAAGACGTTCCAGTTCAACGGCATCACGGACGTCGTATCGGCAAGCTGCAATATGTTGTCTGCCATCACGAGCATCCCGCAGACGATCCTGTTTGGTCAGGGAGTTGGCGGAATGTCCTCCACCGACGACACCTCGATGGAGAACTACTACAACTACGTCGAGCGCATCCAGAAGCGAATGCTGCGGAGCAATCTGCGGTATCTGCTCTCGATCATCTTCCAAGCCGGACTCTACACCGGAGAGGTGGACGAGGTGCCGAAGATCAATGTCGAGTTCAACCCGCTGTGGTCTCTGACCGATACTGAGCAGGCAGACCTCGACCAGAAGAAAGCAGCGACCCAGCTCACGAAAGCCCAGACCGTACAGGCGTATGTCTCTATGGAAGCCATCGACCCGTCCGAGGTCAGAAAGAAACTGGCCGACAGCGACGAGTTCGACGTGGAGACCATGCTGGATGAATACGAAGACGACGAGGACCTGTTTGCCGATATGCAGGCTATGGAGGGCGAAGAGAACAGCCAGAACCCCGCGGAAGGCCAGCCGACTGAGCAGGGCGGCGCGACTCCGACGGAGGAAGGCGCTGCTGACTACGCCGAAGAAGTCGACGTCAAGGAACACGACACCGACCCCGGCAAGAACGGCTCTGCATCTCCCGCTGCTGCACCTGCCGCGACCAAGCTGCCGCAGGATATGAGCGAAGAGGAGAAGGCAGAGGCTGCAAAGGCATCGCAAAACCCCGCTAAAAGGCCGGAAAACAGTGTTCAGGGGGACGGTGATATATCTCCATCCCCTGATGACCTCAAGGCTGGTGTGGGCGTTATTGTGGTCAAAGACGGCAAGATCCTGACCGGCACAAGAACGACCAACTTCGGCTACGGACTGATCTGTGGCCCCGGAGGCCATATCAAGGTAGGAGAAACGCCAACTCAGGCAGCGTTCCGTGAGACTGAGGAAGAGTTCGGCATCAGCCCGAAGGAATTGACGCCGTTAGGGCGTGGACCGGCTGAGCCCGACACTGAAATCCGGCCGTACATCTTCCTGTGTACGGACTACGAGGGCGAACCGAACTGCGTAGACCGAGAGATGGCAGAGCCGGAGTTCCGCACTCCGGAGGAACTGGAGCAGCTCAGACCGTCCATGTTCCAGCCGTTCGCGGATGATGTCGCTCTGATGAAAGCTATCGCAAGTGGGGAGGCTGAGCCAGAAGGCTTCGCCCCTTTTGATGAAGATGGCGGACCCGGCAGCGGCAATCATGGGCACAAGGGAGTCGAAGGGCAGGTCGGTGGCTCTGCTCTAAGCGGAGACAACCCGCTGACCACCAGAGGACCGATTAAGGACAGACTCAAGAGGCTCGGGCATTCGAAAGAGAGCATTGATCGGGCAAGGACGCTGTTCGAGAAGCACTCCGGCAACAGCGGCAGCGACCAAGCCGAAGCTGACGCTGAAATCGCCAAGCACATCTCTGACGATGATGACATCGGCAAAATGCTCAAGGACAAGGCTCAGATGGAGTCTCAGGTCTGGAGAGACCAGATTGCCGATGCGAACGTGAAAGCGAAGCAGCACTACGAGGAGGAGCTGGATGATATTCGGCAGATGATTCAGCCCGGAGGTGCGCTTTCCAACTACACCGAAGACGACCTGAAAGACCTTGGTATGTGGCCGAAGGAACCGGAGGCGACAGAACCCAAGTTCTACCGCAAGGGCGGAATGGACAAGGATGTGCTGGCGTTCACGACTGACCCGAACGGCGCGAATATGTCGCACCTGACCAACGGCGAAAGCGGGAGTATTGGAAGCGACCAACAGTTCACGCTTGACCAAATGAAAGAGATGGGCTATCTGCCTATCGCCGGCATTCAGTCGATGGACGTAGGGCAAGTAGGCGAGAGCGAGGTGCTGTTTGCAAAGTTTCCATCAAGCAAAGCGCAGGTGGCACCGTATGCAGGAGAAACCAGCCACGGGCTCGATGAAAGCGTGTACTCTGCAAAAAAATCCGAGTGGAGTAAAAACGCTGGACGTGCGCTGAGCGACGGAGAAGTTCAGGAAATGGTCGACGCCGTATCGGACTATACAAGGAACTACAAGGACGTCGTTGCGGCTTCAGCGGGATACTCCGGAGTGTACGCCTCTCGCGGCGAGCTGATGGATAAAGAAGAGAAAGAGGCGGCTGGTAAAAGCGCAGAGGCCATCGAAAAAGCCATATCCTTGTCTGACAAGTACACGGGGACAACCAAGCGGGCGATGACAATGGACAAGTACACCTTCGACCGGTTCGTTACGGAGGCGTCCAATGGAGGTTCGTTTGGGCTCGGCCACCTGTCGAGTTGGTCCACTGGGGACGATGCGCTCAAGAGAGTGTTTAGATCCAGAGACGCTGATGACGCCGACTCGTACAATGTCGTTCTTGAATGCAAGTCGAAGAGCGGAGCACCCATCAAAGAAATCGCCGATGTCGACATGGACGAAGTTCTATATTCCAAGAACGCGCGGTTCAAAACGACCAGTGTTGACCCAGACTACAATGTCGGCAAATACAAAGCTGTGAAGCTGACTCTTGAGGAAACTGACAGAACAGACAGCAATGAAAAAACTGTGGATTCCGAAGAAAAACCTCTTGACTTTTCAACGCCCGCGGATACGATAAAGTCAAAGGGCATCACCAAGGACGGAGCACCGAAGGGCAATGACAATGCCGCTGGCCCGCACAAACGGAGCCACCTGAGCAGCAGCGACAAAGCCAGATATCGGAACCGTATCGTTGGGCAGAAGACTTCTGACGGAGTGCAGGTGAAAGGCTTCAGCGATCACGCATTCGACCGTATCGCACAGCGCAACCTGTCACCGAAGCGTATCGAAGATATGCTGAGGAGTCAGAATGTCTCGCCTGATAAGACATACCAGAACCGCAGATGCTATGATGTGAAGGGCAGCCGGCTGGTCCTCGACCACACGACCGGCACTATCGTCACGATAGAATGGAGGAAGCAGAACCGATGAAAGAAGCACTTGACAAACTGACGGAGGAGCAGATCGACTTTATCTGCGCTGAGTGTCGGATCTCGAAAGAGGAGCTGTTCGCGCTGGACGAGGACGCTCTGTACGACCGCGTCTATGATGTCATGTGCGACATCGAGCTGGCCGAAATCCCTGCCGACGACAGTGAGGAGAGCGAACGGTGCGAGATGGCGTCTGACATTGTCACCGAACTCGGCAACGCTCTCGCCCAAGAGCAGGGCATCTACGACGAGGAGGATGAATGATGGTCAACGAAGCCAATATCCGCAGGTTCGTCACGAACCTGTTCGCCTATCCGGCTGGCTACTTCGAGCAGCATACGCCAGAGGAACTGCACGTCTCTGAGGAGGAACGGCAGGAATTGATCCGCCTCCACGGAGAGCGGAGCGACAGTAGTTCCGACCGGAAACACGCAGACAGGCTCAAGGAGTTTGAGGCAGACTTCTTCGCGTGAGCGACCCGATTCCAGCGATTACAGCGACCCCATAGCTACCAATCCCACACGGGCGTCCGCCCAGCGGTTTTAGGCGCCCTCTCAGGGGAAGCAAATAGGAAATGAGCAGAACAGCCATCCGGCTGCTCTGCTTTTTTCATGCCAAAAGGAGGGCGACCGCGATGGTTGGCACCAGTGGTCCGACGACGAAGACTTTGTCGGAACCATCAAGCTGTTCATGGTATTCGAGTGGATGCCGGGTCGCTTGAAGGCAGTCTATTACGTCTGACAAGGGCAAGGCCACTGAAAACACCCCGCCAAAACGCCATAAATGAGCAGGAAAGGGGGCATAGGGGTTGAACAATATCCAACACCACCTGATAGTCAAAGACGCGGTAAAGGGCAAATTCAGGGGCAATAAGGCATTGCGTGGAAAGACGACCCCAATGTACCCCGACAGCGCAGAGCGCGAGTTCCGCCGCATCACGAATGCTTATATGCGGCTGTTGAACCAGACTCTCAAGGAGCACCTGCCTGATATGATGGCAGCCTATAAGCGGGAGCGGCATGGCGATTCTCGTTTCGACGATGCACAGGACCTCGATATGGAGGTCAGGCAGGAACTGATGAAGGTAGCACAGGAGCTTGAAAAGAAGCTGGCTGCCTACGGACTGTACGATGCGGTCGAGAAGATTGGCCGCCTAACGAAATCGACGTCGCTCAGAGAGTGGAAGCGGGCGGTCAAGGAAACGCTTGGCATCGACCTGTTGGACGACTACTACAAGGGCGACTTCTATGAGCAGGCGCTCCGTCGCTGGGTCGATGAAAACGTACAGAAAATCAAGACGATACCGAATGATTCTCTGGACTCCATGCGGCAGATCATTCTGGACGGCTACAAGAAAGGCCGTTCCATTCGGGACATCTCCACTGACATCCAGAAGGAGTACAACGTCTCGAAGCACAAGGCTCAGATGTTCGCCCGAGATCAGGTGGCGACGCTGAACGCCCAGATCACGAAGCTCCAGCAGCAAGACGCTGGGTGCAATCGCTACCGCTGGTCGACATCACACGATGCGAGAGTGCGTGATTGCCACCGCTCACTTGACGGCAAGACCTTCAGTTGGGATGAACCGCCGGAGATGTGGTACGAAACAAAGAAGTCCGGCAAGGTTTATACCGGCCGGCGCTGCCATCCCGGAGAGGATTACTGCTGCCGATGTGTAGCTATCCCCGTGTTCGATCTGGACACGATCAATGTGCCGTTGAAGGGGCAGGAGGATAAGTGAGATGGAAGAGAAGGAGAAAATCAAGGTCTTCGCCGATATTCAGAATGGGAAGACCGTCTGCATTTGCAGGCGTTCCAATAAGAAGTGCGGCAAGAAGTGCGAACCCGATGTAGTCGAGCGAGACCGCTTCACTGACTGGGAGAGTGCGTTCCACCGCGACAAGTATGGACGGTGAAAACCGGTATCAGAAAGGCGGAATGCACATGAACAGTTCGGAACAGAAAAGCCGCGATGCCCCCGCGCTGTCTACCGGACCTCCCGGCAGACGGGAAATCCAGAAGAAAGGAAGGAATGCAGAGTGAAGAACGCATACGGTATCAGTTCTCTGGCGAGACAGCTCAAAGCTGTTGCCGAGAAGCTCGACTCTCTTGCGATGGGAGTGCAGGACGTGGAGCAGAATGCTCCTGATCTGACCGGCGTGTACCAGAATCTCCTGCTTGACGAGGTCGAGCACGTTCAGATCCTGACGCTGGAGATTACCAAAGCGGTTGCGGAAGCGACTGCACCGATCGAGACCAACGCCGATGAAGGCGAAGGCAGCGTATTCGGCCCCGGCGACCTCACGGACGATAAGTCCAAGAAGCCACCGGAAGAGCCTGCTGAACCCGGTATGAAATGATCGGGAGCAGCGACATCACTCCGGAAGGAGGTGGGTCTGCAAGCATGACCCCGAAATTAACCCAGGTGATCCGTCTGGACAGCTTACCGCTCGGCCAGACGTCTTTCACTCCCGAAGGCTACCTGAAGGACAGGCCGATCCTGACCAGCACAGGTATCTTCGAGTACACCAACTCTGACGGTTCCGTCAGACGGGAGCTTCGGCTCCCGGAGGATGTTTTCGACCCTGAGAGCCTTGCCTCGTACAAGGGCAAGCCCATCATCATCACGCATGATGCCGGAATGGTAACGAAGGACAATGTTCAGAAGTTCCAGATTGGCACCATCCTGACAGAGGGCTATCGCAGCGGGGAGGACGTCCGGGCTGAGATCGTTATTCACAACACCGACGCCATGAAGGATTGCGGGCTGAAGGAGCTTTCGCTCGGATACAGCCTCGATCTGGACGAAACGCCGGGTGTGTGGAACGGACAGCACTACGACGCGATCCAGCGGAACATCCGCATCAATCACCTTGCTTTGGTCAGGGAGGCCAGAGCGGGCGATCAGGCACGGTTAAATATTGATGGCCGTGACTCTGAAAACACTCTTAAAGGAGGAAAAGTTATGAAGAAGTCTCCCAAGAATGCTCGTGCGGATGGCGTTCTGACCCCCGAGGAGCTCCAGAAGGCCATCGAAGAGTACAAGGCTCGCCGTGCCGCAAAGCCGGCCGCCACTACCGACGGTGACGAACCCGTCAAGGAAGGCACTCCGGTTACGGAACCTGCCGCCCCTGCTGCTGATGGCGAGAGTACTGCTCCTGCCGGTCAGGAGAACCCCACTGTTGAGGATCAGGTCGCCGAGATCAAGGCAAACCGCGACCGCCGCGACGAGGAGGGCGAACCCAAGGACGTCGAGGCTGCCAAGACTGTGATCGCCGATCAGGACGATGACATCGGCATCCTGTGCGACATCATCGACACTCTGCTTGCCCAGAGGGAGTTCGACGAGGGTGAACCCGCCCAGAAGCCCGCTGAGGAACCCACTCAGGAGCCTGCTGTTAAGGCTGCCGACGGCGAGGGCGAGTGCATCGAGCAGGACAGCGAGGATGACGACATCCCCAGCTCCACCCCCGCCGACGAGCCGCTGATGAACGCTGACTCCATCGACGCCATCGTTCGCCAGCGCATCCAGCTTGGCATGGTCGGTCGTTCTCTGAACCTCGACGGTCTGGAGAACATGAGCATCATGCAGGCTAAGAAGGCGGTCATCACCGCTGTTCGTCCCAACATGAGACTGGACGGCAAGAGCGCCACCTTCGTCAACGCTGCTTATGAGATGGCTGCTGCTGAGGTCACCGCTCGTGGCTCCAGCTCCGTACCCGCTCAGAAGAAGCAGATGTTCAACAAAGACTCCCGTACCGCGGGCGTCAAGGAAACCGGCGATTCTTCCATCGACGCCCGCCAGCGCATGATGGATCGCCAGATGAACAAGAAGAAGGAGGACAAGTAAATGAGTGTTCAGACCCGTTACGGCTATTCCAGCCCCATTGGTGCTGCCGGCGGCATCGTCGATCTGGCTCCGTATGCCATCGACGCCTTCCTGAACGAGGAAGACACCGGTAAGATGCAGTTTGGCATGGGCGTTGTCACCGGTTCCAAGAAGGGCACCGGCATCAAGCTGCCCGTCAAGGCCAGCACTGCCGCGAACTTCGAGGGCGTGACCACCAACCGTCGTACCACCAAGTACGATGTGGAGGGCGACCTGAAGCTGCGTAAGGCTGCGACCATCGGCGTGATGCGCTACGGTCGTATCTACGTCCGCGTTGCCGCTGGTGTCAAGCCCGGTTACGGTGACAGTCTGTACCTGATTACCGAGGGCGACGAGGCCGGCTGCTTCACCAACGCCGCTGCCAGCACCGAGTCCGGCTCCACCGACAAGGCGACCATCGCTATCAAGGGTCGTTTCCTCGGCGGTGTCGACACCAGCGCCCAGATTGCCGCCGTTGAGCTTTTCAACGAGGCTCAGGCGTAAGAGAAGGAGGAAAGAACAATGGCTAAGAATCAGCACACTCACTACGACAGCACCGAGATGAAGTCCCTGCTGGCTTCCGCTATCCCTGCTGCCATCATGGCTTCCGAGGGCACTCGCTTTGACAGCGCGGAGGACGCTTCCGTGTTCTTCGCCCGCGAGCTCGACTTCGTCAAGACTCAGTCTTACGATGTCGAGTACCCCGAACTGACTGCCCTGAGCCTGTTCCCCATCAGCTACGAGGTTGACCCCGGCGCCGAGACCGTGACCTACTACACCTACGACCGCAACGGCGTGGCAAAGGTCATCGACAACTACTCCACCGACCTGCCCCGTGCAGACGTCAACGGCAAGCCCAGCTACGCTCAGGTCAAGTCTATCGGCGATAGCTACGGCTACTCCGCTCAGGAGATGCGCGCCTCTCGTCTGGCTGGCAAGTCTCTGGACGCCCGCAAGGCCGAGTCCGCTCGTCTGGCTATCGACACCAAGAACAACCAGATCGCATGGCGCGGCGACGAGGAGAGCGGCCTGATGGGCGTTCTGTCCACCGGTCAGAATATCCCTCTGTTCACCATCACCGCCAACGATTCCGGCAAGACCAAGTGGACCGAGAAGAGCGCCGACGAGATCCTCGCCGACGTGAACGGCATGGCGAAGCAGGTTGCCAAGGTGACCAAGAACGTCGAGCGTCCTGACACCCTATGCGTTCCCGCCGAGGTGTATATGGACATCTCCACTCGCCGCATTCCCTCCACTACTGCTACGGTCCTGAGCTTCATTCTGGAGCACGCTCCGTACATCAAGAACGTCGTGTCTGCCGCCGAGCTGGATGCCGACTCCGTTGAGACCAACCCCTACGCTCTGGAAAAGAACGGTCAGGGCGTTGCGTTCCTGTTCAAGAACGACAAGCGTAAGCTGTCTCTGGAGATCCCGATGCCCTTCTACCAGTATCCCGCTCAGGTGCGGAATCTGGAGACTGTCATCCCCTGCGAGGCTCGTACCGCGGGCGTGATCGTCTACTACCCGCTGTCCGCCCTGATTGCGGTCGGCGTCTGCTGATCCTGATTTTTTGCACGGAGGGGATACCGATTGGTGTCCCCTCCTGCATTATCCGGTAACTGCCGCATCGCGGCGCACTACGAAATGGAGGTTAAGTAGCATGAAACTCAAGAATATGAGCGTGAAGGTTATCAACATCGGAACCAAGGTTCTGATGCCCGGTGCCGAGATGGAGGTCTCTGCCGAGATCGCCAACCTGCCCGCTATCCGCGCTATGGTCAGAATGGGGCTCCTGACCGTTGAGGACAACGGCGCTGCTGAAGCCGCTGCTAAGGCGAAGGCTGAGGCTGAGGCAAAGGCAAAAGCGGAGGCGGAAGCCAAGGCTGCCGCTGAGAAGGAAGCCGCTGAGAAGGCTGAAGCCGAGGCTGCTAAGGCTGCTGAGGAAGCCAAGGCGAAAGCCGAGGCAGAGGCTAAGGCGAAGGCTGAAGCTGCTGCTAAGGCGAAGGCTGAGGCTGAGAAGAAAGCCAAGGAGCAGAAGTAAGGAGTGAGCGCCGTGGAGAAAGTCATCGCGTACATCCGCCTGATTGGGGAGGAGTTCAACAGCGTCGCCGACGAGAAGCTGAATCTCTGGATTGAGATGCTTCGCCCGATGGTCAGCCGAAAGCAGTTCGGCAACCTGTACGAGCAGGCTCTGGCCTACCTCGTCTGCCACAAGCTGAAGATGGCTGGCAACGGCGCAAACCCGCTTGGAGATCTGGGCGCTATCGGCATCGGTTTCGCTGTTGGAAGCGTGTCCGAGGGCGGGAGCAGCATCAGCTTCGGGGCGAACCAGAGTTCCAACCTCGCAACGGATGCCGAACTCGGTCTAACCGCATACGGTGTCCAGTTTCTCCAGATCCGCCGCATGGTCATCGTGCCGATCCATTGCAGCGGGGAGAGCGAATACTACGACGAAGCCCACGCCGATGAAGCCCCAAACCAGACCGTCCCTGTGGCGACAGAGACCAAGCTGGGAGGCGTCATGGTACGCCCCGGCTCCGGTCTGAAAATCGGAGAGGATGGTTCGCTTATGCTCGACGACGAGCAGGGAGGCTGACATGGCATTCGGCTTTACAGACCTGACACCGGAAGGCAAGCGGTATTTTCAGGAGCTGAAGAAGCTCGCCGAGATGGAGGTCGTGGTCGGATTTCAGGAAGGGCAGGCTTACGAAGACGGCACCTCGATGGCTGAGGTTGCCGCGTACAACGAGTTCGGCTCGTCTGATACACCAGCGCGACCGTTTATGAAGCAGAGCTTCGAGAAGCGAGAGAAGGAGCTGCAAGCCGCCTGCAATCAGGTAAATACCGCACTGTCCAAAGGCGATACAGCAGAACACGCTCTGAACCAGCTCGGCGTCATTACGAAGGGCATGGTACAGGAGGAAATCGCCAGCGGGGATTTTGCCCCGAATGCACCATCAACGGTTCGGCAAAAGGGGTCTGAACAGCCGCTGATCGACACCGGCACGATGCGGCAGTCGGTCAACTACGTTGTCAGAAAGGCGGGTGCGGGACGTTGAACATTACGATTTTCAACAAGAAATACTGGGTGCGACACTTCGGAGAGCCGAAAAACGTCCGCGGATATATCACGAACGGCATGGAGGATCGCGTGGTCAGCCTGCACGTCCACCCGCTCAGCACCGACCAGATAAAAGCACTGCCCGAAGGCGAGCGAAAGCTGAAACGGCTGGAGGCTCACGGAACGGACGTGCTGGTGGTTGCCGATGAAGCGGCCGGAACGAAGGGCGACCTGCTGTTCTATATGGGCGACTGGTACGAATGCGTCAACGCGCAGCAGTGGGATCATACGCTGCTCAGCCACCTGAATTACCAGTTCGTGCTCGTGCCGAAGGACGCTTCTCGCTCTATCGACACGGAGAACCCGCCCGAAGGCGACCCGAATGTGGCGACCGAGCCGGAGTACCCGTGGTTGCAGAAAGCGCCCGTCGCGTCTTCCGACTCTCTCGGATTCGTCAAGATCCCGGCTGATTCCGGCCTTCAGATTGACGAAGACGGCTACCTGTCCCTGAAGAAAGGCGGTGATGCACCGTGAGAGTGATGCGGGCTACGGCGCTGTTCCAGCAGCTTACCGCCAGCTACTTCGCCGGCGCGAATGTTGTGTTCTCCAATCAGAGCAGAGCGGCAAAGCAGAAGCAGCCGCTGGTAGTGCTCACGGCTGGCAACTTGAACCGTCCGGCTACGCCGAACTACTCGACCGTCAATGGCGTCGTAGTAGGAAACTACCTGTCGCGGTTGCCTATCACGGTAGACCTGTTCACGAACGGAGTTGCTGTGGTTGATCCCGATACCGGCAGGACGGTCGCCTACGAGGACAATGCTCTTGACGATATGCTGTCGTTCGCGGACTTCCTGAACTCGGAGCATACCGTCCACTGGAGTCACAATCACGACGTTGCCATCGTAATCGACGGCGATGTCCTGAACATGACCGGACTGGTGAACGACAACAACTACGAGTACAGGGCGCGGCTGTCGGTTCTGCTTTATTTCACCCAGCAAGCGGTCGAAGGTGCTGCCGTCCTCAGCGAGGATAGCATCGTCTATCCGACCGATGACCCCGAAAATCCGTACACGCCGGTTGAACCGGTTGAGACGGAAAGCCCCACGAGTGGATACAAGACCGACTACATCAAGAAGATGGAGGAGGCCAAGGTCGATCCCGTTTATCAGCCGACCGCCAGCGGCGGCGGCAGCGAAGAGCTGGCGCAGGAGAGTGTCGGCTACTTCAATGAAGCTGAAATCAAGGAGGAAAAGCTATGAGCAAGAACTATGACATGATTGCTACCGTGGACATCGACCTCGAAACCCCGCTGGTCGACAACACCAGCTTCAGCAATCTGCTCATTGTCGGCCCGCTTCCCAAAGTGACGCCGAAAAAGGCCCCTCCGAAGGTTGGCGCCTATTCGTCCATCGACGAAGTGGTCGAGGCCGGCTGGGAGACCAGCGGCGATGGCGCTGACCCTGTCGGAGTTGCCGCGCAGGTGGCGTTCGGCCAGAGTCCGACGCCCACCACTATCTACATCGCCCCGATCCAGACCGTGACTACTCCTGCCACGGATGGCGAGGGCGAGGCAACCACCGCTCCCGAATCTGCCGTGGAGACTCTGCGTAGAGCTATGGGAACCAGCGGCTGGTACGTTGTCTGCACCGCAGGTGTTGACAAGGCGGAGTATGAGGACATCGCAGCGTACATCGAGACGCAGCGCAAGATGTTCGTCTATACCGAGCTGGATTGCTTCCCCAAGGCGGGAGAGGAGCGTGGTGAGGACGAGAATCTGGTAAAGCCCTCTGTCGGCACGGTCTACTTCCGCACTGTCGGCGTATATGGCCGAGTGAGCACCGATCAGGCCGACGAGGAGATCCCGGAGGCAAACAAGTATCTGAACGTGGCGTTCACCGCCAAGTGGCTCAACTACGCTTCCGGCAGTGAGACCAGTGCGTTCAAGACGCTGGCTTCGGTGTATCCGTCTGAGCTGAGCACCACCGAGATGAAAGCTCTGGAGGCAAAGAACCTCTGCTTCTTCATCACGGTCGGGAACAAGAACATCACCATGAAGGGCATCACCGTCGGCGGCGAGTGGGCGGACATCATCCGCTTCCGCGACTGGCTCCAGAACGATATGCAGCTTCGTGTGGTGAACCTGTTTATCACCAACCCGAAGATCCCGTACACGGACAATGGCATCGCTCTGGTGCAGAACCAGATGATCGCCTCCCTGAAGGCGGGTCAGGATGCTGGCGGCGTGGCAGAGAGCGAGTTCGACGAAGACGGCAACGAGATCCCCGGCTTCCAGACCTCTGTTCCTCTGGCATCCAGTCTGTCCGCGTCCGAGAAGGCGTCCCGAAAGCTGACGAAGTGCAAGTTCAAGGCCAGACTGGCTGGTGCGATCCACTTCGCAGAGATCAAGGGCAGCCTGACCTACACGCTGTAAGGAAGGGAGGACGTAACTCATGGGTCAGATCAAGACTTACAACCCGAAGGAAGTCACGATTGCCTTCGGAAACCACATCGTCACCGGTTATGCCGACGACAGCTTCATCACCATCGACCCGAACGGCGATGGCGTTACCAAGAAGGTCGGCTGTGACGGCGAGATCGTCCGCAGCGTCAGCCCTGATGATACCTGTATCGTCAAGGTGACCCTGCTCCAGACCTCGGAGACCAACAGCTACCTTCAGGCTCGCCTGAATCAGGACCGGAAGACCGGTGACGGTATGTTCCCTGTTCTGATTAAGGACCTGAAGGGCGGCATGGTGTTCAGCACCGACGCCGCATGGCCTGCCAAGCCCGCTTCTCGCGGCTACGGCAAGGAGTCCAACAACCGTGAATGGGAGCTGCACACCGGCTCCGCCATTCTGGAGGAATAAGACAATGCTGAGGGAGCTGCCTGCGGTTGCGGGCAGTTCCCTCATGCCTCGGCTACGAGGGGGAGGTATTTTACATGAAACGCATGGAACGGACCGAGAAGGTCATCGGCGAGAACACGTTTTACATCGTGCCGTTCGCCGCATTTACCGCAACGAATATCAGCGCAGAGCTGTCTGCTGTTCTGTCCCCGATGCTCGGCTCTATGGGCGCCATGATCGGGAGCATCGACGCTGAAGCTGCTATGCGGGCAGCCAGTCAGCCGTCTTTCAACGCCGGCAACGAAGCGGAGGAGGACCGCGGCGTAACGGCATCCGACATCATGAACATGGATATGGAGAAGGTGCTGCCGGCTCTGGCATCCGCCTTCGGAAGTTTGTCCGGCGACCGGCTGGAACGCCTGATGCGGCGCCTGCTGGTCGATCACAAGAACATCTCCGTTGAAGGAGAAATCACCGACGGGCGCGTTGTCACGCTGGACAAGGATCTGGCAGACGAAGTGTTCTGCGGTGACATTCAGGATATGTTTATCCTCTGCTATGAGGTCATCAAGGTGAACTTTAGCGGTTTTTTCAAGAAACTCGGCGTCCAATTTGGGCGCCAGCTTCGAGCTATGGCGAAGGAGAAGGAGAAATCGAGCGATACGGAAAGCTCGACCTGACCCAGTTCAGCGAGCTGGAGCTCCGGATGTACGCGCTTATCAAAGCGCAGATAGCATCGAAGTCAGAATTGGAAACCGTTTATACCCTCGACGAAGCCTTGAAGCTATATGCTCTGTACCGCATGGATCAGGACATCGAGCGCGGTAGAGCCGAGGAAATGCGTCGGGAGACGCGGGATAGATAGTCGAAAGCGAGGTGATGGCTGTGACGGTAGCTGAGTTCTTCAACAAGGTCGGCTTCAAGGTCAATGAAGGCGATGTCAAGAAGGTCAACAATACGATCAGCAATATCAAGCAGACTGCCACGAAAGTGCTCGGTGCTATCGGCATCAGCCTCAGCCTTACGGCTGTAAACTCTCTGGTCGAAGAGTTCGGACGAGTAAACGAGCAGGTTAAGAACTCGACCGCCGCTCTCGGAGATCAGGCAGAGATCCAGAAGAAAATCATGCAGTCCGCCCGCGAGACGCGCAGCAGCTATGCCGCAACCGCAGGCGTTATCTCCGACCTCGTACATGAAAGCCCGGAACTGTTTGGGAATATCGACGAGGCCGTTAAGTTCAACAATGCAGCGACAATGCTGTTCAAATCCGCCGGTAAGACGAACGAAGAAATCGCTGGCTTGATGGAAGCAATCAACAAGTCCTTTGCAAAAGGCTATGTTGATAGTGAAACCATGAGCCAGCTCTTGGAACGTTCACCCGAAGCGGTGGAACTGCTCAACAAGAAGCTCGGCACCACCTCTGACAAATTGGAGGAAATGGCGTCCTCCAGAACGATGACGGTTGCGGACCTGAAGGCGGCGTTCGTTGACAATGCCGACGCTATCGAGCAAAAGTTTGGCGGCGTTCAGTACAAAATCACGGACGCCCTGACGGTGGTACGAAGCGAGTGGGGACTGTGGCTCAGCCAGATGGACTCCACACTCGGCATCACGAACACGGTGGCGCGGGCAGTAACGAAGGTATCCGACATTGCGCTCCGTGCTGCAAACCGTGTCCGTAACGCCGTGCAATGGCTGAGCGACAAGCTGGGTGGCAGTGACAAGCTGCTCAAGCTCATTACCATCTCGGTTGGAGCTTTTCTCGCAGCAAGCAAGGCCGGCAAGGTCATCAGCTTCCTGACAAGCGCAGGCGGTCTGCTTGCAAAGATAAAGACCGGTCTGGGGGCAATCCAGCTCAAGACGGTCGCCATTGCAGCGGCCATCATCATACTGGCGCTTCTGATCGAGGACTTCGTGAGCTTCATGCAGGGCAATGACTCTCTGCTTGGTGCGATGCTTGAAAGGGCGGGCATCGACGCTGACAAGGTGAGGGAGACCATTCAAAACGCATTTCAGAAGGTCAAGGACTTCCTTGTTACTGCGTGGGGTGTCATCAAGACAGTTCTCACGACGGTATGGAATGTTCTCAAGACGGTGGCTACGTCTGTCTTTGGCGGACTCCAACGGTTCTGGGAGAAGCATGGCGAACAGATCATGACCGCCCTCGCAAACATCTGGACCGGCATCAAAGACCGCCTGATCTTGGTGTGGAACATCATCAAGACCGTGGCGATGGTCGTTTTTGGAGCACTCAAGAAGTTTTGGGACACATGGGGAGAGTCGATCTTGACTGCGTTTGAGGCAGTCTGGAACGTCATTAAGGCTGTGTTCGGCACCGCCTTTGATGTGCTGGACGACTTGTTCGCCGCATTCTCCGCACTGTTTGCCGGAGACTGGGAGGGCTTCTGGGAGAACATCAAGCAGTATTTTGCAGACCTCTGGAACGGCATCCTGAACATTCTCGGCACCATCCTGACCGGCATCTGGAACGTCGTCAGCAGCGTGTGGTCGAAGATCTGGGAGATCGTTTCCAACATTGCGACCGGCATCTGGGAGTCCGTGACAACCGCGTTCACGAATATGTGGAACGGCATCACGACGACCGTAGGCAACATCAAGCAGTCCATCGTGGACGGCTTCACCGCTGCTATCGACTGGATCAAGAGTCTGCCTGCCCAGGCGTTGCAGTGGGGCGCCGACATTATCAACAACATTGTCGAGGGAATCAAGGGAGCGGTCGGCAAGGTCGGCGAAGCTGTGTCTGGCGTTGCCGGAAAGATCAAGGGCTTCCTCGGCTTCTCCGAGCCAGATGAAGGTCCGCTGAGCGACTTCCACACTTATATGCCTGACATGATTGCGCTGATGACTCAGGGCATCAACGCCGGTAAAGACAAAGTGCGAGGCGCCCTTGAGGCGCTGACTGGAGATATGTCCCTGATGGCCAACGTCGGCATCGCATCTCCTTCCACGGCTGCATCCGCCGCCGGAAGCAGCAACATCAGCAAGAGTGTCGTGCAGAACGTGAACATCAACAACAAGTTCGAGGGCGATAGAGCGGGACAGCAGAAATCCGCCGCCGCTATGAAGCAGGCTGGAGGCGACATCACCAAGGAACTCGCTCGCGGTCTGGCTTATGCAAGGTGAGGTGAGATAGATGTCAAAAGCAAGGCAGCCCGTCTCGGTTGCGGGGATCGAGTTTGACGCCCTGATTTCCGAAAGCCGCAACTACGAAGCAAGCGTACCGGAGTACGCTGTTGAGAGCGGCGTCATGGTCAGCGATGACATCATCCTCGGCTCCGAGAAACTCGACATGACGCTGTACCTGACGGACACACCTGTCACATGGCGCGGCCACGCAGGCAGGGGAAGGGTCGAAGCTGTTGTGCAGCAGCTCGAAGAGCTGTACTACTCCAAGTCACCCGTCACGGTGGTTACGTCCGAAAAGACCTTCACCAGTATGGCGATTACGAGCATGACCATCAGCAAGACGTTCGAGAATGGGTACGCAAGAGAGATCCCGATTTCGTTCCAGAAAATCCGCATTACGTCCGCAAAGACAACATCCATTCCGGCAAGCTATGGACGCAGCGGAAAGACTCAGGCTGCTGCGGGTACGGCAAATACGTCCAGCGGTAGCTCTGGTTCTGGCAGTGGCAGTGGTTCGGGATCCGGCTCCGGCAGCTCGTCCGGAAGCGGCAGCTCGTCCGGCGGCAGCAAGTCCAGCATCCTATATAGCGCCGCAAAGGGCATGGGTCTGTTGAATTAAGGGGGCGAGATTATGGAACTGACAATCATTGAAGTCCCAGATATGAACGACAGCATGAGCCGCATCGTCCTGAACGGGAAGGCGTATCTGATTCGATTCACTTGGAATGAAGCAGGCGGCTATTGGAAATTCGGCCTGTATAACACGCAGAGCGAGCCGATTGTCATTGGCATCAAGATTGTGCCGAGGTATCCGCTGAACCTGTTCTATGGCGTGACCAAGCTGCCGGATGGCGTGTTCGGAGTGCAGACCAAACTTGCCCGCATCGGGCGCAATGATTTCATCGACGGGAAGGCACAGTTCGTCTTTTCGCCCGTTGAAATCGAAGAATGACGTCCTCTGGACTGTCCTGCGGAATGTCCGTGGGACAGTCCGCGGACGCGCCCACGGATAGTCCGAGGAAAACGTGCTGGACAATCCGCGGAATATCCGTCTCGGAGCATCCATCGGTCTGAATCGCTTGAAGATGCTCCAGACGGCGCAAGCGTAGTCACAACAGGAATAGACGCGAGAAAATCCCCGTTGTCCGCACGAAAACCGAGGTTTTTCTGACGTTTCTTCCGCGTCCTTCGGAATGTCCGCGGACGTTCCATCGGACAATCCAGCGGAATATCCACGGACAATCCGCGGTAACCGTCACCGTCACCGTCACCGTCACCGTCACCATTATAGAATAGATACTAACGTATCTATTCTTGTGCGTTCCAGAACGCACGAGCGTGTCATTTCTTTGTGTTGAACGTGTGTTTTTGCAGGAGGGAGGTAGAGCTGTGAGCAACGAAAACTTTGACAGACAATATCGGCTCGCTGCCGGCAAAGCGGGTGGTATGGGCTTCGAGATCGGAGAGACCTCCAAGAGCCAGCCTGTCGCGCTGCACATCAACTTTTCTCTCCAGAAGAGTGACCTTGAGACGCAGAATACCGGGCGCGTTACCGTCTGGAACCTGAATAAGCAGCATCTCGCCGCTCTTGACGAGAAGGACTGTGTTCTGTCTCTGAAGGCGGGGTACGGAAACCGGATGCCGCTGATCTTTGCTGGCATCGTTTCGAGCGCTACCACGACTAAGGACGGCGCGGACCGGAAGACAGAGATTGAGGTTGTTGACAACCTCGTCGAGATCCGCGACACATACGTCACGATTTCGTACACCGGCAACGTCAACTGGAAGACCATCATGGATGACGTGGCGAACCAGATGGGAGTTGCCGTGACCTACTCGTACAATGCAACCTTCGCCGACATCCCGAACGGCTTCAGCTTCGTCGGGCAGGCGCGGGACATTATGACCAAGGGATGTAACTGCTGCGGACTGGTATGGAGTCTCCAAAACGGCGTCATGCAGGTCAAGAAGCCGGGAGACACCATGAGCAGAGAAGTCTATGTCCTGTCTGAGGACTCCGGCCTGCTCGGCATCCCCGCACGAGTGACGGAAGCGGCTGCACAGGAAAGCTCTACCCCGGAAATCGGGTGGGATGTCGAATACTTCTTGAACGGGGCTATCAACATCGACGACTACGTCAAGCTGGAGAGCGAGAAGGTGACCGGATATTTCAGGGTGTACTCCATTGAGATGTCCGGCGACAACGTCTCCGGCGACTGGATTTGCAAAGCAAGGCTGAAAGAGGTGAAAGCGGAATGATGCAGGAGTTCGTACAGCAGATCTCTGATACCGTCAAGCGCGGCATCCGTGGTATCCACACCGCTATGCCGGGGAAGGTGCTGGCATTTGACCCTGCCAAGTGCATCGCTACGGTTCAGCCTGCGATGAAGTTCAAGAAACCTGACGGAAAGACGATGGATTTCCCACAGATCACTGGCGTCCCTGTGGTGTTTCCACAGGGGGCGGGTCAGAACACGGCGGTCGCGTTTCCGGTAAAAGCTGGGGATGGCTGCCTGATCGTGGTAGCCGAGCAGAGTCTCGATTACTGGCAGTACGGGCAGGAAACCAACACAGACCTTGCGTTCGATATGACGAATGCCATCTGCATTCCCGGCTTGTTTACGAAGGGAAATGATGCGGTGCAGACCGCCTGCGCGGAAAACGCCGTTGTGCTCAAGGCTGGCGGAACGGTCCTGAAGGTAGCGCCGGACGGCGTGACCATCACCGGAAAACTGACTGTGAGCGGAGAGGTGGTTGGAAGCGGCGTTGCTCTCAGTACGCACACGCATACAGGCGATAGCGGAGGAACAACGTCCGCTCCTGCCTAAGCGATTTTAAGCCCCGCTGCGGGCTTTCTTTTTTGAGTACAACAATACCCACCGTGGGCGGAAAACATCATTCCCGAAGCGGTCAATCAATTCCGCGGCATCTTCAGGAGGGAGGGGAAAGGTGTGCTGGACATTAAGCTCAACGCTGATGGCGACTTGGATGTGAGTGCATTCGGCGACATCAGTATGACCGAGAGCGTACGACAGGCGGTGCTGATCCGCCTCCGATGGATCTATGACGAATGGCGTCTTGGACCGGAGTACGGATTCCCGTGGTTCGAGGAAGTGTTCGTCAAGAACCCGAACACCATCAAGATCAAGCAGCTCGTTCGGGAGGAAATCCTGAAGGTCTCGGAAGTGAGAGCTGCTGAAGTAACGAAAATAGACTACGATCCGGCAAAACGAACGGCAAAGTTCTACTACACCGTCAAGGTCGGAGAAGAAACATACAGGGAGGAGGTAACGTTGTATGGCTGATTACGGCTTGACCCCGCGGGGGCCGAATATCAAGCGGCTTGACGTCATTCTCGATGAAATGCACCAGCAGCTCAGTGAGAAGTGGGGCATCAACACCAAGCAGAACCCGGAGTCTCTGCTAAACCACCTCCTGACCAACATTGCCGACCAGATCGCGGAGCTGTGGGAGTTCGGCGAGGATGTCTACCACTCCCAGTATCCTTCGACCGCTGAAGGCACGAGCCTCGATAACGCGGCGCAGTACGGCGGATCGACCCGCGAAACGGCAGCGAAGTCGTATTACCCCATTCACTGTACCGGCACGGACGGCACGAAGCTCGCCGCCGGCACGATGATTGCTTCCGATACGAACCCGAAGACGGAACTGTCGTTGACCGAACCGCGGCAGATTACGCGAACCTCGTTCAACAAGGCAAAGATCAAGCTGACAACGACCGAGATGGACGACGCATACACGGTTGCCATCAATGGAGACGTGTTCTCGTACGAGCCAAAAAGCGGAGAACAGGCGGTGGATGTCCTGAAAGGGCTGGCTGCTGCTGTCGCAAGCGAAGCGTTTACGGCTTCGGTAGACGAAGTGAATGGGTGGCTGCTGATTGATGCGGCGGATAAGGCATCGAACAACGTCCTGATCCTCAGCGAGAACCTGACCACCGAGACCGTCACCAGCATTGTCGTGTTCGGAACGGTTGATACCGGCGACATCCTCCTGCCCGACGGCGTCATTACGCAGATCGTGAAGGCTGACGCCGGGCTGCTGGAGGTCGTCAATATGTGCGGCTACATTGCAGGACGCAACGAGGAGACCGATGCAGAGTTCCGCCAGTCCTACGCTGATAAGATTTTCAACAGGTCGTCCATGATGCTTGAAAGCATCAGATCTGCCATTTTGAACAATGTGCAAGGCGTTGTGAGCGTCGCACCGTACGAGAACCCGACAAACGTAGAGGACGCATACGGAAGACCGCCGCACAGCATCGAAATTGTTGTCGACGGCGGCGACCCGGTGCAAATCGCACAGCAGATCCTCGAAAAGAAAGCTGGCGGCATCCAGACCTACGGAGATACGTCCGTCGTGGTGGCTGGCGCATACGACGAGGACATCACGATCCGCTTCAACCGACCGACTCAGATCTACACTTGGTTCCATCTCGGCATCACGCTGAACCCGTCCGAGGCCCTGCCTCCCAACTATGTCGATCTGCTGCGGAATGTCGTTCTGGAGAATATGGACAGTCTGAACGCTGGGCAGGACGTTGTCCCTCAGAAGTTCATGGCACAGCTCTACAAAGCGTGTTCCGGCATCAGCTACATCGACATCAGACTCTACGCCACGGAAAGCTCCGCGGAGGAGCCGTCCGAGTACCCCGACCGCAGCAAGAACATCACGGCACGGCAGCGGGCGTACACGACAGAGGCGATGATCGAGGTGGCGATTGATGGCTGATTATGTAGTTGCTCTGAAAAAAGACCTTGTCGAACAGTTCCGAGGCAAGGCAAATATCGAAGCCCTTGTGGAAGTGATCGGGGCGCAGTTCCAACAGGTCTATGACTTCTACGATCAGCTTCGCTACAACAGAGACGTCTACACCGCCGTGGGCAAAAACCTCGACGGCGTAGGCGATATTGCTGTCCTGACCCGTATGGAGGCGGCTCAAATTGCGGGTGATCCGATTCCGTTCGAGGTCATCGACGACGAGAGATACCGCCAGTACCTGATCTACAAGATTCTCAAGAACACCTGCGACTGCACCTACCCCGACATCATCAAGGCGTTCAGGATGTTCTGGGATAAGCCGCTGTACTACACAGAAGACCCGGCATATCCTGCCACCATGATCTTCGACACCGGAGAAATGGATGGCACGGTCGATACAACGCCGCTGTTCAACACGCCGCTGCTCCGCGCCGCCGGCGTGACGCTCAAGCTATACGCTCGGACGAAAACACCGATGGACCCGGCGAAGCTGTATATCCTCAGCGGCCTCGGATTTGCCGTCACAGAGACGCTGCTGCCGACGCTCGAAAGAGATATTGACTATGCGGCTCGTGTCTACATCGGAAGCGGGCACCAGACCATTTCGGAGGATACGCTTCCCGGCGTTGAACGGGATTACAAGTTTGGCTTCAAGCTGCACCTCGGAGCAGGGCTTCAGGCGGTGCTGGAAAGCACAATGCCAGAGCAGGACCGCAAGGTGTCCTACGACGCATCTGTCTGCGCGGGTAGCGCGGTGCAGAGCGTGATGGAAACTCGTATCACAGATGCCGTAGATAAGCCGACGAAGTTGGCCTCACCACAACGGTCCGCCGTCAAGCGGACGAAGCTCCAGAACCTCAAAGTCGTGACGGAGCGTCTGAAACGCGAGAACGCGGCAGAGAGGAACAACAAAACGATTGAAGGAGGAACACAGAAATGAGCTACTATGGCGGAACCGTAACGGTCGCCGGCCGAAATCTCATTACGAGCCTCATGGCCGGGAAGACGATTGAGTTCACCCGCATCATGGTCGGCTCTGGCGCCATGCCGGAAGGCGTTGAGCCTATCGACATGGTCACGCTGGTCACTCCGGTTGCGGAGGGCGTTTCGTCCGTCCCGACTGTGGAGAACGGCGTACTGAGCATGGTGGTCGAATACCGCAACGACCTGAATGGCGGTTTGCAGGAGGGCTTCTGGCTCCGCGAGTTTGGCGTATTCGCCAAGACCGAGGACACCGAAGAGATCCTGCTCTACTACGCAACGCTGGGCGACAGCCCGCAGCCGGTCAATGCCTACAAGGACAACCGCATTGACATTCGGCGCTATCCCATTTCGATTGCCCTTGAGCTGGATGCCGACGTCCAGATTACCTACAACCCCGGCGCGTTCATCACGTCCGCTGAGGCTGAGGAACTGGTGCGGACGATGGTTCAGGAGGCGATCAGCGGTGTCGGCACCGCAATCATCAAAGACATCACGATTCCCCACACCGGCTGGACATGGCAGAAGGAGAATCCTGGTGAACAGGGCGCGTGGGACATGGACGAGTATCGCTACTACGTCGATGTTCCCGTGACGGAGGCTGCGGAAACACAGTTCCCGAACGTCGCTCTGCATAAAGCGGCCCTTGAGACCGCGAAAAACGCTGGCCTTTGCCCAACGGTGCAGACCCTTGCTGGTGCGCTGCGCTTCTGGGCAAAGAGAAGTCCCGACGAGGATATGGAGGCGACCATCGCCCTCGTATCTCCCGGCGCCAGCAGCAGCGGGGGAGGCGGAGGATCGACCTATGTGCTGCCCGTGGCTACGGCAACGCGGCTCGGCGGCGTAAAGATCGGCAAAGGTATCTCTGTGGCAGCGGACGGCACGATCACCGCATCGACCAGCGGCGTCAGCCCCGACGACATGGCCTCCACCGAAGACACGGAATCCATGCTGGACGAAGTCTTCCCCTCTGAGGACGAGACCCCCTAAGCTACCGGCAAAGACCATTGAGAGGAGCGATTAAATGGCATACGACACCTCTAAACTCGCAAGCCTTCAGGCTCTGAAAGACACGGCTACCCGTATCAAGAAAGAGTATCTGGCGGCTATCTCCAAGGCGGGTCACGCTTCGTTCCAGAAGGCCGAAGCTATCCCGACCGCGGAGGAGGCACAGGAGAATATCCTGTACCTTGTTAAGAACACCGAGACCAACCACTACGACATCTACGCTCTGGTAGACGGCACGGTGGAACTGCTGGATGACACCACGGTCAATCTCGACGGTTGCGTGACCGACGAAGAGCTGGCAACGGCTCTGGCTGGTCTGGGCGGCGGCGCACTCTATGAGGGAACGAAGGCCGACCTGTCCGCATCCGACAGCAGCGTCATCGAGGCGTACTTCGCGGCGCACACCGACATTACCCCGAAGTCGGGCGATGTGTTCGTCGTGACCACCATCGTCGGCGACAAGGAGTACGAGAAGTCCGCGTACCAGTACACCGGTACGGCGTGGGAAGCAATGACCGGCAACGTGGACGCCGACAAGGTCATCATGCGCGAGAACCTGATGCTGGCGGGCGATTACGACCGCATCGGCAACTGGACGAAGGATAAGAACGGCACGGCCGCAAAGGAAGTGTCTGGCAAGTCCGTCGCGGCGATCCTGAAAGACCTGACCTCGAAGACCCTTCAGCCGACCATCACGGCGAACCCGTCCATCAACGGCTTCGGCCTGAGCGGTGCGGGTGCAGTGGAAGCCGGTACTGCGGTTGCGACTGCGTCCTATCTGGCTGCGTCCCTGAACCCCGGTTCCTACAAGTACGGCCCCAAGGCCGGTACTGGCGTCGTGGCGTCCAACTGGAAAGTTGAGCGTATCACTGACGGCGGTGCTGAGCAGGTGGCATCCGTGGACGCCGCGTCCCTGCCTGCTGGCAGCGACAACAACGGCGGCAACGGCTTCATCATCGGCGACGCTGGCGGCGCTAACGCTGTGGCGAGCCTGAAGTACCGCGTGACCGCGACGCATGGCGCTGGTGTGCAGGCTGAGGACAACCTCGGCGGCGCGTCCAACCCCGCTGTTGCGATTGCGGCTGGGTCTAAGACGAAGGACTCCGCTGCGTACACGCCGTTCCGTAACTACTTCTTCGGCGCAACCGCCGAGAAGCCGGCTCTGGACAGCGCGTACATCCGCGGCCTGACCAAGTCCGGCAAGGCATACGCTCCTGGCGTCATTACCGTCAACGTTCCCGCTGGCGCAAACCGCGTCGTGATCGCCTGCATCGCCGGCAAGACCGGCGTGAAGAAAGTCATCAACGAGACTGCACTGAACGCAGACGTGACCGATACCTTCACCAAGAAGACTGTCGCCGTCGAGGGCGATAACGGCTACACCGCAAAGGACTACAACGTGTGGGTTTTCGAGCCGGCCGTTCCGTACGAGAACGCTGCCGTCCTGAAAGTCACGCTCGGTTGAGAGGAGGGAATGAAATATGGCAGTCAATAACACCCAGAACAACTACGCCAAGATGGAGTTCCCGCTGACGATCAAGCGGCAGGATGCGTTCAGCATCGACCCCACCGAGATCTGGCCCTCTCTTGAGGCAGCTCAGGAGTACGCGCAGACCAACCCCACAGCTTACGTCGGCCAGAAACTCTCTGTCGTCGTGGATGGCGTGTCCACGCCGTATCAGATCAAGAACGCGGCTGGTGAGCTGGAACCCCTCGGCGGTACGCCTGCGACCGACGAGGAAGTAGCAGAGATGTTTAACGAAGTGTTCAATTCTGGGGCAACCGGGAACTGATGCTGCGGTGAACAAATATTTTTAATCATCATTAGGAGGAAAACGCAATGGCTTACGACAACACCCATCTGGTAAAACTGGCAGCCCTCAAGGCTCTGGCTGAGAAGGTAAAGAGCGACTACGCTCTGAAATCCGAACTGACCGCCCTGTCCGGTCGCGTTGACGACCTCGTCACCGCTGGCGGCGAGCCCAACGTCCTGACCGGCATCAAGGTCAATGGCACTCTGCTGGATCTGACTGAGAAGATTGCCAACATCCTGATCGCCGAGGGCAAGACCAACGGCACCATCGCCGCCAACGGTGTTGATGTCCCCGTTCACGGTCTGGCTGCTCTGGCTTACAAGGCCGAGGTTTCCGAGGCTGAGCTGGCGAAGGCCCTGAAGGATGCCATCGACGCCAAGGCAAAGCAGGCCGACCTCGACACCCTGACCGGTGAGGGCGAAGGCTCCATCAAGAAGATGATCGACGACGCCTTCAATGACTTCTCTACCAAGGTCAGCGATGACGGTGTCGTCAACTCTTACAAGGAGTTGATCGACTGGGCTGCCACCCACGGCGCCGAGGCGACCAAGCTGACGAAGGGCATCTCTGAGAATAAGACCGCCATCGCCAACCTGAAGAAGTATGTCGGCACTCTGCCCGAAGGTGCGACTGCTACCGATGTCGTCGGTTACATCGCCGAGGCGATTGCCGCTCTGAGCATCGGCGACTACGCCAAGACCACCGAGGTCACTGCTGCCATCAACACCGCTCTGGCCGATTACGCCAAGACGAGCGATGTCAACACCGGTCTGGGTAAGAAGGCTGACAAGGTCGCCAAGGCAACCAACGGCAACTTCGCTGCTCTGGACGCTGACGGCAACCTCAAGGACTCCGGCAAGAAGGCGGCTGACTTCGTTGCCGCTGAGGCTGGCAAGCGTCTGATGACCGACGCTGAGGGCACCAAGCTCGGCGGCGTGGCTGAGGGCGCCACCAAGGTCGAGGCGTCCGAGACCAACGGCAACGTCAAGATCAACGGCGTTGACACCAAGGTTTACACCGAACCCTCTGATGTCGTGCATGGCGCTATCGCCACCGACACTGAGGTGACTGAGATGCTGAACGAGGTCTTTGCCGCCACCGTCTGAGCGTAATCACAGCGTAGACTGAAAAGGGGCGAGGGCAAAACCCTCGCCCCGTGATTATCCATCTTGGAGGTAGTAACGCATGGGTAAATTGACATACCTGAACCATCTGAAAGCCTGTGCGGAAGCGGCGAAGAGCTTTACGAACGGTCTGGTAGCCAAGCTGGCGCAGACCGTGACGGAAGCGATGCAGGAAATGGAGGACGTGAAGGCCGACAAGCAGAACACGAAGGCAATCACGATTCCGACTACCGGCTGGGGAATCGACGAGAACTCGGAAGATTATCCGAGTTATTGCGACATCGTTGTGGCGGGAATCACGGCGAAAGACCGTGTTGACATTGCCATTGCGCCGAACAGTCAGGCAGCGGCTATCGCCTGCGGGATGTCTCCGACCAACCAGACGTTGGCGGGGAAGATCCGCGTATGGGCGAAGACCGCTCCGGCCGCCGCTATTTCCGCGGAATACTGGCTGAATCAGGGAAAGGAGTAACCAGACGATATGGCTTATGGAACCGTAAATGTCGGTCAGGCTCAGACCGATGACAGCAAGTATCTGACCAACGAACAGGTCGGTACGCCGAGTGGGCTCGCAACACTGGACGCGAACGGCAAACTGACCGCATCTCAGCGGCCCGACGTTGATGCTTACACGAGGAAACAGACCGACGATCTCGTCGATCAGGATGTGGCTGCGCACAACACGGACGAAACCGCGCATGGCGACATCCGCGCTTCCATCGCAGCTGTTGACGCAGCCGTCAAGGCTATCGAGCTGAAGTACGGCACGGAGATCACGAAGAACCCGTTCAGCGTCGGCTTCACCGACCTGAGTGCGGTCAACGTGACCGGCGTATGGAACGCATCGCTGGGCAGGATCGAGTTCTGATGGCAGAGGAAATCATTTTCTCGCGCCCCGCTGATGAAATTTCCTGCATCATCGGGAACCTGTTCTCAGCGATCACGCCTCCGTGCGACCTCAGACGCAGCACCGATCTTGTCATCTGCGGTATGACCCACGCTCAAAATTATGGGACGCTGACCGTCAAGAGCGACTGCTGCATTTTCATCGGCGAGCCTGAAGATCTGGCTGCCGTATTAAACGGGCAATGCCTGGGAAGGAAGTGCAGACATGGCCGATAAGGAGTTTCTGCTTGGCAACAGAGCAAGGGAGCTTCTGAAGTACACCAAGCAGGCGACGAGAGTTGTCTCCGGCGACATCAGCAAGGCCGACGTTCGAGCAATTATCACACGGGTTGCCGAGCTCGACGACATCTGCGATGTCAAGATGGTCTGCCAAGAGGTCGTACACGTCCTTGACACCAAGGACAAGGAGGGCTTCACAAAGAGTACCTTCCGAATGTATGGAGAGGATATGCGCGAAACCGCGAAAAAGATCCTGACGGACATTCATCGCGCCAACAACACGAACTTCGTGGTGGCGTATGAGGATAGAATCCACAAGATCGAGGAAGTGGTGGACGGCTGCTCCCTGCTGCTGGAGTATATCACGATCTGTATGGACGAAGGCATCATCAGCGTGAAGAAGGCAGGCGTCTGGACCAAGAAAGTCACAGACGTCAAGTATATGGCGATGGCGTGGCTGAAGGGAGACCGCGGCAGAGCCAACAAGCTCCGTTCGGAAGCGAAGGAAAAGGAGGACAGAAGCCTCTACAATCTGGTGATGTCCGCCTGCTCCGCAGCCCAGTCCGCACGGAAGTAATCAGGGTTCATGGCGGAGGCATCCGCCTTGAGTTAGGGTATGACTCGCATCGGCCGCCAACTGGTGGCTCCGCTCCCCGAACACCAACAACACCAACAACGTGTGGAACGTCAACACCAATGGCAACTACAACAACAACAACGCATCCAACTCGCTCGGCATCCGCCCCGCTCTGATGGAAAGTGAGATTAGTAATCCCTCCGATGGGACGAACACAGTACACCATCATCAAAGGGAGTCATATCCTGTCGCCCCTCGGTGCATCGAAGGACGATAAACACATCACACCGAGGCTCGCCATCCTGACTTGGATGCTGCGGCTGCCGGGGGGCAAGACGACCGGTGTTAGGAGTGATGGCTGGTCTGGAGCTTGCCCTATACCCAGACCAGAGGAAGCAACAACAGCAAAGAAGCGAGTTTATGACCTATCAAGAGATGTGCAGCTTTGAAACGCTGTACGCAGCTTACTTGGAGGCCAGAAAGCGGAAACGGTCAAAGCCGGGAACCGCCCAGTACGAGGCGAATGTTCTGGCCTGTACCGAGAAGCTGTCAACGATCCTGAGCACCAAGACCTACGTTCCGAGCGGGTTTGAGGTGTTTTATGTCTATGAGCCGAAGAAGCGGCTCGTCCAAGCACCCGCGTTCGTGGACAAAGTCGTCCTCCACGCGGTCGTGGACAACATCCTGTATGAGGCCATCACGAAGAGCTTCATCCGGGACAATTTCGCCAGTCAGACCGGTAAGGGCACCAACGATGGTTTGATGCGGCTGAAGCAGCACATGGTCGATTACTACCGGCGGGAGATGCAAGGAACCGATGGGTGGATTCTCAAAGGAGACGTGCATCACTTCTTCGCCAGCATCGACCACGACAAGCTGAAACGCAAACTAAAGGCGCTGCTCGATAAGCGTGGCGTAGACCCGCAGATCTATGATCTGCTGTGCGTCTACATCAATACGACCGACGGGCTACCCCTCGGCTACCAGACCAGCCAGCTACTCGCTCTGATGTTTCTGGACGAGTTCGACCACCTGATGAAAGAGAAATACCGCCTGAAGTATTACGGGCGATACATGGATGACTTCTACGTCATCCTCTCAGACAAACAGCGGTTGAAGGAGATCCTGAAGGACATTCGGGCGCTGATGGACGGCTGGGGTTTGGAGCTGAACCAGAAGACTGGCATCTTTCCGCTGAGGAACGGCATCGACTTCCTCGGCTTCCATTCGTACATTACCGAAAGCGGTGGCATCATCCAGAAACTTCGACGGGACAGCATCCAGCGAATCCGTGCGAAGGTGAAGTTCTGGGAGGAAGCCTACAAGCGCGGCGAGGTTACGAAGGACGCTATCCTCCAGAGTTTCGGAGCGTGGGACGCACACGCGGCATACGGCGATACGCACGAGCTGCGGGCGAAATACGCAAAGAAGGTGGAGGCTATCATCGGTGAGCCGGTGGAGATCCACCGGAAACTCAACGGAAACCATGCGGTACGCGATAAGCGAAGGCTTCGTCAATGCCGCAACCTCTACAAGAAACAGCATCAGAACAGGGAGACGGAGAAATCCGGCTCCTTTTCTTATGCCCAACGCCCCACGGACGTTCCTCCGTGGGCTGACTCTTAACTCTTATCAAGGAGGAAAACGAAATGGCAAATGTGCTTTTGAGCACCAAGGCCGTCGGCAGCACCGTCAAGCTGAAAGTCAACGGTACGGCAAAAGAGTTCATCGTCGTCCATCAGGGCAAGCCGAGTTCTCTGTACGATAACTCCTGTGACGGCACTTGGCTGTTGATGAAGGACATCTACGAGAACAGACAGTGGCACAACTCGAATGTGAACAATCTGGAGAACAGTACCATCCACAGCTATCTGAATGGAACGTTCCTCAACCTGTTTGAGAGCAACATCAGGGACGCAATCAAGCAGGTAAAGCTCCCGTATCGCAAAAACGGTGGTTCCGGCGGCTCGGATCAGAGCGGTGCTAACGGCCTGCTCTGCAAGATTTTCCTGCTGTCCGGCTACGAGATTGGCTTCACGACCAGCGACGACCCCTACTTCCCGGTAGACGGTGCGAAGCTGTCCTACTTCGAGGCCGGAACCGGTTCGTCTGCGCTGAACAAGCGCATTGCGTACCTGAACGGCTCGGCCGCCAACTGGTGGCTCCGCTCCCCGAGCACCAGCCTCACCCGCAGCGTGTGGTACGTCAGCACCGATGGCTACTGCAACAGCAACATCGCATCCTTCTCGCTCGGCATCCGCCCCGCTTTGATTCTTCCCTCTACACTCTTGGTCTCTGATGACGGCACCGTATCCACGAATACGCCCCCGACCATCACCAGTACCAGCGGTGCGAGTGGCGTGAACCTCGGCAGTAAGACGGCGGCGTTCAGCTTCAAGTACACGCCAAACGATGCCGACGGCGACAAGCTGACGGTCACGGAAAAGCTGGACGGTGTCGTGAAGAAGACGCGCACGAATGTCACCAGCGGTACGCAGCTCACCTTCGAGTGCGCCAGTACTGCAGCGGAGTTCCAGAAGATTCTCAACGGAACGCACACCATCACCATCGAAGTGAGCGATGGAAAGGCGAGTGCGACCTTCACGGCCACCTTCACGAAAGCCGTCCACAAGGCGACCATCACGCTGAAGACGCCGCTGGCGGTGTCCGGCGACATCACGGCGGCGGTCATGTCGGTCGTGGGGCAGATCCCGGCCGGCGCGGTCTACAAGGTCGAGGCAACCAACAACGCGAAGGACACCAGCCCTGTGTGGCAGGATGTCACGGCGGAGGTCAAGAGCGGCGCCAACATCGTGTTCAAGAATAAGACCGCGGTAAACGGCGCGGCGTTCAACTTCCGCATCACTGTGGAGCGCGGCACGTCCGCCGGCGGATATATCTCCGGCGTGAGCGGCGCGTTCCAGTAAGGAGGGAAAGTCATGGGACTCGTATGGAGAAAGGATGACCTGCTGACGCTGTCCGAGAAGCAGCTCAGTATGGCGAACGAAACCTGCCAGCAGAAGATCTACGCCGGTATCGACGTAGAACTGAGCGGTGGGACGGAGCATTTCTCTCTGGAGACGCACGATCAGGCGAATATCGAATCCATGTTTACCGCCGTCACGCTCGGCGCGAAGGAGCAGCAGTACCATTGCGACGGTGGGGAGGTCAAGACCTACTCCGCCGCCGATGTGGTTGTGTTGTACGCAGCTTACAAGAACTACGTCACGAAGCACACGACCTACTGCAACCTCCTGAAGAAGTGGATTAAGCGCGAGACGGACAATGCCGTCATTGGTGCCATCCAGTATGGTGACAACCTGCCGGAAGACCTGACCGCGCAGATGCAGACCATCCTCGACGCCGCGACGGCACAGCTCACCAGCATTACCGCTGCGGTCAGCGACGGTGCGTTTGCGGATAAGATCTCGTCTCTGGAGAACCAGATGACCGAAACTCAGATGGCATTGTGCGAAGTCTACGAGCAGGTCATCGCAGCGACTTCGGCTACGGAGGGATAAAGCTATGGCAAGAATTTACGCGACCCTGATTCGCAAGGGTGAGAAGACCATCGAAGATGTTCCGGAGAGGCTCCGGGCAGCCGTGGAGGCTCTGCTCGCAGAGGACGCCGTATGAGCGCCCTCCGCGAGTTTTGTCTTAAATATCTGCTGAGAAAGGAGGAAGACGAAATGGCTGTTGTGTACGCTACCCTGATTATCAAGGGCAAGAAGACCATCGACCAGGTGCCCGCTCGTCTGCGTAAGCAGGTCGAGGAGATTCTGAAAGCCTGCGAGGTGGAGATCTGACCTCCCAGCGGCGGGAGCCGGTCGTTCTGACCGGCTCCCATTTTACATGAACGCAATCTGGATGCCTCTCGCCATGCAGTTACCCGGTTCACCGGCGAAGAGCGAGTCCAAACCAAGAAACTGTTGAGAGAGTTACGAGAGTATGAATATCGGAGAAATCTTGGTCGCCGTGCTGATGGCTGTGGCCGGCGGCGCGGCAGGAGCGGCCGTTATCAACGGCATCAACGAGAGATGGAAGTTCAAGGCGAACCGCAAGGCTGTGAAGGAAGACCGGGCGGAAGAGAAGGCTGATAAGACCGACGAGCTGACAAAGACGCTGTCTGGTCTTCAGGAACAGCTTGAGCACCTGAAGAACAGCGACACCGCACAGTCGGAGGCTTTGAGGCTGATTCTGCTCGACCGGATTCTCTGGCTGGGGCAGGGCTACATCAACAAGGGGGAAATCTCTTTTGATGACCGCCGCCGGTTCCACGCCATGCACAGTTGCTACCACAGCGGGCTTGGCGGGAACGGCGATGCCGACATCATCGTTGAGGGCGTCGATGCTCTGCCGCTGAAAAAGTAAGGAGGCGGGCGTATGAGCGTCCTGAATATCGTCCTGTTCTGCGCCGCCGGCTTCCTGCTTGGCATCGTCATTTCGTGGCTGGTGAGCAACATCGCGTCGCGCATTCGCAACCGCACGGCACGGCGCCGCGTTGAACCGCAGATGAACGTGAAGAAGAAGGGCATCAAAACGATGGACTTGATTCTGGTCATCATCGGCGTATCACTTGTCTGGTTCACGCACCGTATGCTCACGCTGTATGAAACGACCGGCGGCATCCCTGACACGCTCTGCCAGTGCGTCTTTGCCCTGCTCGGCGGCGAGTGCGGCGTTATGGGCTGGATCAAGACCACCAAGGATAAACAGCAGGATCGGAAATGGGCGGAGGAAGACCGGCAGAGAATGGAGCGCGAGGCACAGCAGCCCGCGCAGGACTTCGAGCCGTCGTTCACCGCTGAACAGAAGAACCGCGACCAGTAAAGGAGACATGAAATGTCGCTGATTGGAAGCACAAATGAAGAGAAGATCTGGAACTACCTGAAAGCCAAGGGACTACCCGATTGCGGGATTGCCGGTCTGATGGGGAACTTGTATGCGGAAAGCTGCCTGATTCCCACCAACCTGCAAAACAGCTACGAGAAGGCCCTCAGCTTCACCGACGCCGCCTACACGGCTGCGGTGGACAACGGGACGTACCAGAACTTCGTGAAAGATAGCGCCGGCTACGGTCTGGCGCAGTGGACATATTGGAGTCGGAAGAAGAACCTGCTCGACTTTGCCAAGAAGAAGGGCAAGAGTATCGGCGACTTGGAGATGCAGCTCGATTTCCTCTGGAACGAGCTGCAAGGCTACACGGTCGTCATCTCGACACTGAAAACGGCGAAGACCGTGCAGGCTGCATCCGATAGCGTCCTGCTGAACTTCGAGCGACCGACAGACCAAAGCAATGCGGCGAAGGCCCGCCGCGCTGGGTTTGGCAAGAAGTTCTACGACAAGTATGCCACCGACTCCCCGGCCCAGAAAGGAGTGTCTGGAGTGAGCAAATGCTACGCTTCCGCCGTGATCGCCGTCGCAATCGGCGAACTCGGCTATGTCGAAAAGGCGACCAACAGCCAGATCGACAACAAGACTGCCAACCCCGGTCGTGCGAACTGGACAAAGTACGCCAGAGACTTCGACGAAAAGTACCCGAAGTGGTACAACGGCAAGAAGAACGGCTACGAATGGTGCGATATGTTCGTGGACTGGTGCTTTGTGACCGCGTTCGGTTATGAGAACGCCCTGCGGCTGCTTTGCCAGCCTGAGCGCTCCTGCGGCGCTGGCTGCACTTGGTCTGCGAAGTATTACAAGCAGAAAGGGCAGTTCTTCACGTCCAACCCGCAGGTGGGCGATCAGATTTTCTTCGGAACGTCGATTGACAACTGCACCCACACCGGCCTCGTGGAGAAGGCAGATTCCTCGAAGGTCTACACAATCGAGGGCAATACCAGCAACAAGTGTGCGCGTCGCAGCTATGCGCTGAACAGCGCGAAGATTGTCGGCTATGGCCGTCCGAAGTACGACGGCGGTGGAACGACCACGCCCGTCACGCCGACGAAACCAAGCGCCGGCGGTCAGACAAGCGGCGCCGACTACAAGATCGGCGACATCGTCCAATTCAAGGGGAAGACCCACTACGTCAGCAGTCAGGCGACGAGCGGCGTACCATGCAAACCCGGCAAGGCCAAGGTGACGAGTATCGCAAAGGGCGCGAAGCACCCGTACCACCTCGTCAATCAGGGCGGCGGCTGCACCGTCTACGGCTGGGTCAATGCCGCCGACATTGGCGCCGACTCTGGCGCAGAGCAGGCGGTCTATACGGTGGTCGCCGGTGACTCTCTCTGGGGTATCGCCCAGAAGCGTCTCGGCAACGGCAACCGCTACAAGGAAATCATGACGCTGAACGGCTTGAGTTCGACCGTGATCCGTCCCGGCCAAAAGCTCAAGCTGCCGTCGTGAGCACCCTGAGATGCGCGGTCTGCGGAAAAGAGATCGTAGAGGTCAAGCCGTGCATCTACAACCAGAAATACGGTCCCACCTGTGAAGAGTGCTGCGAGAAATGCCACGACACGGAGCCTTTTCCGTGTCCAGAGTATGACCAGCGGCACCCGAAGCAGGAACAATATTAAGCGGCCATGAGCCGCAAGTCAGGAGGAAAATGCAATGGATTTTCTCAGCGTACTCGAAATCATTGTGGTCGTGATCTGCGCGATCACCTACGGCTTCATGCTTTTCTTCAAGGTCAGAGGCAACGTCCTCGGTGCGGTGAGCGAACTCATTGCACTGGCTGAGGCGTCCGGTCTGACCGGCGCGGAAAAGATGTCTCAGGTCGTCAACGGCCTGTACGTCAAGATCCCGGCCCCTCTGAAGAAAATCTTCACCCCCGAGCGCCTTCAGAGCATCGCCCAGACGATTTTCGACTGGATGCGGAAGTATGCCGACGAATACAAGGCGAACAGCGAGGCAGGCGTGGTCAAGACGCCCGAAGAGGTGAAGACTGATGTGGCGGTAGCCGCCGCTGACCTCGCAATCGAGCTGCTCAAGCTGACCGTTCCCGAGCTGAAAAAGAAGGCGGAGGAATACGGCATTGAGCTGGACGGCCTGACCCGCAAGGACGAGATCCTGCGAGCCATCATGGAGGCTGTCCTGAAGAAAGCGTAAACAGGCTTCAACCTCCGGCCTGATACGCCCGCCATGCAGAGGGCTTGCGCCCCCTCGCTGGCCCTGACAACTGCATAGCGGATAGATGAAGAATGCCCCGTTTCGGCCCTTGCGGTCGGAGCGGGGCATTTTTTTGTTTTTCTATACGCTTGCAAGATACCGCCAAACCACGCAACAAGGCCGGGAATAAGCGCAAGGGGATATGGAAGGGTAATTTCACCACCGAAACGCAAAAGCACTCACGGGGGCGGGAAATGGCCTCCTGCGGCATTGGAGCAGAAGGATCACATTCGCACGAAAAATCAATACACATTCTGCACAAATATCGAAGTTCGTATTTTACAAAATGTTCTCACGGGCATTTCAGAACTTCCAGATATACTTTTACATCTTCGTGGTAAACCCCGCTAAAAAGCTCCAAATGCCTTTTACGAGCAATCAACACCATAGAATATCCGAAGATAATTTTTCTGCAAAATCAAGAAATTCTTATTGACTTTACCGACCGGTAAGTTATAGTTAAGATACGATAAACAATACCAATCGGTAACGAAAAGTGACCGACATGAAAGGGCGAAAAAGATGAAAAGTAAACCGATCAAAGTCAGCGGACGGTTGTTCCGATACGATTTCGACCGGTCGGCGGTCGAGTACATCGTCAAGGCCGGCGCAGAGACCGTCAGAGAGGAAGAGGAGTGGAAGCAGAAGCACGGTTCCGCATTGTTCGGCATCGACTCCGAAGGCTACATAGTCTGCGCGACCGCTGGGTTGAACGCGGCGAACTGGAAGAACACGGCGGCTCGCAAGGAGTACCTGAGCGAATGGGCGAACGAGCTGAGTGAGGAAGAGAACTGTTTGGCGGAGGACTTTGTGAAGAACGAGCTGCCGTATCTGAAGGAGGAAAAGAGATGACGGAGTTGTGGATTGTATGTCATAGAAACGACAGGATGGACCCAAGAATCGCAAAGCCGATTTTCATAGCAGAAGTAGACGACGAGGGCTTTGACGCGATGAACCGTTATCTCATGCAAGCCAATAATATCGCTTTCAAATACGGCAGCTACGAGAAGTGGTTCAATAACCGCTGTAATCTGGATGTGTTACCCAGAAAGCAATTCACGAAAGGAAGGAGGCAGCAAAATGACACCTGATCTAATTGGAGAGGCCATCGTCGACCTGATGGTTTTGGCTGGGTTTATGGTAGTGCTCGGAATCGGCGCACTGATCGCCGACTACGTCTTCCCGAACATCCCGTTCATCCAGAGATACCTCGACAGCCTGCCGGACTATGAGGATGACGAGGAGCTGTATCAGCAAGAAAGGGCGCGTATCCGCAGGAAACGGATCGCCCACAGAAATAGGAGGAACGCCAGATGAAAGCAAAAGAGTATTACGCAAAGTACAAGGATCGCATCGCATCTGTTGACGACAAGGAGAGCTTGCAAGGCGTATGCGATATGCTCCACGAGTTCTGCATGGAGTCGAAGGAAATGGTCGCAAAGCGCAAGGCCCGAACGGACTGCGGCGCCGTCGCTGTTCTGCGTGAGCTGAACGACAAGTACAACGCTGTGTGCCGAATGTTCGAGCGAGACTATGGAGTACCCATTATCAAGAAGGACGGCTTCATGTCCTACTGGAGAAAGCAGATTCCTGAGCTGGATCTGCGCCTGAGCAGAAAGGAGCGTGGAAACGATGCGTCTCGTTCCGTTTGAGCGGCGCGAAGAAGTCGAACGGCTCCTCGAATCGTACCGCGAAAAGTACGACGAGCGCTTGGAGTACGGAGCGGAGCGGCTGAGAGATGAAATCGCTGAACGCGGGATGGCTCACCACAGCAATGCAGGGGAGCTCGTAGAAGGGAAGCGGTATGGGTGCATCGGGTATAGCGCCGGAGCTACGGCGATCCGAGGAGGGAGGCAGCTTCCGTATCACGGCGAAATCTATCTCTATGTGTGGGTGTGGAACGGCAAGGAGTTCGTGACACAGGATGGTTGGGGAGGCGTCCACAGCAAAGGGCGACTGCCCGGACCGGTTATTGAATTGAGCTAAGGAGGATGCAATATGTACCTGAAAAGAGATGGAACGCGGGTAGAAAACCTGCCCGTCCTCGCTGATTACGTCGAGGACGATCCCGCTATGGGCGTTGAGACGTCGTACATCGTAGAACTCTACGACGAACGCCACAACCTGCTCGACCGGGTTGAAAACGGTGACGCTTACCCGAGCGAGACGCAGCGACGGTTTTACCTGCTGAAGCACCCCGAAGCAGAGTATATCAGTGTCAAGAGAGTATATCGGAGGGCAATGTGATGGGGAAACGGAATAAGTTCTGCCCGTACAAAAAGTTCTGCCGGGAAGAATGCTACGAGAGCCAGCCGTGCGACTTTGCGCTCGCGTTCGACAAGCTGTCACGGAAGCTGGAGTGGTGGAGGAAGAAGGCTGATGACTTGGAGAGGAAACTGGCCAAAACCGGCAAACTTGTTCCGCGTTTTTACGGTGACTATGTCTTCTCACCGTGCCAGAACGCATTCAACGGAAAGACGAGCTGGTGGCTGAGTAAGAAAGACTGCACAGTAGCGATCTACTGCTTCACAGCAGGAACCACGGCCGAAGTTGACACGCAGCTCTCCGCAGGCGGTGGGCAGGCGTACATCCAGATGTTCAAGGAAAGAACCGGAGGGAGGAATGTCGGGTGTTAGAGTTCTGGAATGAAACGTGCGTCAAGAAGTCCAAGAAGTCGCACAAATGCCAGCTATGCGGTGGCGAGATTCCGGCCGGAAGCGAGTATGTCCGGCAGAATGGTAAGTTCGATGGCGAGTTCTTCGACCGATGCCTGCATCCGTGGTGCTGCTCGGCCATCGAGAAATACTGCCAAGCCACCGGCGAGAACGAATACGATGACTGGGCGGTGCTCGACTACGTTCAGGAAGAAGTCTGCACGGCCTGCCCAGAGTACGAGGAAGGGTGTTGCGTCAAGCGCGTAATGACCTGTGAGAAAGTGATTACGAAATACGGAGGGAGCGAACATGAATGATTGTGAGAGCTGTATCCACAAGAAGGTGTGCGACCTATGGCACGAGCAGGAGCGGCAGGATGCTGGATGCTTCTTCCTCGACGACTGCGAGTTGTTCGAGAGCGTCAGGCCGTTGACCGCACAGGAGAGAGCAGAACTTCAGTTTTACCGCGGTTCCGAATTGGCTCCGTGGCAGGTGCGAGCGATGCGGGAGACGGTCAACGAACAGAAGAAAATCCTCGTTGGATACGAGAATGACCGCGTAAACGCCGACATCAAATGCACAGATACCATTGCGTACCTGAACGACGAGTTGTTCCGCAAGCTCGACTACGCCGATTACTCCAACCTGTTCGATCAGATTTCCGGTATTACCGACTGGGAGAACGAAGCGTACGGAGGGAGTAACAAGCAGTACATGAAGAAAGGTGGGAACGCAGATGACATCGAGGCGTAAATTCAGAGTTGGCCCGGTAATTCACAGCTTCGAAGAATTGTTTCAGCACGACTATTTCATGCTGCGGCAGGGCAGCAAGTGGAAGACGGTCCATAACGCATTCGTGCGGTCATGGCAGGTGCAGTTCTGCTTCCAACAGATCCAGCGCAACTATCTCCGAGTAGCTGAGAGGCTGACCAATGCAGAGTATTACGCGGGCATGACCGATGACGAACTGCTCGATATGCTTGAAACCGATGTATGCGAGTTCTGCGAAGGCAAGAAGACGGTCATCGGCTCTTGCGAAGGGCAATGGTGCGAGCAGGCTCTTGCCGCATGGAAGGAGGCTGAGGTGAAGTGAAGTTCTTTCAGGTGCTTATGCTGAGCGTTGTGGTGCTATCGCTCATTGGCGTACTGGCCGAGGAACGTGGGAGATACAGATACGTTGCCATGTTCGCGGTTTCCGGTGCTTTGTACCTTGCGGCGTGGACACTGTCGATGATTTATTTTTGAGGAGGACACAACATGAAAGAAGAGTTTATCCAGATTTTCAAGGACAACATCAAACGAGACGGAGCTGACGACTTGCTGGCGTGGTTGGAGAAAAGCACGTTCTTCGCTGACCCGGCCAGTACGAAGCATCATCTGGCCGAACCGGGCGGCTTGTGCCAGCACAGCCTGAACGTCTACTACCGCTTGAAGCAGTTCATCGAGGCGGAGGCGGAATGCGACATCAAGTATGCCAGCATTTCCGACGAGACCATCGCTATCTGTGGTCTGCTTCACGACCTCTGCAAGGTCGGCTGCTATCAGAAGGAACCGAAGAATCAAAAGACCTACGACCCGGCGAAGGTCGGACAGGCGCAGAGATACCAGATCAAGCACGACGATCTCGGCGACTTCATTTGGGAAACGGTGATGGCGTACAAGTTCGATGACCCCATGCCGTACGGACACGGCGAAAAGAGCGTCTACATCGCGTCCAGCTTTATGAAGCTGACCCGTGAGGAGTCGTTCGCCATCAGATACCACATGGGACCGTGGGGCAATGAAGATCAGAACGGTCCCAGCAAGGCGTTTGAGATGTATCCGCTTGCACTGTTCACACATTTCGCCGACATGGCCGCAACGAAGCTCGACGAAAAGGAGGACGCTTGATGCCGAGGTGCAGGTGCCGCTTTCCGGACGGATTAGCTGTGAAACCGGACGGAGTGCACGAACTCGACCCGTGCGTGTATGCAGACAAGCAGGTGCTGCGAAATGTGACGGTGACGGTCAGCCAGTGCATCCACTGCGGTCATGTAAGCATCGAATGGAGGAGGCAGGACAATACCGAGGTGGTCCAGTACGATGAACTCGACGAACAGCCTGATGAAGGCTGAGAATAACAAGAAGGAGAAAATGCAATGAAAGTCAGAATCAATACACATGGGAACCCGCTTCCCGAAAGCCACGGTGAATGGGTTGACCTTTACACCGCAGAGGACGTCACGCTGGAGCCGCTTGATTTCAAGATTATCTCGCTCGGCGTGGCGATGGAGCTGCCCGTCGGCTACTACGCGCAGGTCGTTCCCCGAAGCTCTACCTGCAAGAACTTCGGCATCATTATGGCGAACAGCGTAGGCATCATCGAACATAGCTACTGCGGCAATGATGACATCTGGGGCTTCCCTGCGGTGGCTATCCGCCATACGGAGATTCCGAAGGGGACACGCATCTGTCAGTTCCGCCTCGTGAAGCAGGACGAACCGGTTGAGTTCGAGCTGGTCGAGGATCTCGGCAACCCGAACCGCGGTGGCTGGGGCAGCACAGGAACCGGAAAGGAGAAGTAAGCATGGGATATAAACCGACCGTCGTTTTTGATTTGGATGGAGTTATCCACAGTTACGTTTCTGGCTGGCAGGGCGTAGATGTCATCCCCGACCCGCCGGTTCCTCTAATTCAGGAGGAGATTGAACGCATCCGCAAGGCAGGCTACAAGGTGGTCGTGGTGTCCACAAGATGCGCCGATCCTGCCGGCATGGATGCCGTCAAGAATTACCTTGACGTAAACGGAATCGTCGTGGACGAAGTGCTGGCAGAGAAGCCGCCCGCGCTCGTCTACATCGACGACCGCGCAATTCGTTTCGACGGCGACCCGAGGGGGCTGCTGGAACAGATCCAGCAGTTCCGCCCGTGGCAGGAGGGAGGCCCTTTGAGCGGGAAGCCGCCTGCGCCGACCTGCCGCAAGTGCATCGCCCATGTGTATGAGCGCAAGAACGACGGATGGCACGAGGACGAATTTGTCGGCTGGTTCCACACATGGGGAAGCACGTTCGAGGAGTTCGACAACGGAGCTGTCCCTGTCACAACAGGCATCGTCGAGGACGAGAACGGCAAGGTGTGGAGTACGGCGGCGCAGAACATTCGGTTCATCGACTGAGAGGAGGGCTGAAGATGCCGATTAAGAACTATACGACCAAGGTGCCGGCGGTTCAGACCGTCGGCGAGATCCAAGGCATCCTCGCTGCACATGGGGCGCGGAAGGTGATGATGGATTATGTCGAGAGCGGCAGGGTCACTGCGGTCACATTCGCGTTGGACTGCTGCGGCTCCTTGCACGGCTTTCGGCTGGAAGCGCGACCGGATGGCGTCAAGGCAGTAATGGCGAAAGAACGTACCAAGTGTGACGATGAACAGGCCGAGCGCATCGCGTGGCGCAATCTGAAAGACTGGATCGCAGCGCAGGTTGCGCTCGTGGAGACCGAGCAGGCCACGATGGACGAGCTTTTCTTCCCGAAGCTGGTTGACCGGAACGAGAAGACACTCTACGAAGCGTTCCAAACCGGCCGGTTTGCGATTGGCGACGGAGACGCTGCGCGATGATTGCTTCAATGTTTGGCAACACATATTGCACGAATGCTGACTGCATCGACCCGCGGTGCGATGCCATAAGGGGAGGGATACCTGACGCTGCCTATTTACCCACGAAGTGGTGGGCGCGATCCCACGGAAGCGACGCTCCCACGCCAACGCGAAGCATGAGAAATTGCGAGAAAAGGAGAATAGTGCAAATGTTTGACTACACGAGAGAACACGAGAACGACTTTAGCTTCTGGTATCCGAGAATCAAGGATTGCGGAATCCCAACGCCGCTGACGTTCTACACGAAGCTGCCGAGCGCGGAGGAGGAACCTGAGTATGTGAAGCGGCTGTACGAGGCATTTTACATGGAGCACCCGAAGGAGGACGAAGCAGTTGTCAAGGCATATCTGGATGAGCGCGTCATTCCGAAGCTGAAGGAGATGGGGCTGACCGGCCATGTGTTCGTCAAGAACGGTCGCTTCAGCAACAAGTTCAATGCGAATGGGACGTGTAACCTGTACGGCCTCCATGAGCTGTACCGGGCGATCATCCTTATCAACTACGAGGCGATGTGCTGCGGAGCAGAGGGTGCGGACGAAATCGTAGTGCGGAAGTTCATAGAGAGCCCACATGGCAAGACTCCCTGCATCTACAACGGCCTGCCGCTGCGGCCTGAGTTCCGCGTGTTTTACGACTTCGACACAAGAGAGCCGATCTTTACCGCGAACTACTGGGATTACGATTACGTCTACCCGCACCTGTACGGTGCCACTGACAAGATCGTTTTCGAGCACGAACGCGACAGAATTGAGGGCGCGTTTATGCAGCACAAGGATGCTGTTCAAGTGATGGTCTCCGACGCGATGCGGGACGTGCAAGGGTTGGCAGGGCAGTGGTCGGTCGATGTCCTGTTGGACGAACAGGGCAAGTTCTGGCTGATTGACATGGCGATTGCACAGCGCTCTGCATATTGGGAAATGCGCCCCGACAAAGAGAAGTACAGCGAGTGACGAAAGGAATGAAGGAACAGTATGCTGAAAATTGAACACGTAGAAGTAGTTGGCTGGGAGGCCGCTATCCGCGGAATGCGTAATCCGATGAACTCTTGGGAGAAGAGTGATAGTATGACTTGTACTAATTGCAAGGGATGCCTGCCCGGTCAAGAATGTGATCGGTACAATAGTGGAACTTTTATTGGCCCTAACGACCTCGACCTCATGACTCGCCTCCGTAACTCCGGCACTGACCATCGCAAGTTCATGCGGATGATTACCGTGTACTTCGACATCACGGCGCCGCTGTACTGGTGGAAAGAGGCCGATACCTACAAGGTTGGAACAGTCGCCAATTCCTGCTCTACAATGCACAAGATCCATGCAAAGGAGTTCACACTGGATGATTTCAGCTATGAGCACCTGATTGATTCACCTTTGGTTGAGGAAGAACCGGGTAAACCCGCGCTGCTGAATATGCAGGCGCGTGAGATGTTGGTGATTCTCGTCAATGTCCTGAACGCCGCCAGATACAACTACCTCAAGACCAATGACAAGAAATACTGGTGGCAGATGATCCAGCTTCTGCCGACTTCCTACAACCAGAAGCGGACGGTCATGCTGAATTACGAAGTTCTGGCGAACATCTATAAGTCTCGCCGGCATCACAAGCTCGACGAGTGGCACACGTTCTGCGACTGGGTGGAGACACTTCCGTACGCGAGCCTGATTAGCGCAGAGATCGCCAGTACGACGAGCGAGGAGCGCGACAGTGAGTAACGAAGGCTTAGGAGACATTCCTGCGGTCCGCAGCAAACAATCCTCCATCCGAGATCGCCCCAGCGATTATAGTCTGGCTTCCGGAGATGCACACATATCCGCACAGGAGATCACCATAATAATTGGAGACGAGTCCTCCAAAATGCCGGAGGAAGCCTTGAACCGCATACTGGAGGAAATCCATAAGCCTCGCTTTGCGTTCGAGCGGACGCTCGGCGGCCACAGATACACGAGGAAAATCCGATGAAAGAGCAGAAGTACATCGTCTACCGCATCTACTACGGAGATTGCCTCGTGTATGTTGGGAGAACGAAGCAGCCGCTTCAGAACCGTATCCGCGGTCATCTGTTCAGCAAGCCAATGCACCGCACAATCGACATCGAACAGGTGACCAAGATTGAGTACGCGGAGTTCGGCAGCGAAGCAGACATGAACCTGTACGAGATCTACTTCATCCTGAAGCTGCATCCTCCACTGAATGTAGACGATAAGGCAAAGGACGACCTGAGCGTGTCGCTCCCGGAGATTTCGTGGAAGGAGTTCTCTACGCACCTGTGGGAAGGATGGAGGCAGGAGATCCGGCGGCAGGATGGCGAAAACGACAGGGTTAGGAAACGGTACGTCGAGATACCGCAGGAGATTGCGGTGCTGCGCGGCCTCAGACGCACTGGGCAGGTGACGGAGTTCGAGTACGAAGAAAAGCTCGAAATACTCCGGCGCGAGGCTGATTCTCTGAGGGAGAAGCTGCGAGGAAGATAACGCACCGCACGACCCGAATACAGCGATTTCCACGAACCGCAGCAATACCCACTTCAATCGGAACAATTCCAGCGGTTTTAGGCGGCTCTTGGCAGGAGAGATCCTGCTGAGGGCCGCCTTTTTTGCATCCGCGGTAGATGTTCCACATGAAACACATCGGTAACGAAACGCTTATACGATATACGGATATGTTGATTGCAAGCGAATAATTTTTATGAAATATGCAAATTACCATTGACACAGGCGGTAGGCATTGTATAGTAAAGTTACGAACCAAACCAACACACAGAGCCGAAAGGCGGGAGGACATAGAAATGGAAAGAACAGAAATTCGCAAACAGCGTGGTTTGGCTGCTATTCACCTTGCGGCGGAGGTCGGCAACTTCATCCGAGACGAAGACACCGGTCGTTCGGCCGAGCGAGTGGATATGGCCGGCGGTAAGTACCTCACCTACGACGAGCACAAGCGCGTGAACGGATTCATGAACCTGCCGGACGCGCTCGATTACCTTGGCCTTGCGCTGAAATGATTTTAGGAGGAAATGAACATGGAAGACAAGAAGATTACCACAGACGGCATTGAGCTGATCCCTGTGTGGCAGGTCCTGTACCAGCAGGCGTGGCAGAAACGGGCGGGGGATAACAGATTCTGGATTCTCAGAAATCCGGACGCAGACCAGCAGAAAGCGAATTGGGTCGGGCAGCATACGTTCAAGGACAAGCAGAAGGCGGTCGATGCTCTGAACGCGCTGATTCGAGACCATAGCAAGGGCGCCAGAACCGAGACAACTGTGTGCGGCGGGATTGGCGTCGACATCGCCATCGACGAGGATACGGCGAACGACGAGCGCATCGTAAACTGGAAGATCCGCAAGCAGTACAAGACTCCGTGGGAACTTGACGAAGAAATGGAGGCATTGAAGTGAGTGACATTGCAAAGATGCTGCTTTCACAGCACGACAGCTACATCGACGCGCTGAAAGAAGCAATCTCCGAATGGGAGAAGGCCGATAGCTACGCAGCCAAGTGCGACTTCATGCGAGCCATCGGCGACATCGGCGCTGAAATCCACCACATGAACAAGGTGACCGGTTTACGGTGAGGCGGCGCAATGAAGATAGCACAAGCGAGAAGGTTGCTCGCTGAAGATGTCGAAACGATGACTCTGGAACGACTCCAGAAATACCGGGTCAAGGTGATCGACGCTTGGCGGGAGAGCCGAGCAGACTACGGCATAGCTCAGGCTGTTAGGGACGGCTTCTACTTGCAGACCGGTGAGAACACCTCGGAACATACGCCGAAAGACCTGTGGCTTACGCAGAATCTCGTAAAAAGGCTCGACGCAATCGACCTGAGAGAGCGAGAACTGCTGTGCTCACGGTAACACATGGCGCGGAGGCATCGCCAAACCGCCATACAAGGCCGGGAAGCGTTCCTGCGGATGTCAGAATATAAATTCACACCCGAAGCGGTAAAAGCGATCTGCGGCATCCTATGGGCTTAAATGACCGATTGGCTATGAAAGGAGAATATATCGGTATGAAAAAGGATTTGACTTTCGACGAGAGAATCGCGCTGAAAGCGAAACGGTACGGACTGACTCCGAAGTGGCAGCAGCTCAAGTACGGATTCAAACGGGTGGTATTTGACTGCGACAGCTTCGACGAAATGTACGCCATCGAAAAGATCGTACAGAGCATGGAGGACGCGCACTGCGACCGCTGGTACTGCGCCGAAGGAGGCGTGTTCGAGGGAAGCGTGTACGCAATGGACGCGGCCGACCACGCGGAGCTGACACGGCTGATGAACGAAGATTCTGCTCGCCTCGAAGATTGGTGGCAGAGATACCACGTTGCAGACGAAGAGACGCGCCGCCTGATGGCCTGCGGCGCGATTGCTTGAGAGGGGGGGGAGACAGATGCACAAGAAAATGACAGAGCGCCAGATTGAGAAGCTGGCGTACGAGATCCGCAACTTCCTGCTGAAGCGGGGGATGTGGATCGACACGGCCATCTACTTCAATGGCAAGGCGATCAGCACCAGCGATGGCAACGGACATTATGCCTACAACGACCCGGCAAAGCTGTTTGTTCTGGAAAATCAGGACCCGAAACGATACTGCGAGTACGCGGGTGGTGTTCTGACCATGACCTTCGAGGGCGATTTCTACGAAGTCATGAACTACGGTTACAGGCCGAAGGTTTTGGAGGGGTTCTGGGATCTGCTCGGCAAGTATGGCTTACACTACGAGCTCGGCCATGCGTGGAGCCTGTCGGTCTATCCGAACTAAGGGGGAGTGAGAAGGTGAAGAAGTTTAATTTCGTGATCGCTCCTGCCGCGCTGGTGGATGCAATGCTTGGAGATCTTGGCAACGGACCGGCGTCAATCAACGGGGATCGCTCGTCCGGATACTTCGTTGTCGCAAAAGAAACCGACGAAGACGGTGAAGTAACGGCGGCACTGATAGAGAATAAGGCGTTCCTCAAACCGGAGGAACGGTTCTACTCCGTCCACCTGATTGATGACATCACAATGGCGGACTGCGAGCTGATTTGTACGGACGACCTCAGCCACCAGAGCCTCGCTCGCACCACCGAAGAGATGTACGTCGGCATCAGGAATCGTATGAAATAAACGCCACTGTTGATGATATGAAAAATATTTGCTCGGACTATTGACTTCTACGCCCGGTCAGTTAAGATAAGTACGATGAAACTTACCAATCGGTAATGTAGAAAGGAGATAGTGGTAATGCTCATGGACTTGGTGATGGAGCTGGTGACAGCGACCGACCCGAAGGATAAAGAGCGGGCTTATCGCAAGCTCGAAAAGGCCGGGGTGGACAGAATAACCGCCGACGTTATGGCGGCAGAGTTCTGGAAGGAGGGGCAGAAATGAAAGAACAGGTAGCCGTTCACTACGCAGCACACACGTCTGACTGGATCGAGTGTTTTGTATTCACCAGCGAAGAAAACGCTCAGGAAGTCGGCGAAGCTGTTCGACGCGCAATGAATGAATACTGGGACAGCGATGACCTGTGCTACGGGGACATCCTCGAATACGAGTTGGAGAAGACCGGGCTTCCGTTCAAGTTGGTTCTCTGCGACTTCGATGACATGACCGACGAACCGACTGCGGAATGGGAAGCGTACAGCGCGGCGGTCTACCAAGATACAACGGTAATCGAAATTGAAATCTGAAGGAGGGCATCGAAATGCTGGATATGAGCATGGAAGATTACATCCGTATCCGCCGGAATTACCCGGATGCTATGGATGGTGACGACGCGGCTGACTTCGTCGCTGACTTGCTGGAAGTCGAAGCAGCCACGACACGCAAGAAACACCCGTATGCGGAAAAGACGGCGAAGCGGCTGGAAGAGGCGGCTACGACGGTCCGCTTGGTTGCAAGCGATCTGTCGGGCGAAATGTTTGGGGAGGAATGATTGACATGAACATTGACGAACTGCTGGATAAGGCCGAAGAACTTGGCTGGTGCGTCCGCGAAAGCAACACCGGATGGGAGTTCATCCAGAACAGCCCCGCCGGTGAAGATTTCTCTTTCGACATCAGCGCGAGCGACGTCCGCAACGCGGACGACATGGTGCGCGAGATTCGTTCCTATGCGAATGGCTTCGACGCTGAGGAACACGCCAAGATGTGGATTGAGGCACAGGGACGGGTGTCCGGTGTCCCTGACCTCAAGACGCTTGTGAAGGATGCTGATGACATCAAACTGATGCTGAACAAGCTGGCGTCTGCGATGGAGGATGTGCTGAAAGGCGAGTCTGATGACGAAGATGACCGAGCAGAGCTGTCGCCTCGCCAGATTGAGCGTCTGGACGAGATCGACAACGCTATGTACCGGTTCCTGCTGGTTCTTCTGGAGCGGGACGAGGACGAGTTCGACTGGGATATGTACCACATCGGCGAAGCTGTCGATGCGGTGCAGCAGGTGATGCTCGACCACGGGTTCGACATCCATCGCCCGTATATTGAAGACGACGGCGAGCGCCGGACGGTGCATGACTACGAAAGGGCTGGTGGACGCTGATATGGAAAAGGCGTATGAGTGGCTGCTGGATGAGTTCAGCATTGACGGCGCTGCGGCTCGCATCATCCGAAACGTTTTGGAGTACGCCGACCGCATGGACGGCGACGAACAGTACGACTTCCTGACCGAGATGTTGGATGGAACGATTGGACTTTCTGAGCGAGAGATCCGAAACCTGTGCTGGAACTGAAGGAGGCAAGAAAAGTGACGAAAGCTGAACTGCGTGAGCGGCTTCGCAAGGGCGCGATCATGGACGACCTGTTCGAGTTCCGCGAGGGTCAGGAGTGCTGGATGTTCAAAGCCCCGGAGTTTAAGCCGGGAGAGAACATCCTGTATATCCCGGACACGGATCTGAATGACATTCCGATTGCGGAGCACCCGACCTGCGAAGAAGAAATCGAGGAGATTATCGACCAGTGCTATACCGGCAATGACTTCATTGAAGAGTGCGACGGAAACGTAGAAAAGGCGGAGCGGCTGTTCTGGTACTGCGATTGGCAGCATCCGAGCGCAGCACTGCCTGAAATCGAAGATGACGAGGAGGATGACTGACATGAAGAAACATATCTTGTGCGGCGACAACGACGTTTTCAAGTGGGAGCACGACGGGCAGAAGTTTTGCCTGCACATCCGGAGCGACGATTGCGCTGGAAATCCGCGCGAGGAGTGGGACAACCTGTGTTTGATGGCTTGCTTCCACCGTCGGTACAATCTCGGAGACGGCATCGCACAGAAGACGCCGGAGGAGTTCTGGAAGCAGATGGTCGCGGATCTGATTCCGGGCACGACGCTCGTCCAAGCGGCACGAAACGGAGAAATCGCAGGAATGAAGGTCACCGACTGCAAGGATGACCCCGGCTGCGTAGACCTCTGCCTGCTCGACCATTGGAGCGAGTCGAAAGACAACTGGAGCCACAACACGATTGACGGGCTGTGGCTGGAGGACGAGATCCGTGAGAGCCTGACCGTTGGGAACTGCCAGAAGCTCCTCGGACCGTACTGCGAGTGGATGCCGCTCTGGCTGTACGATCACGGTGGAATCACGATTTCCTGTGGAGCAAGGACAGGGCAATACGCTGACCGTTGGGACAGCGGCTGCGTTGGATGGATCGTCGCCATGAAAGACAAGATTATGCAGGAGACAACCGAGATCCTGCGCGGGGAAGACGGAGAACCGATTCGCGTAGAGTACAAGCATGAGGGTGGCCCGTCTACATACGGCGTTATGTCTCGACCGCTGACCGATGAAACGTGGAGAAAGAGAGCCATTGAAGTCATGGAGGGCGAGGTCGAGGTGTACGACCAGTACCTGCGGGGCGAAGTGTACGGGTACACGCTCTACGAGCAGGAGGATGGCGAATGGGTTGAGCAGGAATCCTGCTGGGGCTTCTACGGAGACGACCTGCTGGAAAACGGTATTGCGGATGATGCTGGCGAGGGATTTGCAGACGCGCTGAAGAACGACACCTACGAGCAGGGCAAAGCTGCGGTTCGCACCGTGACCTGCTATGATTTCGGTTGAGGAGGGAGAAAATGAACGCATTGAAGTTGAAAGCCGAGTTCGAGATGCAGGTGACGAAGGATGATCTCGATGACATTCTGTTCGAGGCTCTGAATGCAGGCGGGGTTGCCGAATGGGCGGACCGCGTGGTAGCGGTTGGCGGGAAGCTGGGAGAGCGCATCTGCGAACAGATCTCGCTCGGAGGAACGCTCAGCATCCACGAACGCATCGGCGGTGCGTGGCACGAATTGACGCTGGAGAAGATGAAAACCGGCATCGAACAGTACCTGCGAGAGAGCTGCCATATCCGCGTCGAGGATGGACGTTTCGTAGCGGGTGATATGACGGCAATCGACGCCGACACCATTGTGCAGTATGCGATTTTCGGAGAGGAGAAGTATTGATGACTTTCGAGCTGAAGAAAGGCATGACTGTAACGATGCAGCCGACAGGCAACTTCAAACGAGGCTGGGACGGAAAACCTCGGCATGGAGTCGTGGAGAAGCTCGGCAGAAAGTATGCACACGTTGCGCTCGATGGTTATGGGAGAAGCGTATATCGGTTCGACCGGGAGACGCTGGAATGCGTCGAAGAAGCGGAGTACAGCGCCGGATACGAGCTGTTCCCGGATGATGCGGCGTATCAGGACGAGATGGACAGGCGCTTCATGATGCAGGAAATCCGCATCCGTGTCCACGAAGGGGCATTGGAGGATCTCAACCTTGAACAGATGCGGCGAATCTATGAGCTGGTCGCTGGCGAAGCCATAGGAGACAATACAGCGGACTGATAGCCACCATTCCTCTACTCGGACACGCCAAAAAGCATAGGCGCCCTCCCTGATACTGGCACTTCCACAAAATCAACGCATCTGTGGATTTTTTGCGAATTTCCTATTGACTCAGGCGGTAGGTAAAGTACGATAAGATTACGGGAAAATCCAATTACATGACTGCCCGCCATCGGGAAAGGAGAAGTATATGAAAGATTTGAATGAGGTTGTCAGCCGAAAAATCGACGACCTGCATGACGAAATCGGCGACAGACGCAAGAAACTCGAAGAAACGGTGGTGGAGTTTCACCAGTTCACCAGCCGCTCCGACGCCTATGACATCGTAACGTTCCTGCCGGGGAAGATCCGTGAGATCGAATGGCAGCGCCGACGCATCGAGGAGCTGGAGGCGCAGGCAAGGATGCTCGTCTGGCTGGAGCGGGAGGTGGAGAAATGAAAGGAACGGAAGTCACCTGCCCGTTCTGCGGGGCGAAGAAACTGGTAGGACACCCGTGCCCGGAATGTGGCAAACAGGGAAGCGTGATCCTGAAGGTCGAGGACAATAGCATCTGGCGCATCTGGCATCCGATTTCAGAGCACCGCAACTTCGACGATGCGCTCAAAGCTGCTGGGGAATTGTTCGACGCCGGTATGGAAGAAGACTTCCGCATCGACGACGACCCCGGACCGGATGGCAACTGGCCGGGAACGCTGATTCCAGCCTACAAGCTGGTGAAGGAGAAATGCCCGGAGTGCGGCGGAGCAGTCCGCTCCTTCGATATGATCCGCACGACCGATTATCACGGCATTCCATACCGCCGCGTCTGCATGAAATGCTATGAGCGCATCATGGAGACGAAGGGGTACGACGGCGAGAAATACGACGAGCGAGACGAAAATCTCGACTACGATTACTGAGGAGGACATGACATGGAAAAACAGAAGAAGTTTGGCATACATATCGAGCGCGACATCAAGCTGACGACCGAAGACATCGACGACATCATGGTCGCCGCTTTGGAGGGCGGCATCAACTACTGGTGTTCTGAAGCTGAGGTCGTTGAGGATCGTCGCTGCGCCGACTGGGGACATGAACAGATCGCCCGTGGTGGCACCCTGATCTTCCACGACATCGAGGACTACGACGAGAAGTGGGAATTGGATCTGGAGAAGTTCCTGAAGGGCTTCAAGCTGTGGGTGGAGCAGGGGCTCGACGAATACGGAGCGGTTCAGAAAGACGGCACCGTAGACTGCTGCCAGATCGACGCCGCCTGTGCCGACGAGATCGTCCAGCTTGCGTTGTTCGGTGAAATCACATTCGCATAGGAGGCGAGGGAGAATGCGATACGCAATCGGGCGTCCCATTGAGGGCGTCACGCTGAACGGTAATGAATATGTACTTGACGGGGACGGCAAGCTGATGACATTCGACAGCGTGGAAGACGCGCTTGATTTTCTGAAAGCCTGCGGCTTCGCGGATAGTGACATCGAAGGACAGGGCATTGTGATTGAGGAGGTGAAGCAATGATTACGAAGGAAATGGTACGCGATGGCATTCGCAATGGGAGCATCCACTTTGTCAAGGACCCGAATATGGAGCACGGAACTGTATGCCAGATTGGTGGCTACTGGTTCTACTTCGGAGGAGAAACTGCTGAAGGTATGCAGCCGGAGGAGTACCTGCGAGCTGTGTCGTCAGAAGACATTGCCGGTGAAGTGTATGACACGCTGGAAGAGTTCCGCGTGAGCGGCGAGGAGTTCGAGGCCGAATACGCTTACTACGAGGCGTATCTGATCGAGCGGATGGAGCCGAACATTGCCACACTGCAAGAGCGCGATACCGAGCTGGAACGGCTCTGGGCTGAGTTTGCCGATGTTCCAATGGACCCCGAGACGGAGGAGATGGAAGAACCATTTCTGCATTTCCCCGTAGGAACGAACCGCGAGGAGATCTGGCACTGGTTCGATGAACGCCACTCGAAGGGCGTCGTGTATCTGCTGTATGGGACAGAACCGAAATACTCACTCAAGAATATGGCACCGCTGGTTCGAGCGCAGAGCCTCTGCTGCGAATGTGACAGCGAGACCTGCGTGTTCAACCCGAAAGGGATCTGCATGGTTCCGTTCGTCACCGGAAATGCTCCGGGACTGAGCGAGGATGGATGCACAGACTACTGCTACAAGGAGGATAGCTATGTTTGAAGACGTTTCTTTCGTTGAGTTCTTCAACGATGCCGGCGGCGCGGAGGAGGGCATCAGCTTCATTGCAGCAATCCGAGGCTTGAGCGAGACCGGCCTCCGCAATCTCGAATGCTTGGTACACGCAGCGACCGAGACGATGACCGCATACGACTCGATTGAGGAAAAGGTCCGCGAGGTTCTGACTCGTATGGGAGCTGAATATGAAATCATCTATCCCGACCGCTTCATTGCGGTATGATAAGGAGGGCTTACGATGGAATCTCAGATGTATGAAGTGACAACCTGCCCGTTGTGCGGGCAGCTTATGTTCAATGGAGAATGTGAGAATCCGGACTGCCACTACCATTGGCACCCAATGGAGGACGATGATGAATAGCGCGGGCATCATCACCGTCCAAGACCTTGACCACATGGCGAAGCGATACAGGGTGCGTGACTCTGACGGGCGAGAAATCGGAGAGAAAGTCGGCGAGGCCGAGTACAGAAAGCCGGAGTATGACAAATACGGCCGCAGACGCTTCGACAAATGGGCCAGTTTCGAGAGCAGAAACTACAAGGGCAAGCCACCTTGGTTTACGGCCGAGGTTCAAGGGCTTGAGGCAAGTTCGGGCGTTCTGAAGATTATCGTCAGGAGGCGAGCGAATGAGCGAGGCTGACTTTTGCGGCATGGATGCCGGCGAATATTACGCCATGAAAGACTTCTGCGACCGCGAGCGGTTCTACCGACGGCAGGAAATGGAGGAACAGATGAAGAATAGAATGACGGTCAGACACGGGATGCTGCCAGACCTCAAAGCCTACTTGCAACAGAGCGGATGGAAGCTGGAAGATCCAGTAGGCGAGTATGAGGTTCTGCGGGCAAGAAATCCGAACTATCCGCGTCCGCTGCTCGTCCACGACCGCGCCGAGCGAGGCGTCGGATACAGCGTTGACGAGCGTGACCTGAAGGCCTACAAGGGGTGGAAGCGCAACCGCAAGAAACGAGGACTTGATCCCGACTGGCCGACTGAGCAAGAGCGAGACGCATACTGGAGAGGAGCAGACGCATGAGCGAAATTGTGAGCGTACAGATCGGGCAGTCTCTGCCGCCGGAGCGATGGGAACTGGCGGGTCAGCGGTTGGCGCCGCTGTTTGCCAAGCTGCCGGAGGCATTCCCTGAAGATAAGGACAAGGCTAACGCTCTCCGCGAGGATTTACAGCTTGCGCTGATTGCTGTTGGGTATGTAGCGACCTGCGCGTCCGAGAATTGCCGCTTCATCAATGTGGATGGGCTTCCACGCAAAGGAGAATAGCAAGAATAGCTCGGAAACCGCTATAAATGAGCAGGACGCGCTACATAGTTACCAACTGGTATCATTTCACCCCTGAATCGGCAAGGGGCGCACACAGGCTCTCACGAGCTTCTACGAGGAGGATTAGAAATGGGATACGGAATTAAACGCGGAGACATCTTTTATATCAGCAGGACGCCCGTAATCGGACATGAGCAGTTCTCCGGCAGACCGGCCATCGTTGTTTCCTGCAACGCCAACTAAGCACTGCGAGACAGTGGAAATCGTCTATCTTACGACGCAACCGAAGGCTGACCTGCCGACACACGTCATGATCCGCAGCGCAAAGTTCCAGAGCACCGCACTGTGCGAGCAGGTAACGACCGTGAGCACATCACGGCTCGGCGATTATTACGGCTCCTGTACGCGAGAGGAGATGGAGGAGGTCAATGCCGCCATTATGGTGTCGCTCGGTCTATGCTTTGGCCTTGTCGAGCAAGAAGAACCATGCGAGGAAGAAACGCCCGAACCTTCGATGGTGTGCGCCAAGAACGAAAGCGGAGCCATCGCAAGATTGGAGGCCGAGCGAGATACCTACCGAACCATGTACGAGTCGCTACTGTCTAAGGTAATCCGCACTGCGTAAGACGTGGATTGCGGCAGAAACCTTGCGGCAGAATCAACAGGGAGGAAGAATTTGCTGAAAAATATTGATTTTATCGCCACCTCGTTGTATGATGAACGCGAAAGTGCATCGAATGGAGGTGTAGCTATGACGGCACAAGAAGCACTTACGGCGGCATTGGTGGCGACAGGACACACGCAGGCTGAGGGAGCGAAGGCTATCGGATGGCAGGCGCAGCGCCTGAACCAACGACTGATCCGTGGCTCTCTGAAGGTAGAGGAGTTGTTCCAGATTCTCGACGCTATCGGCGTTGACTTTCACATGACGGTACGGGAAACCGGTAAGCCGGTCAGAATCCACACCCCCGGATACGGACGCAGAATCCGGGCTATGTCTGATCGCGTGATGTACGACACCTCAACTTCTGACGCCCTCTCCAACAGCTTCTACGAAGATGGAGAGCACGAGTTCGACGCCGACGGCAGGGCGTCCGAACTGTATATCGACCGAGAGGGCCGGTATTTCCTTGCCAAGTATTCCAACGTCGAGGGAGAAAAGGACAAGGTACAGGCGATCAGTGGAGACCTCGCAGCGGCGTTCATTGAAAAGTATGGAACGCAGCTCGACAAGAGACCGAAAGCCGAATAAGACGGCCAATTCAGAAAGAAGCAGGACGGTATATCCGTCCTGCTTCTTTTTTGCTGTTCGTCAACACATACGGAGATTTCAAGAAAAATATTTGAAAAAATCTGCAAAAATCATTGACTTCTACGCTCGGTCAAGTATAGTTAAGTTACGATAAATAACACCAATCGGTAACTCGCAGATGACCGGCTGGTAGCCGGAGCAACAGTTCCGGAAAGCCAGCGGTCGGAAGCGAGACCGGCAGTAAAGAAGGAGCTTAGAAGATGCTTTACAACGAATTTCTGGAAGGCACAGGTGCCATCGACACCCCGGCGAACTACGCGGAATACAAGCGCGTGGAAGAAATCTACATGGCAGCCGATTCGATGACGAAGGCAGACGCTTACAGAATGGCTGTGGTCGTCACCGAGAAGGACTACAAGAAGCAGCAGAAAGCGGAGATCGCGTGGGTGAAGCAGAACATCATCCCGGCAGCGGCTTTCGTCCGTGGCATGAGCGACAAGGTCAGCGGGTTCCGCGACAGCAAGTATTGGACCTCGGATCTCGGCAACTTCTTTGAGCTTCGCTTGGAGCGCGACATCAACTGCGGTTCCGTTCGCCTGTATAGCTTCTGGTGCAACGACAAGAAGATCGACGTCAGCTCGACTGGCAGAACCCTCGTCGAATCCGCCGAGATCCAGAGTTACAGAGCTGGATGGCAGGGGAAGACCCGTGAGGAGCTGGAAGAACTGTTCGGCTACATCGCCTGAAAGGAGAACCACATGGAGATTCTGGTTGTTCTGGAAGGAGTCTGCGGCGAGATCCGCAGGCTCAAGGCAAAGCCTGAAACGACCCTCGACGATGCGATGGGCTTCGCTGAGGAGTCGGTCTACAACGGAATGTACGCAAGAGCCACCGTCGAGGTAGACGGCGAAAGCTACTGCGAGTACGAAATGTAAGGAGGAGACGAAATGGCAATCTACACGAACGTGTACGGGGATGGTCACACCCCCGACTACGAGGGCTGCGTTCTTGACTGGTACGAGCACAACGGCTACGACGATTCCGACTGGTACGCGATCTGCTGGAACGAAGAGAAGCAGACCATTGACAAGGTCCTGTTCAACACCACCCGCTGCGCCTGCGGCGGCCGTGCTGAGATCGACGCAACGCCGGAGGTTCTTCGCAAGGTGTATCGCTACTGGAAGAACATCGGTCGCGCCATGTTCGACAACAGAACGAACCCCGAACAGGCGAAGAAGCCGCACGTCGGAGACACGGTTCGCATCGTCGGAGGCCGCAAGTTCCAGAAGGGGACGGAGTGCAAGGTGTTCTGGGCGGGCAGTTGCCACAACCCGTACTCCGGCTGCGCCGAAGATAGGCTGGGCGTAGAAGTTGACGGCAACCGTCAATTCATCAAGGAGGAGCAGGCGGAACTGGTTGACTGGCAGGCTCGGCTGATGACCGGTAAGGAGCGCAAGCGCCGCATCCAGAACTTCGCAGCGAACTCGATGCCGGCGCACTATCGCCCCTGCTTCAGCAAGAGCGAGTGGGAATGGGAACGCAACGTTGAGAAAGAACTGAGCTGGAAATGGCTCGTTGGTTGATAAGGAGGAACACACAATGGAAAGAACGATTTTGGCATACCTGACCGTAGACGAAGACCGAGCGTTCGAGGAGACGGACGGCCCTATCTCGTATCTGGAGCGCGAGGCTGGTTGGATGGAGCAGAGCGGAATCCACTTGGATGATGCTGCCATCGTTGATGACGACGCGGAAGATCCGAAGGAACGGTATCTGGTGTACCTCGCTCGATTCGCATTCGAGCACCTCTCGGATGGCAATGTCCACCCGCTGAGTTACGCGGAATGGAGAAGCCGGTGATGGCAGATTACAGTCGCTACAAGTTGGAGACCCTCCAGAAGATGCGCGAACGGGCACAAGAAAAATACGAGCAGGAGGTAATGAAGCCAGTAGGAAACTGGGGAGACGGTATGAGACTTGCAAAGCTGCCGAGTATCGCCGGCTATGAGAGAGCAAAGGAACGGCTGGACGCAATCAATGAAGAAATCCGAAGGAGGAAGCAGAATGAACTGCAATAAATGCCGCCATTTCTACCGAAAGATGACGAACAGCATCGGGTACAACCCGGTTCCGTTCTGTCATCTGCGAGACGACACCGGACGGCAACCGGACGCGCTCTGGCGAAGCTGTTTCGAGCCGTGCGAAACGGCGAGGCAGTTCCAGAAGCGAGTCTTCGGGAAGCTCGTTCTCCAGTACGACGAGACGTTCCGATACCAGCTTCTCGACCGCTTGATGATGGACTGCAAGTATTTCCTCGGCTACGGGAACCGATGCGAGAAGTATCTGTGGGTGGGGAATGTGAAAGACCACATTCTCGCAATGATGGTGCTGTGGCGCAGTTTCCCGGTCGACAAGCAGCCCGAATGGCTGACGTGGGAGCAGATTTGCGAGTACAAGACGCTGATGGAGGGGGATTCAGAATGAAGACGGGATGGTGGAAGGTGCATTTTGACGTCACACTCGACGGCGTAGGCATCGACTTCGATGAACTGCCAGCGTCGGAGAAGCGGCGTATCCAGAGGCTGCTGGCGTTCGGAACAGTAGCCGGCGAAGTGACTGTTCCGACCACTGGCGAAGACGGCCCGTGGATTGGAGACATCGTTCGCCTGAATTTCGGCGGCCGGATGGGAAAAATCGTCGACGCGACGTGCGGCTCAGACGGTAGGGCGCTGTACGAAATCGTCGGAAGTGACGGATACCGAGACTGGTATCACCAAGAACAGTTCGTAAAATTGCCTTAGTAAAAAATCAACGCCACCGTTGATATTTTGTGAATTTCCTATTGACCACGGAGGTAGGTGTTGTACGATAAGATTGTGGGAAATCAATCCCGCAAAAGGCATCGGACGGGAGGTGCAAACGAAATGGAGCTTGATAACATGACCCAAGCTGAACTCATTGTCTGGTTGGAAACCCTCGCAGAATTGGTCGAAACAAAAGCGGAGAGCGGCGCTGATGCAGCGGAAATCATCCGCAGCAAAATCGCCGCCCTGAAAGCAAAATAAAATCGGGCTACCCCGACTGACTCACAACAGAAAAGGTAGCCCGATACCCAAAAGGGGCGAGACGAACCCGTCTTCGTCTTGCCCCCTAATGGTAGCACAAAGACGGGAAGAAAACAAGAGGAGGTAATGCCAATGCTGTATGTAACGGTAGAAGATGTACAGTACGCGCAGCAGCAGAAGGCGATTGACGACATCGCCAGAGAACTCGGTGTAGTTGCATATCGCCCGGACTATCATGGGAAAGACAGGGACAAGAATACGGTTCTGCTCTACTTGAAGCAGGACGCGGAACACAACCGAAAGGTTGACTGCCAGCCGGTTCACTACTCTCGTTCCGAGGCGCGAGATCTGAAGATGGATGTCAACGGGGATTGCATCTATCGAGACCACTTCTGGTCGTTCGAGAATAGCGACTCCAACGGTATGCTTGACATGAGATTCGCCAACTACGGGAAGATAGACCTGCGAGGCATCCGCTGGAAAACGGTGCTGGAAGGCCATATCCGATACGCGCTTGCTCGAAAGATCCAGCTTGAATATGTCCGAGGATCTGGCGGATTCTTGGCTCTGCGGGAAGCAGACGGTGTTTACAACGACTTGAACCGCGAGCGGTTGCGGGCGTTGAAGATGATGTATGGGCGGCTGTTCCTTGGAAACATCAACTTCCACGGCGACCAGCGCAAGAAGATTGTAGCTGGCAAGGAAGACGTTTACGAGGAACTGCTCGATCAGATGGTCTACAACTTCGGATGCGACTTCGCCATACCGGTTCCCGACAAGGGATTGGAGGAGCTGATCCGAGCGTGGAACGGAGACGAGCGGCTTCCAAAGAAGCTCGTAGACGTCGAGGCAATGACCGGCCGCGTGGAGCAGCTCGGTGGAATCAATTTGATCTGGTATTGAGGAGGGACTGAGTTATGGCGAACAAGCCGGTGCTTGGCATCATTGATTGTCCGCATTGTAGGAGAACGAACATGGTAGGATGGAACGGGAACTACAAGGTTCCGTGTTTCTACTGCAAGAAAAAGTTCGTGGTGAAGCGGACACGGATGCGCCGCACGACACCGCTGGCAGCCAACGAAGGCGCACAGGAGGTGAATACTCATGATAGATGACATTGCGGTTGAAGCAATGGACGCGCTGATCGAAATGTGCAGCAACCGCCAGCAGGAACTCGGTATGTGCAGTATCAGGGAGATGCTGTGCGATCTTGACGCCGACGAGTTTCCCTGCATGAGCGAAGATGAAAAAGAAGAGTGGCTGGAGCAATTTCTCTCCTGCCCGAAGAAGGGAGATAAGAAATGAACGCATACGCAGAAATGAAGAAACGCCATCAGGAAGAGGTCAACGCGCTTCCGATGTACTGGGCGTTTTCTGACGCGCAGTTCGACCAGCAACTGAAGGAGTTGGGTCTGACGCGGAATGATACCGGGAAACTCTGCAAGACCTTTGGCGGTGGGTTCTGCCTCGCAAGCGACGCTCAGATGATCGCTGATACGCTCAGAGGACACCGCAGGGAGATGGAAGAAGCGATTTCCACTGACGAAACCGGAGATGGGTTCATCAAGGATATGTTCATGTATGAACTTCGCAACCACGAGTACACCTACACCTGCGAGGTAGAGGAAACTGTCGAAGCCTGCGGTTTTACGATGGAGCAGGTTGAAAATGACGAGAGGCTCCTGCATGGCCTTGAAGCTGCCGCCAAGAAGCTCCGCGAAGCGGCGGGCTTTTCGTTTTAAGGAGGCTGCCATGAAAGTTGAAATCAGAGCTATTACCAAGAAAGAGGCTGAACCGTATGGAGACAACGCGGACATCGTCCTGACCGGGCGAAAGGCGGTTGTGTTCACGGATGACGCGGGCAATACCGGAAAGCTCTACATGAAAGAGGAGGACATTGAGTTGCTCGGCAAGTCGTACATCGCGGAGAACTCTACGATGGAGTACAGCGAGGTCTGTGGCGAGTGGTTCCCGAAAGTGTCTTGGAACGCATACAAGAATGACCCGAAAAGAAATCTGCCAAAGACGGTTGACGTCGAGTTTGTCTGCGACATGGAGGGCGAATGCACAGAAATCTGGCGCAGGCTCGACACTGGAGGCTACCTTATGCGGCAGCTTTGCAGAGAACCGTTCGCCCGCTGGCTGACCTGCCGGAAGTTGCAAGGAGGATGGCTGGACGGAAACTGCATCCGTCCGAATGTTACGTTCCGGCACGGTACGCAGACAGAAACGGTCTTCTACGACGACTGGAACGGAACCGCTGCATATAGCAGCACATTCAACCCGAACTTCAGAAAAGGATAAGGAGGAACGAACATGATTTTGATGGACAAGACGAAGGAGACGGTGACCTTCGAGCTTGAGGGCAAGGTGTACCAGATGACCCGCGAGGAGATCGAGGCGGCTTACCGATACCGCGAGCGGGAGTACCGTCAAAGCGATGCGGAGGTGGCTATCGAATACTTCGCCTTCGGCTCCGAAGACCCTGAGAGCATGACCGACGCGGAATACAAGCAGGCGGTCGACAGCTTCGAGGAGCAGTACGGTGTGAAGTACAACGACCTGATGAAGCGAGCTCCGGAGATTGTCGATCTATTCTTCCAGAAGCAGGACTGCAATATTGCCGAGAACCAGACTTGGGAGGACACCATTGTCGATGTCGTCCAGAGAATGAAAATGCAGTAAATCAACGCCAGCGGCTATGTCAAGAAAATTATTTGCGAAAATCTGCATTTTCTATTGACTTAGGCGGTTGGCAATGTAAGATAAGCATATAGAGCAATTACCAATCGGTAATATCTAAATGTTATATCGGAAAGGAGAGCGATTGCATGGAACGGAAGTGGAAGCTCGGCGACGATCTTGACCGGTACGACGATCTGCTTTACGGCATCACCTTTGATGACCTGATCCTCGCCGTGCATTGCAACTGCCGCAAGATTACACCAGAAGCGGTTCTACGTGAAGCAAGAGAAATTCTCGACATCAGAATGCAGGATTACAGATTTCTGCTGGAGAACAACTTGGATGCAATCATTGAGGAAGCGAAGAAAGGGAGAGCGCAGTATGAGTAGCACGGTATGCCTCCCGTGCGAGCAGCTCTCTCTGTTCGATGCGGTAAGCGGGGCGGCGGCAGTAAACCTGTTCGACGGAAGAAAATACGAAGCGGCAGAACCTACCGACTACATGAAACGACTGGTTCCTCGTGCAGCATACGCTGTGATGGTCGGAGACCACCCGCAGGCGCTGGTTTTGACGAAGCTGACGCCGAGCCAGATCCCGGAGGGGCATGAGTTCTACCACTACATGATTGACGGAAATGTGTACGCTGGTACGTTTGTGGGAGGCTGACGGTGAAGTTCTGGACGTTTCAACGCAAAAACATTGTAGACAAGCTCGCGGCTGGTTTGACAATTCGGCCATGCTGGACCGATGACGCTGTGACCATATCGGGATGTAGTTTGGACGCATACCGCTATCTTTTGAATCTGTTCAACGAGGACGGCAACAGGAAAGCATCGGGATTGATATTCGGATATGCAGACTATGAATCCTCGGAGCAGCTTTACAAAGCTATTGATAACGCCGGATGGCCGAGCGGCGCATCATTCCGTGGCGAGACGCACGCTCTGATCGAGTGCAACATACCAGACAAGCAGCCCAAAATTACGATAGACTTCTACCGCTTCAGCGATTTGCTTTTTGCATTCGCTGAAGGAGACCTCGAAGATTTGACATTGGAGCAGGCAAAGCGGGATCTGAAGAAACCAAACGGGAAACAGATGGAGCTACCTGTGACGCATATAGAGTGCCTGCGGCCGGAATGGGTGAAAAGCATACACAAGCCGAAAGGAGAAGACGATGTACCTGATGAACAATGACCAATATGAATGTGACATCTGTGGTTTCAGGGGGAAATGGGATGCTCACGATGACCGACGCGGCGATCTTTGGGAATGCGTCCGATGCGGAAAACATTTCTGCACGAACTGTTTCAAGAAAGCCTGCGGCGAAGAGAATTTCAGAAAGATGTTGTCTGAGACGGACAACGTTTTTTGCCCAGAATGCTGGAACAGTCAGACAAACCAGAAGGAGTTCCGCATCAATATCCGCGAGGAACTTGAAACGCAGGTGACGGTGGAGGCAGAAAACCAGGAAGATGCGCTGAGAGAAGTGGAGAAGCGTTGGAAGAACGGGGAGTACATCCTCGACGCCGACAATTTTCAGGGAGTTGATTTCTGGGAGGATGAAACAGACAACGAGTTCAGGGAGCTGCGCCGAGCGTGGTTAGATGGCCGGGTCGTGATTCTGCCCGCCAAGACGGTGTACGAACTGACTTGGGACGCCGGACCTGACTGCGATTTGATTTGCCCTGTCTCTGTTGACGGAGAGGGCTGTTGCAGTTTCTGCGGCAAGGGCGAACTGTGCGTTTATGAGCGAAAGTGCCGGCAGGAACATATCGAGCAGCTTGGCAAAACGGTGTTCCTGACGAGAGAGGAAGCCGAGAGAGCGAAATCGGAGGAGGAATGACCGTGAAATCCGTAATGATCTCAATTCGCCCGAAGTGGTGTGAGAAGATCGTAGGTGGTGAAAAGACTATTGAGGTCCGCAAGACGCGCCCGAAACTGGAAACGCCGTTCAAATGCTACATTTACTGTACGCATGGCAAGAGGCTGCATGAAGACTCCGCTGCGACCGAATTGCCGAACCCGCAGCTTGACGGGGGTGGGAAGGTGATCGGCGAGTTTGTTTGCTGCCACATTGATGCACTCGCCAGAGTCGGGTACATGGGCAGCGGGGAGATGCCGCGGTATAACATTCTGAACGCAGACGCCCGCATACGACCGGCGAAAGAACTTTTTCAGAGGGCTTGCCTGACTGAAGACGAAGCTGAGGATTACCTCAAAGGCCGGTATGGGTTTGGCTGGCACATCTCCAATCTGAAAATCTACGATCAGCCGAAAGAGCTGAACGAGTTCTGGTTTCCACCTGATCTGTATTGCGAAAAGGAGCAGTGCGGAAGCTGCCCGTGCGATCAGGTGGCAGACGTGAACGGAGAATACAGCTTCGACTGCGAATGGAAGCGCCCGTTGACGCGACCTCCGCAGAGCTGGTGCTATGTGGAGGAGACATGATATGGAAAAACGCCAGTGTTGCCGCTGCGTTCACGGTATCGAAGCGGATTTCAACTCCATCAATGAGCTGATTATCTACTGTGAACTGACTGGGGAGTGGATGAATGTGTACCTTGGAGATTGCCTTGGTAACTGCGAAAGCGAGGAGGATAAGCCGTGGAACGTTTGACGAAATACAGCAATGAGACCACGCACGAAAACGGAGTTTGCTGCACACATTTTGGCAGCCCTGAATGTTGCGAAGTCGGTGGAAACTGTGCCTTGAATTGCAAATGGGAAGAAGCTGCGTGGGAGCGCCTCGCCCGCTACGAAGACGCAAGGCTGTCTCCGGCGGAGGTACACAGTATGTACGGCGAGTGGAACGCTATGATGTCTGTTTTGAACAGCATCGGAAGCTACGACAGACTGCGCGAGCTGGCTGAGGCCGACAGTGACGGGCGCGTAGTGATTCCGCCGTGCAAGATCGGCGATAAATTATACCGCGTGTTTGCCGGCGAAATCTTCGAGCACCGAGTCGGGAGCATGAAATACTTCGCAATACAGGGAAAGTGGGACATTGAAACGTACCCGTTCTGCCCATGCGTGGAAAGTTCCATAGGAAAAACGATTTTCTTAACCCGCGAGGAAGCTGAACGGGCGCTGATGGAGCGGTGAGATGAAAGTACCGAAATACATCCGAAAGAAAATGCACCAGATTGCACTCTACGCGGGTTTGGCGGCCAAACTCGACCGCGAGGTGGGGCTATGGTTGGAACGGAACGGTGTAGACGTGGAAATGCTGAGCGACGGAGGCGGGTACGGCTATGAAGAACTCAGCTATGGTAACGATACAACAGACGGGTTGTGCGAACTGATAGAGCAGATGGAGGTGCCACAATGGAAATGCAGGAGGTGCAGCCATGACTGACATTTTTGATAAAGCGACCGATTTGGCCACGCGCCTGAGAAAACTCGCGGATTCAGAAGGCTGCGAGGAAGCCAGAAAACTGATACGAGCCGCAAAAGAGGCCGCGGATATGCTGGAGAATCAGGCGTACATCATCCTCGGCGTCATGCACAGCGTTGACAAATGGCTGGACGGCAAGGAACTGGAGCAGGACGAAGTCAACCGAGCGGCGACCATGCGAGAGAAAACGCTCCGCATCATTGAGAGCAGACCTGAGCGGATTCACGCGCACCTTGTCATCGACTGGCTGGGAGACACACGCTGCTCCAACTGCGGGGAAGATGTAAACTGCACCGAGCCGTTCTGTCAGCATTGCGGCGCACGGCTCGATGAACCGGAAGTAAAGGAGTATTGACTGAATGGTAGACTTGACTACGCTCGAAAAGTACAGAGACCACGACTTCGAGAGAAGGTACTACGGCTGCAACGGCGATAGCGGAAACGGAGTGTTCCGAGTTCTGGTGAACCAGCGCTCATTCCATTGCATCGTCAGCAACGGAGGCGGATGGGATCACGTCAGCGTGTCACCGTGCAATAAGAAGCGGACGACCTGCCCGACGTGGGAGGAAATGTGTGCGATCAAGAATATGTTCTTCTTGCCGGAGGAGTGCGTGATCGAGTATCATCCGCCGCGAAGCAACTATGTGAACAACTGCGAAACCTGCCTGCACCTGTGGCGGCCATCGGATGGGAAGATTCCGATGCCGCCAACCGAATTTGTTTGAAAGGGAGACGGAGAATGACATTTGAAAGACTGACGATGCGCAATAGCGATGGCACAGTGTCGCAGCCAACCGGAACCACCGTCGAGTCGGTGTTCTATCGACTGGCAGAGTATGAAGACACCGACCTGCGGCCGGAAGACATCGTAGAGTACAAGAAGTTCGAGGACTGGCTCGTACAGAATGGCACTACCATCGCTCATGTGATTGAGTTACTACAAGCCGAGAAAGACGGACTGGTGACCATTCAGAAGCGGTTCGTCGAAGGATGTTGCGGCGGATGCTATCACTTCCTGCGGGAGCCGGGGAAGCGATCCGGAGTTTGCGAGGTCAGGAAGTACAAGCACTATCCGAGAGCAGGACAGCCGCTTTACTGCTGCCAGTCCAAGCAAGCCTGCCTTGACTTCGAGGATCTCAACGGGAGACTGGCTCGGTACATGGAGGGCGCGAAATGATGCCTGCACCGCAAAACGGAGGAACTGACAATGGCAAGAGGACGCCAACAAAAATGGATATGCCTCGACTGCGGGGCGACGTTCTCAGTTCAGGGCGTTACGCCGAAGATGTGCTGCTCCTGCGGTTCTGAACGAATCGGAAGAGCACCGAGTCCCGAACTGGCCGAGAACTTCGCTGCGAAGCGAGACGAGCTGAAGAAGCTGTGCGCCGACCTGAACCCGGCGTATCTGTACTTCTCGGACCTGAAAGCACAGTACGACGAACTGATGGCGTACTGGAAGCAGCAGCGCAGGCGAGGATACATCACAGATGAAGAATACACTAAGCTGAAGGCTCTGTACGAGGGGAAATGACCCGAATACAGCGATTCCAGCGGCATCCAGCAATACTTTCATCATTTGAACACGCTCCAGCGGTTTTAGGAGCCTTTTTTGATAGCTTGATGTGACCGATTGGTAGTTAGATTGCGGCACACCGGAAAGGAGAAACGATGCACCACTACACCGTATATCGAGCAAAGGATGACCGGCTCGTAGCGTTCGGGATTGCGAGGGAGTGTGCGAAAGCACTGAAGTTGTCGAGTACCGCATCGTTCTATTGCCTTGTCTGCAATGTAATGAAAGGCAAGAACCGAAAGTACGAGATCCTCGTTGAAACCGAAACACCGGAGGACATCAAGCGTAGAGAAGCCGAGTCGCTGGAGCGACTGAAACGGAGGATAGAACGATATGAGAGAGACTGAAAAACCGACCGACTTCCACATCGACGTGAAGCCGGTCTCGATCACGTTCACTTGCCCTCACTGTGGCCAGACAGTCGCGGTTCCGTGGAGAGAGCTCGACGTGCCGGAGTGCTGGGGAGACGATTGGGGTTACGTCGAATGCCCTGACTGCGAGAAGGAGGTGAAACTGGGTGAGTACGAATACGACTGAGCGAGCCAATCTGTCTTTGGGTGATATGGTTGTGTGCAGCGCCTACATCAGACCGAGCGGCAACCACTTCGAGATCGACAACGGAGACGCGGGAAAGGCGCTGCTGTGGGAGAAGGACGCAACGGAGGGCCGAGAGATTGAAGATTACGAGTCCTGCGATAAGTTCGTGACGAAAACGGCTTTGTTCACCGGAGTCTTCGTTGGCGTGACATGGCTCTGCACAGAATTGTTCTGCGAATGGAACGAACCTCCGTACGGAAGAAGCGGCTTCCAATGCAGTTCGATCAATCCGAAGCCGTTCGCCATCGTCTACTACGCCGAGAACAAGAAACGGCTGGTGCCGATGGACAGCATCAAGAAGGTGGAACGGTGAACTACTACGAGATCTACGACCGATACAGTGGTGAACTGCTCGCCAGAGGAACTGCGCGAGAGTGCCGCGAACAGCTCGGCTGCGCCAGCATGGACAGTTTCTACGCGCTGGCAAATCGGTCGAAGCGTGGCATCAACAAGAACTACCGCGTTGTCATCTTGAAGGGCGGGGAAACCGACTACCCTGTTTTAGGAGCAGACGGTCCCGACCGGCAGATACGAGAGAAAGCGAAGGAGGAGCTGAAAGATGGATAATAAGAAACTCGCAACCACACTGGAGACCGATTTGAACAATGCGGTCTTCGCACTCGGCAGGCTGACGGGCGCTACAATCGAAGCGATCAGCCGGCTTAAAGTCGCAAGCGGAACCGATGAAACCGTCGAAAAGGAGTCGGAGAGGACCCTGCAAAAAGCTATCGCCATCGACTTTGACGGTTGCCTCTGCGCAAACGCATACCCAGACATTGGCGCTCCGAACTGGGAGATTATCGTCGCAGCGGCGGCAGAGCAGATCGCTGGCGCGGGACTCATTCTCTGGACGTGCCGAGAGGGAGGGCTGCTTGAGAACGCGCTCGAAGCCTGCGCCAGATGGGGCCTGCATTTCGACGCCGTGAACGACATCTTGCCGTCGTGGAAGAAGTTTTACGGTAATGAAACCCGCAAGGTTGGCACGACTGAGTATTGGGACGACAAAGCGTACAGAGTTCAGAACGGAAAGCTGATGAAGGAGGTCGCGCATGAAATGGATTGACAGGCTGAAGGCAAAAATCATTCATGCACTCGGCGGTCTGACACGCGCAGAGGCGATGTTTCCTGCGCCCGTCGTGCAGATTCGCCATTACGACATCCAGACGGTCAGGACGGTGAAGATCGTGCCTGCCTTTTCCAGAACGCACGAGGCCGAAATGGAGAAGATGCTCCGACAGGAGATTGCGTACAGCATCGCGGAGTATGTGATGGAACACGATGCTGTCGTTTATGAGAGGCAGGAACAAGAGAACAACGACCTGCAAATCTCGGCGACCTTCCGGTTCCTTCAGCCCTATGAAGGAGAAAGGGAGGCATGAGTAATGGCGTATAACATCGACTGCGTATGCGACCGTTGCGGAGACAGCCGCCTGTGTTGGCTGAACATGACCGTATCCTACACGAGCGCCGTATCCATCGCCCGAAGCAGCGGCTGGAAAGTGACCAAGAATGGGTGGATTTGCCCGGACTGCGTCCGGAGAATACAGGAGGAAAAGAAATGCAGAAAATCGTAATCGTACATCATCTGAAAGACGTGCAGCACTACCTTTTCAGCGTACCCGATGACCAGAACTTGAACAAGGGTGATCTGGTGCTGGTGCGTAACAGCCGCGGAGAAGTGCCGGCTGTGTGCGTATGCAGTAGCTTCTCTGTGCCAGAGAATGTACTGAGTGCGCTTCAGCAGAGGTACGGAGGGAAAAGCCTGAAGCCCGTCATCGGTATTGCGAGAATGACCCGCTTCGACGATGAAAAGCGCGAAACCCAGCGAAAGAAGAATGACGAAGGAAGGCTGACCGAAGATTTCTGCGTTGGCGGGCAGCACTGTTGGCAGGTTAAGGGCGCTGGAAATGAACTCTGCAAAGATGTGTGTCCGTCTATGGGGGATGCCGGGTGCAACGGGTGCCCAATCGCTGAAGCCATCGACAAGTTGGCTGCCTACGAAAACACAGGCGTTTCGCCGCAGGAACTTCAGGAGGTCGTGGATCTGTTCTCCGAGTTCGTCGAGCCGTTTGTGCCGGCGGAACTCCAGAACTGGATGGAACGCTGCATCTGGCACGTCCAGAAGTGCAACGACCAGCACCAAGAGATCGAACGGCTGAGAAAAGAACTGGAAATCGCCAACGGAACCGTCGTTCCTGCGGCTGAGTAAGGAGGAAGAGATGAAACACTATACACCTATCGTTACCGATGACCCGCAGGACAATGTGGAGGCAGCACTGAACTTGGTGTTCGTCAAGAACAGGGAGGTCTATGTCCGCGGCTACGGACCTGCACCTGATTTTGCAGATGCTCGCCTGTACGACATGGCGCGAGACCTGCTGCGGAAGTACAGCCCTGAAACGTTGGAAAACGCTGATCTGAGCGACGATGACGAACTGTCGTGCGCGATTGCTGAAATGTTGTTCGATGGAACCGACACAATGGAGGGCGTGATTGCCCTGCTTTACACGATGGCTTGGGCGTTCGCTGAGAACCGTGAGCGCTTGAAGACGTACGAGGAGACGCGCCTATCCCCGATGGATCTGAAAGACCGGATGATTGCTCCGTTCCAGAACGATATGTTCGCTATGGTGTGGGGCGCGTTCAAGAAACTGTACCCCGACAAGGACTGCGAGATTTACTGGGAGCCGCAGATCCGCGACGAAGAGGACGGCAAGCCCGTGTACGGCCTGACCGACTTCGCCGATGATGGCTCCGTTGCTGTCTTCGTCAAGCCGAGTCTTGAGGTTGCGGATGCAGTCGAAGTCCTCGCACACGAACTCGCTCATGTGGCGGTCGGCGTTGAGCACGACCACGACGAGGTTTGGCAGGAGGCGTTCGACAAGATTTTCGAGGAGTACAACCGCATCGGAAGCCAAATGTTCACCGACGGGGCAAAGTGCGCTATGGACGACCCCGATGGAGAATGAGTCTGAGTTTTACTGGCCGGGTGTCGGAACACTGAAGATCGCGGGAAGAGGCATAGGCTCTGCATCACTACGGTATATGCCAGACCTGGGCGTCATCGCCAGTGAACTCGCCAAACACCGCACAACGCCCTCACAGGAGCCACATAGAGACGGTGAACAAAGTACCCACCCGAACCCGTAAACACCCGCCACGAGGCGGCAAATCAATTCTACGGCAGCTCCAGCTTTACAATTCCAAAAAGAAGCGGTACAATCACAAAGGGCGGTTCCTCGTTCTGGGGAGCCGCCTTTCAGCAATGGAGGAAAGACTATGAACGACGAATATAGCCGATATGCCAAGAAATACAATCAGCGCCTGCGGAACGGAGACCTCAGATCGGCACTGGGCGCTCTGCGCGAAATGGCAGCTATCAGACGCCGTGAGGGATGCGACGCAGACGAAATGAAGCTGCTGATGTTGGCGTTCTACATAAGCACGAGCGGATGCGCCGGAGAACCGAGGATCGAGGCGTGGATCGCCACCGCCGCGCAGGACAACGTATCACGCAACCGTGAACATCTCTGGGATGTTATATCCGGACAGGCTTACCTTGACACCGTCAGGAAGGACACCACTCCGTCGCACATCATGTCGGTGCAGGACAGTCGATACCTGTTCGAGCTGGTGGCAGTAGGACTTGTGGATGCTGCCAATCAGGCGATACGCCGCTTTGCTGTTTCAGCTCAACGGTGATAGAATGTGGGGGCGGAAAACAAAGAGGCGAGATTGCCCCGGACGCACACACAGGTGCCGTTACGGCTCCCCGACCATGAGCGTAGAAGAAGTATTGCCTCTTGAAGTGCTTTGACCCTGTGATGGGCGCCAATCCATCACGAAGGAGACAAACAGCATGAACAGAAACCTGAATGAGGCGATCTTGAGCACCGAAAAGGTGAAGGCTATCCTGTATTCCGTCGAGAACAGCTATCTCGACATTGAAGTCGAACCGCAAGAACGCGAACGAGCCGATATGGCGGTTGCAATGTTCTACGTCCTGAAAGATGCCGTCGATAGGCTGTCCGTTGATCTGGCAAAACTGGAGGGCGATTGCCGCGTGGTCGATGCCATCTATGCCGCAAACGACGTCCGGCGCCAGATGGCACCTTGACAACTGAAGAATGCTCGAAGGAAGGCCGGGGCGAATGCTCCGGTCTTTTCCTGTATTGACTTGGGCAGAATATCTGATAGAATAGGAAGCGTTTAATGCTGAAGGGGGCGAGAGAATGAATAAATGTCGAAAAAGCTGCATAATCCCGACTCCCGTACACATCGGCGATGCGATGTTTATTCAGTGAAAGCAGGAGAGAGAAATGTTCAAGGTCATCAAAAAAGAGGGAAAAGCCCGGCGAGGTGTGTTTACCTGTGCCCATGGCGGCGAAGTGCAGACACCGGTGTTTATGAACGTAGGCACCCAGGCCGCCATCAAGGGCGGCGTCAGCGCTATCGACCTGAAGGAACGGCTGGGGACGCAGATCGAACTATCCAACACCTATCACCTGCACCTGCGCCCCGGCGACGATGTGGTGCGGCAAATGGGAGGACTTCATAAGTTCATGCGCTGGGACGGACCGATCCTGACCGACTCCGGCGGCTTCCAGGTATTCTCGCTGTCGGGGCTGCGGAAGATCAGTGAGGAGGGTGTGACGTTTGCCAGCCACCTGGACGGACACCGCATCTTCATGGGTCCGGAGGAGAGTATGCGTATCCAGAGCAATCTGGGCAGCGACATCGCCATGGCCTTTGACGAATGCGTGGAAAACCCCGCGCCCTATGACTACGCCAAGGCCTCCTGCGAACGGACGCTGCGGTGGCTGGAACGCTGCAAGAAGGAGCACGACCGGCTGAACGCTTTGCCGGACACGGTAAACCCCGGACAGATGCTTTTCGGCATCAACCAGGGTGCCACCTACGCCGATCTGCGGATATGGCATATGCAGCAGATCGCCAAGATCGACTGCGACGGCTATGCCATCGGCGGACTGGCGGTAGGAGAGCCTACGGAGGTGATGTATGAGATCATCGACGCGGTAGAGCCGTATATGCCGGAGAACAAGCCGCGGTATCTCATGGGCGTGGGCACGCCCAGCAACATCATCGAGGGTGTGGCCCGGGGCGTGGACTTCTTTGACTGTGTGATGCCGGCGCGCAACGCGCGGCACGGAAAGCTGTTTACCTGGAAGGGCACGCTGAACATCAAAAATGCCAAGTACAAGCTGGACGAACAGCCCATCGATCCGGAATGTGACTGCCCGGTGTGCAGGCAGTTCAGCAGGGCATATCTCCGGCACCTGTTTACAGCGGAGGAGATGCTGGGAATGCGCCTGGCGGTGATGCACAACCTGTATTTTTACAACAAGCTGACGGAGCGTATCCGTGACAGCCTGGACAACGGATGCTTTGACGCATTCCGGGAGGAATACAGTAAAAAACTGGCGGAGAAGATATAAACCTCTTGCCAAAAGCAAAAGAACTATGTATAATAGTATCACTTTGTTGTTAAAGGAGTAATGTTCCATGATTCAGATCGCTTACGCTGATGCTGCCGCTGCCACCACCTCCGGCGGTATGGGTTCCACCATTCTGATGATCGTCCTGATGATCGCCATCTTCTACTTCCTGATGATCCGCCCCGAGAACAAGCGGAAAAAGCAGGCCGAGGAGATGCGGAGTTCTCTGAAGAAGGGCGATTGGCTGACCACCATCGGCGGCGTGTACGGCCGCGTCGTGGCTATCACCGACCGTACTGTGGTCATCGAGACCAGCGAGGACCGCGTTCGCGTGGAGTTCCTGAAGTCCGCTATCGGCCAGGTAGGTACCCTGGACGAGCAGGCTGCCGCCCAGCAGCGTCCGGCGAAGAAGGCTAAGAAGGAAGAGGCCGCGGAGGAAACTCCCGCTGTGGAGGAGAAGACCTCTGATGAGGTCACCGAGGCTCCCGCTGAGGCTGACAAAACCGACGCCGAGTAATACAGACAGAGAGGAGCGCTGCCCAGAGGGCGGCGCTCTTTTTGCGCTGACAGCGATCAGTACCGGTGTATCATGTGACGCAGACCTTCCGCATAAGCTGAAGCAAAGCTGATGCGGGAGGTATTCTTATGTCTTGGAAGCAACTGGCCGGCAAAGGAACGTGGCTGGGCACCGCCACAGCGGCAGTCGTGCTGCTGGCAGCACTGGGCGTATCGTCACTGCTCCTGCTGCGGGGCATCGTGCCGGAGCGCGCGATGGGCCCGCTGGTATGGGGCAGCAGCGTTTTGGCGTGCTTCTGCGGCGGACGTATGGCCATACGGCAGGGCGGCGATGGTCCGCTGCCTCGGGCGCTGGCAGTATCCGCCTGTGTATATGGTGCAATGTGGATCGCGGCGCTGACGGGAAACGAGGCGATACATTTTGCCGGCAGCGGCATCGCCCAGACCTGCGCCGTGTGGGGCGGCGGCCTTTTGGCGGGACTGATCGGAACGAAGCAGAAACGGCGGAGGCCCCACAGCGGTCACAGAAAGAGCGGTGATCGTCGAAAACGGGCGGTAACATAAAGCGGTGCATGGTTAAAATAACGAAAACGTGTTTTTGCGGCATTTTTTATCCGACGGTGCGGCGGGCGGCAGGGGAGTCGTTCGCCGCATCACGCTTTTCAAGATATGGTGCAGGGATTTCAGGCATTTCCCCGGATATTGGGATTTCGGCATTTTTATAAACCGCGTCAGTACCCTGGTATACCTTGTTTACATAATTAAGTTAACATAACATTTTGACATAATTTACAAAAAATATGTTTTTGCGGAAAACCTCTTGCGGTTTTGTGAATTATGCCATATATTTATTATTACGTTTTGGCACGTCTATCGAGAGGGCTTGGCTCATACACTGTGGACGAGGTGAGCCCTATGAAGCTGCATCGTCGCCGTATGCCTGTTCTCCAGCCGCCAAAGGCGCGGCTGTACATACTGTGTCTGTTTCTTGCCGCCGGAGTTCTGGCGGGCTTTTTAGCGGGGCGGACTGTGGCGTCGGAGGATCTTCTGTCGTTGAGCCGCTATGTGACAGGCTATGCGAGGCTGAACGCAGAAGAACCGCGCAGCGCGGGGCTGTGGCAGGTCCTATGGACCTATCTGCGCTATCCGGCCGCGGCGTTTCTGCTGGGCTGTACAGCCTGGGGCGTGATGCTGATCCCGCTGATGTGCGCGGCCCAGGGCTTCTTCCTGTCGTTCGCGGTGCAGTGCTTTGCCGCTGCACTGGGAAAGCAGGGCGTGGTATTGGCGCTGGCGGCGCTGGGACTGCGGTGTCTGTTCACCATACCATGTCTGCTGACGATAGCGGCGGACAGCTTTGCGTGTGCGTGGCGCCGGGCAGAACGTCAAAAGCCGGAGGTGAGAGACCGGCGGAGCGCGATCATCTGTGTGTTTGTATTGCTGACCGGGACAGTGGCGGAGTGCGCCCTGGTGCCGCGGCTTTTTGCATGGCTGATGCCAGGCTTGACTTGAAAGAGAGAGGAGTGAGGGACACATGACGGACTTTATCGCGGCATACCGCGACTATCTGACTGAGGAGAAGCACGCCTCCGCCAATACCCTCAGCTCCTATATACGTGACCTGACCCAGTTTCACAGCTGGCTGCTTTCCGTGGGCGTAACGGATATGCGGAAGGTGAAGAAAGAGACGATCAATGAGTATCTGCTGCATATGACCCATAGCGGCAAAAGCCCCGCCACAGTCACGCGGTCCACAGCATCGATCAAGTCATTTTATGCCTATATGATGCAGTGCGGCGCTGTGAAGAGCAACCCGGCCAAGAGCGTGGTGGCCATGAAGGTGGAGAGGAAGTATCCGGAGATCCTCTCCAACCGGGAGGTAGAGCTGTTTCTGGAGCAGCCCAAATGCGTGGACGAAAAGGGATTCCGTGACCACGCCATGCTGGAGCTGCTGTATGCCACCGGAATTCGAGTCAGTGAGCTGATCGGTCTGGATGTCAGCGATGTCAATTTGTCCGCCGGCTTTATCCGCTGCCGCAGCAAGGGAAAGGAGCGCATCGTGCCGCTGTACACCGCTGCGGTGAAGGCGCTGGAGGACTATGTGCGGGATATTCGTCCCCGGCTCATCGCCGATGAGGAAGAGCATGCGCTGTTTGTGAATATGAGCGGCGAACGCATGAGTCGCCAGGGCTTCTGGAAGATCATCAAGTACTATCAGGAAAAAGCGGGCATCGAGAAGGACATCACCCCCCACACCCTGCGCCATTCCTTTGCCGTACACCTGCTGGAAAACGGCGCCGATCTGCGATCCATTCAGGAGATGCTGGGTCACGCGGATATCAGCTCCACGCAGATATATACACACGTTATCAAAAAGCAGCTGAAGGATGTATATAATAAGGCCCATCCCCGTGCATAACAGCCTATCAAACCGCCCGGTTTTCCGGGCGGTTTTTGTTGCTATTTTTATTCCAGTTTGCTATAATAGAACAAATGTTGGGAGGTGGGCGCAGCTATGCGGATACTGGGCATTGACCCCGGCATCGCCATTGTGGGCTTCGGGCTGATCGAATCGAACCGGGGCAGTGTGCGAATGCTGCAATACGGCGCTGTGACTACCGAGGCGGGACTGCCGCTGGCGACACGTCTGGTACAGATCGAAAACGACATGACCGCGCTGATCGCCCAACTGAAGCCTGATGAGATCGCCGTTGAGGAGCTGTTTTTCAGCAAAAACATCACCACAGGTATCGCCGTGGCCCACGGGCGGGGTGTGATTCTGTGTACGGCGGAGCGACTGGGCGTACCCATATTCGAATATACCCCCATGCAGGTGAAGCAGGCGGTGGCCGGCTACGGCCTGGCGGACAAGAAGCAGGTGATGGACATGACAAAGCGGCTTTTGAAGCTGAAGGCAGTGCCGAAGCCGGACGACGCGGCAGACGCGCTGGCCATCGCCATATGCCATGCCCGCAGCGCTACCAGCCTGCTGCGGCGTAAGGACCCCGACGTGAAGGAGACTGTCTGATATGTATTACTATGTGAACGGCACCGTGGCGGAGATCGATGCGGGGCTGGCGGTCATCGACTGCAGCGGCGTGGGCTACGCCTGTGCCACGACGAACTATACGCTCTCCCAGCTGAAAAAGGGCGCACCGGCCAAGTTGTACACCTATCTGAATGTACGCGAGGACGCCATGGAGCTGTTCGGCTTCGCCGATCAGAGTGAGCTGCGGAGCTTCAAGCTGCTGATCGGCGTATCCGGCGTAGGCCCCAGGGCGGCGTTGTCTATCCTGTCCGCCGTAACACCGCAGCAGCTGGCGCTGGCGGTGGTGACAGAGGATGAAAAAACACTGACTGCCGCCAACGGCATCGGCAAAAAGATCGCTCAGCGAGTGATACTGGAACTGAAGGACAAGCTGGCACGGGAGGAAGCGCTGGACGGCACATCCGTTAAGGGCGGCGCGCCCGCGATGGCTGCGGTGCCCCACAGCAAGAAAAGTGAGGCGCAGTCGGCATTGGCGGTGCTGGGCTACGGCAGCGCGGAGATCGCCGCAGCGCTGAAAGATATCGACATGGAAGCGCTGACGCTGGAGGACATCATCCGGCAGGCGCTGAAGCGCATGATGAAGTAGGGGAGGGGCGCACATGAGCATTGATTTCGGGGCGGACCTGTACGAGGAGCCTATCGTCGCCAAAACGTTTCTCAGTGAGGATGCCAACGAAGGTTCTCTACGGCCCCACACACTGACAGAATACATTGGGCAGGAGAAGGCCAAGCAAAACCTGTCGATCTTCATTGAGGCGGCGCGCCGGCGGACAGAGTCTCTGGACCATGTGCTGCTGCATGGCCCTCCGGGACTGGGCAAGACCACACTGGCGGGCATCATCGCCCAGGAGATGGGCGTGAATATCCGCATCACCTCCGGACCGGCTATCGAGAAGCCCGGGGACCTGGCGGCGCTGCTGACGAACCTGAGTGAGAACGATATCCTGTTCGTGGATGAAATACACCGGCTGAACCGGGCGGTGGAGGAGATCCTGTACCCGGCCATGGAGGACTACGCCATCGATATCATCATCGGCAAGGGACCTTCTGCCAACTCTATCCGGCTGGATCTGCCGAAATTCACCCTGATCGGCGCCACAACACGGGCAGGGTCGCTGTCTGCACCGCTACGGGACCGCTTTGGCGTGACGCTGCGGCTGGAGCTCTACACGCCTGAGGAGCTGGCAAAAATCGTGACGCGCAGCGCCGGCATCCTGAACGTGTCCATTGAACCGGAGGGCGCTATGGAGATCGCGCGGCGGTCCCGGGGCACGCCCCGTATCGCCAACCGGATGCTGCGGCGGGTACGGGACTTCGCCCAGGTGATGGCCGACGGCGTTATCACCAAGTCCGTAGCGGACAAGGCGCTGCTGGCGCTGGAGGTAGACTATCTGGGTCTGGACAACGTAGATCGACGGATGCTGCAGGCCATTATTGAAAACTATGGCGGCGGCCCGGTAGGTCTGGACACGCTGGCGGCCACCATCGGCGAGGAGTCGGTGACGCTGGAGGATGTGTATGAGCCATACCTGATGCAGATCGGCTTTTTGACCCGAACGCCCCGAGGGCGCTGCGTCACGCAGAAGGCCTATGCACATCTGCACATTGCGTTTACGGGCCAGCAGCAGCTGGAATTGTAGTGCGCAGAGACTGTTCGGTGGAATTTTTCGGTTGTTCTCCGCAAGAAAGCCGTCAAATTTGAGTTATTTTTGACAAAGTTACACGATTGACTTGACAAATTATTTTGTAAAAAGGTATAATAGCGTATGGTGAATGATACAAGGGCTGAATATGACCATCTGCAGACGCTGAGCGACGAGGCGCTGTGCGCTCTGGTAAAGCAGGGCAGCCGCGACGCCGAGGATATCCTAGTAGGGCGTTACCACCGTTTGGTGCGCTCCTGCGCCCGTCCGTACTTTCTGGCGGGAGGGGATAGCGAGGACCTTTTGCAGGAGGGAATGTTCGGGCTTATCAAGGCAATACGGGAGTACGAGCCAGGACACGAGGCCTCGTTGTGCACCTTTGCCGAGACGTGTATCCGGCGTCGTTTGTACTCTGTGCTGCGTGCTGCCGCCTCCGGAAAGCATTCACCTCTGAACCAAGCCGTTCCTTTGGATACCTCTTTCTTTGACGCGAATCTCTCCTTTGCCCACGTCGATCCCGAGGGTTGGGTCATCGACTGCGAAAAAACTGCCGCTCTGCTGGAAAACGCGCGCAAGCTGCTGTCCGAATTCGAGGTAAAGATTTTAGGGTATTATCTGGACGGTCTCACCTGCCGTGAGATCGCAGAAACTGTGGGCCGGTCCCCCAAATCGGTGGACAATGCCGTGCAGCGTTTGCGCCGCAAAATAGCGCGGCAGCTTCTATCCGGCGATATCAGCAAAGGCTGAGCGCAATATATTTTTTCTCAAAGAGAGGGTAAAATCATGTACGAAGACAAGACCTTAGTGTGCAAAGAGTGCGGCAAAGAGTTCGTTTTCACCGCCGGTGAGCAGGAGTTCTACGCTGAGCGCGGCTTCCAGAACGAGCCCCAGCGCTGCAAGGCCTGCCGTGACGCGCGCAAGAACGCTGCCCGTGGTCCCCGCGAGTATTTCACCGCTGTCTGCGCTGCCTGCGGCGGCGAGGCCAAGGTGCCCTTCGAGCCCAAGAGCGATCGTCCTGTGTACTGCAGCGACTGCTTCGCCAAGATGCGTGAGAACGGCTGATCTGCTGACTGCACACTGTTAAGTAGATAGAATAGACCGCCCTCCGGTACGCCGGAGGGCGGTTTTTTATAGCGCAGGATGAGAAAAATCCTGTTGAAAGTTCCGGCATTTTGGGGTATACTATCAGCACAATATTGTATTTGGAGGTTTTCCAACATGATCGAGATCACGAAAGACACCATTATCGGTGATATTCTGGACGTTGCGCCCCAGACCGCGCCCATCTTCCTGTCCATTGGTATGCACTGCCTGGGCTGCCCGTCCTCCCGCGGCGAGACGGTGGAGGAGGCCTGCGCCGTCCACGGCATCGATGTGGACAAGCTGCTGGAGCTGGTGAACGAGGAAGCCAACAAGCCCATCGCCGAGTAAACAAAAAAACAAAGCCACGCATACGCAAGCGTATGCGTGGCCATTTGTGTAGGGAAATATGGAGAGACGACTGCAATTACAACCGCGGCTCCAGCTGCTGGCGGACATGACACCGACGGGCTGCCGTCTGGCAGATATCGGCACGGACCACGGGTATCTGCCGGTGTATCTGCTGCAAAGGGAGCGTATCCAAAGCGCTATTGCCGCGGACATCGGCGCAGAGCCTCTGGCGCACGCGCGGCGGACTGCGGAGGAATATGGCGTGGAAGGTATCAGCTTCCGCCTGTGTGACGGGCTGGCCAATATCTCTCCGGAGGAAACGGATACAGTGATCATCGCCGGCATGGGCGGAGAGACCATCATCGCCATCCTGGAAAGTGCACCGTGGACGAAGGACGGCGCGCATACGCTGCTGCTTCAACCCATGACAAAGGCCGCAGAGCTGCGCCGATGGCTATCCGTAAATGGGTATACCTTTACAGATGAGCGACTGGTGTGGGACAAGAATTACCTGTATCCGGTGCTGCGCGTGAACGGCGGCGTTTGTCCGGCGCTGACTGAATTACAGACGCTGACCGGTGTTCTGCTGGACGGCGACCCGCTGTATGCGGACTATCTCACCCAGCACGCCGAAAAGCTGCTTCATATCGCGGAAGGTCTGCGCCGCAGCGGCAGAGAGGACGCTCTGCACCGAGCAGAGGCCGCGGAAGCATTGGCACAGCAGATAGAAGAAAAGAGGAAAACCCTATGACAACGGTACGGGATATCGAACAGTATCTGTACGCCTGGGCACCGCGGGAATTGGCGGAGAGCTGGGACAATGTGGGTCTGCTGGTGGGTGACCCGGAAGCGGAGGTGCACCGCGTTCTGGTCGCGCTGGACGTAACGCCGCAGGTGGTGGCCGAGGCCATCGAAAAAGACTGCCAGCTGATCGCTGCACACCATCCGGTGATGAACTGTGCGTGGAACCAGGTGCAGACAGTCCGCACCGATGACCGGCAGGGAAGGGTACTGACAGAGCTGATACGCCACGGCATCGCCGCCATCTGTATGCACACCAATCTGGACGCGGCGGCCGGTGGCGTCAATGAGGTTTTGGCGCAGAAGCTGGGCCTTTCCGACCTGAAAATGCTGACGGAGGAAAAAATAGGGCGGATCGGCACGTTAAAATGTGAAATACCCCTTGTGGAGTTCACCCATTCTGTGATAGAATTATTAAAATGCAATGGTTTGCGCTATGTGGACGCGGGACGGCCGGTACACCGGGTGGCGGTGGGCGGCGGCGCCTGCGGCTGCTATATTCCGCAGGCTATCGCCGCAGGCTGCGACACCTTTGTGACCTCCGACCTGAAATATAACGACTTTTTAGACACGGAGGGGCTAAATTTGATCGATGCGGGTCATTTTCCCACGGAGAATGTGGTGTGTCCCGCACTGCGAGACCGGTTGGCAGAGGCATTCCCCGCAGTCGACGTCTTATGTTCGACCTCGCACAGCCGCGAGATCATCCAATACTGCATAAAGGAGAAGTAAACCATGTCAGGACATTCCAAGTGGCACAATATTCAGAAGACCAAGGGGGCGGCCGACGCCAAGCGCAGCGCCGCATTCACCAAGATCGCCAAGGAGATCATCGTGGCCGTCAAGCAGGGCGGCAGCGGCGACCCCAACAACAACTCCCGCCTGGCCACTGTTATCGCCAAGGCCAAGGCAGCCAATATGCCCAACGACAACATCAAGCGCACCATCGACAAGGCACTGGGTTCCGGCAATACCGATAACTATGAATCTGTCACCTACGAGGGCTACGGCCCCTGCGGCGTTGCTGTCATCGTGGAGGCGCTGACCGACAACCGTCAGCGCACTGCACCCGAGATCCGCCATTATTTTGACAAATTCGGCAAGGGCATGGGTGCTCAGGGCTGCGTCAGCTGGTCCTTTGACCGCAAGGGCGTGATCGTCATCGACAACGAAGAGGGTGAGCTGGACGAGGATACCGTGATGATGGATGCACTGGATGCCGGCGCCGAGGATATGCAGGCCGACGGCCCCGTGTTTGAGATCACCACCGATCCGGACAGCTTTAACGACGTGGTCAAGGCGCTGGAGGAGAAGGGCTATTCCTTCGAGAGTGCGGAGATCGAGATGGTTCCCCAGAACTACATTGTCATGACCAGTGAGGACGATGTCCGCAGCATGACGAAGCTTCTGGATATGCTGGATGACAATGAGGACGTGCAGAACGTCTGGCATAACTGGCAGCAGGATTGATTGGAGAACATACGAAAGGCGGCCGCGAGGCCGCCTTTATCTATGGGGAGAGTGATTATTTGACAATAGAACGGATCGAGCGTGATGGAAAAGCGTGTGCCGCGATACGCGGCACAGAAAAGGTCATCATCGATGCACAGTCTGCGATGGAGCTGTATAAAAGAGACAGGGCAGACGCCCTGTCTCTTTGCATATATCACAGTGTCCGGACGCCGTCCATGATGATGGCGCCGGCCAGGGCGGCCATCTCTTCCGGCGTCTCCTTTGCACCGCCGGAGAGCCACTCCAGTGTCAGCGTCAGATTGCCGGAGACAATGAAGGAACAGAAATAGTCCAGACGGTCGCTGCTCCCGGAACAGAACCGGGCCAGGAAGTCACGCAGGAAATAACTGCGTAGGATGCCGCAGATACGCTCGGTATACGCCCGATCGCCGTTGGGCCCCAGCAGCACCAAACACAAATCGGCGTTGTCCTGGGCGAAGCGATACAGCTCCGTCAGGTAGGGAAACGCATCGACTTCGCCGGTGGAGTAGGCGTATTTCTTACAGACCAGGATCAAACGCTCGGCCATCTCGTCCTCCAGCCGCTGCAGAAGATCGCTGACGTCCTTATAGTGGATATAGAAGGTCCCGCGGTTGATGTCGGCACGCTCAGCCAACTCGCGGACGGAGATGGATTTGGAGGGCTTCTCAGACATGAGATCCATCAGTGCCTGCCGCAGCTGCCGCTTTGTCTTTCTGACGCGCCGGTCAATACCTCTCTCTTCCATACCAATACCCTCCGCACTCTTTTTGATCTGCCGAATAGTTGACCTTGTGTTGATTTTAGCACAAAAAGGCAGAAAGAACAAGGCTTTTTTACAAAACCGCCTTACTTTGCGGAAGATCAGGCACTTCTAAACCACGGAGACAGCGCATAGAAATAAGGCAACAGACAGCATTCGGAGGATGGCATTATGATGGAGACAACGTCTATTTATCAGGATATGGCTCAGCGTACCGGCGGCAGCGTGTATATCGGCGTTGTGGGACCGGTCCGCACGGGAAAATCCACCTTTGTCAAACGATTTATGGAAACGCTGGTGCTGCCGCACATCGAAAACAGCTACCGGCGTGACAGGGCACAGGACGAACTGCCGCAAAGCGGCTCCGGGCGCACCATTATGACGGCGGAGCCGAAATTCGTTCCGGAGGAGGCCGTGGAGCTCCGGCTGGCGGAGGGCGCGGCCTTCTCGGTACGGCTGGTAGACTGCGTGGGGTATATGGTGGACTCCGCCGTAGGGCAGTTTGAGGACCTGTCGCCGCGGATGGTGATGACACCCTGGTTCGATCACGAGATCCCCATGACCGAAGCGGCGGAGATCGGTACCCGCAAGGTCATTACCGACCATGCCACAGTGGGTGTTGTGGTGACCACCGACGGCACGATCACGGATATTCCTCGAGAGGACTACCGGGAAGCGGAGGAACGGGTCATACGTGAATTACAGGACATCGGCAAGCCCTTCGTGGTGCTGGTAAATTCTGCCCAGCCGGAGGACCCCAGGGCAGCTGCTGCCGCAGCAGAAATACAGACACGGTACGGCGTGACCTGCCGCTGTGTCAACTGCCTGACACTGACGGAGGAAGACATCGGCGATATCCTGCGGGATCTGCTGTATCAGTTCCCTTTACGGGAGCTGGATGTTTTTCTTCCCGAATGGGTAGATGCGCTGCCGGGTGAACACCCCATCCGCAGCGGACTGTACCAGGAGATCGGCGAGGCTGCATCCCAGCTGACACGTATCTGTGCACTGCCGCCATGCTTGGCAGCGCTGTCCCAAGGCGAAAATATTGAGAGTGCGGCAGCCAGCACTATTGATCTGGGCAGCGGCGTGGCACAGGTGGAAATACGGCTGCCGCGGCGTTTGTTCTTTGAAACGCTGAGCCAGCGCAGCGGCTTGCAGGTGGCAGACGACGGCGACCTGATGCAGATCATCGGTGAGCTGGCGGAGGCAAAACGGGAATACGACAAGGTGGCGCCGGCCCTTCGATCCGCCAGGGAGACCGGTTATGGCATCGTAATGCCCGGCGTGGAGGAGCTGAATCTGGAGGACCCGGAGATCGTGCGGCAGGGAGGACGCTACGGCGTGCGGATGCGAGCCAGCGCGCCATCCATACACCTGATCCGGGCGGACATCGAGACGACGGTTTCCCCCATCGTAGGCAACGAGAAGCAGTCAGAGGATATGGTAAACTATCTGCTGCAGGAATTCGAGGGCGATACGGGAAAGCTGTGGCAGTCCAACATCTTCGGCCGCAGCTTCCACGAGATCGTAGGAGAGGACCTGCAGGCAAAGCTGAAGCGTATGCCGGCAGACGCTCAGGCAAAGCTGCGCCAGGCGCTGGAACGCATAATCAACGAGGGCGGCGGCGGACTTATCTGCATTATTCTGTAACACCGGATATATTCTCCATAACAGAGCAGCCGGGCAAACGCCTGGTTGCTCTGTTTAAGGCGGTATATCATAAGAAACTGCACGTTTACAAGGTTTGAAACGTATGGAACATTTGGTTTAGATTTCATTATTTTTTGAATTTTTCGGTAGAAAAACAGGTGTAAAACCTCAATTATTGTGAAATATTTTTTACTTTTATAGTGACAAATTTATGTAAGCTGGTATAATGTACTTGGAACAAATACGGCCGCCCCGGGCGGTGGAACAAAGGAAGGACAATCACATGGGAATCAAGATTGGTATCAATGGCTTCGGCCGTATCGGACGGGTGGTGCTGCGTATACTTGCGGACGATCCGGAGCGCTTCGAGGTATGCGGCATCAACCTGCGGAAGGCGGACGTGGACTACATGGTCTATCTGCTGAAATATGACTCCGTGTTCCGGAATTTCCCCGGAATTGTGGAGCACGCAGGCGGTGACCTGATCGTCAACGGCCGCAAGATCAAGGTATACAGCGAGTCCGATGCCGCCATGATCAACTGGGCAGACTGCGGCGCGGAGTACATCATCGAGTCCACCGGCGCCAACAACACCACCGATAAGGCCTCCCGCCATTTCAAGGGCGGCGCCAAGAAGGTCATCCTGACGGCCCCCGCCAAGGACGATGCCACCCCTACCTTTGTCTTCGGCGTCAACAGTGATGAATACCGCAGCGATATGCGCGTCATCTCCAACGCCAGCTGTACCACAAACTGCCTTGCGCCGCTGGCCTATGTCATCCAAAAGGAGTTCGGTATCGAGCAGTCCCTGATGTCCACCATCCACGCATCCACCGCCAAGCAGAAGGCCGTGGACTCTCGCGGCGGCAGTGACTGGCGCACAGGCCGTTCCATTCTGAACAACATCATCCCGACGACTACCGGCGCGGCCAAGGCCGTGGGTCGCGTGATCCCCTCCCTGAAGGGAAAAATGACCGGCATGGCCTTCCGCGTACCAACCGCAGACGTATCCGTGGTGGACCTGACGGCGCGGCTCAGCAAGACGGCATCGTATGCGGACATCTGCTACGAGGTCAAGCACGCCTCCGAGACGTATATGAAGGATATTATCGGCTATACCCGCGACCAGGTGGTATCCACCGACCTGATCGGCAATCCCTGCCCCTGCATTTTTGACGAGACAGCGGGTATTTCTCTGGATCAGGACTTCGTGAAGCTTATCGCCTGGTATGACAACGAGTGGGGTTACAGCAACATGGTAGTGCGTATGCTGGAGCATATGCACACCGTGGACGAAGCGGACGCCTTTATGGCGCAGGAATAAGCGGCATATATACGATCTCCCCCGGCCCTGCCGGGGGAGATTTCTTGCGTCCGTACCCTTGTCAAGCGGTTCGCCGCGTGGTATGATAGCACCAGTAGGAAAGGTGGATAGGGAGGAGGACATATATGCTTTTGGCCATCGATATCGGCAATTCAAATATTTCCGTAGGGCTGTTTGACCGGGAGAAAACGCTGAAATTTCTGGCATCCATAGACACGGACAGCCGCAAGACAGCAGACCAGATCAGCATTGATCTGATGAATTTGTTTACACTGTACGGCTGTGATATCCACGATGTCAGCGGGGCGATCTTATCCAGCGTGGTACCGCCTATGAACTTCATGATGGAAAAGGCGCTGACGCGCCTTCTGGGCAAGCCGCCCATGGTAGTTGGCGCAGGCATCAAGACCGGGCTGAACATCCGCATGGAATTCAACAGCCAGCAGCTGGGCGCGGATATCGTGGCTAACGCGGTATCGGCATTGGAAAAATACCCGGTGCCCATCATCATGATCGACATGGGCACAGCCACCATCATCTCCTACATCTCAGAGAAGCGCACCTACGAGGGCGGACTGATGTTCCCCGGCGTGCGGCTGTCGCTGGATGCGCTGTCCCATCATACGGCGCAGCTGCCCAATATCTCGCTGGAGCACCCCCGGCAGCTCATTGGGAAAAACACCGAGGACTGTATGCGAAGCGGCATCGTCTACGGCACCGCCGCCATGCTGGATGGGGTCATCGACCGTATCCGTGAGACGCTGGGCGGGGCAGAGCCCTCTATCGTGGCCACCGGCCCCAACGCACCGGTGATCGCCCGATACTGCCGCAACCACGTGGTGTACGACAAATATCTGCTGATGGAGGGACTGTACGCCATCTATCAGAAAAATGCAAAATGACATACGCGCCCTCCGGCGATACCGGAGGGCGTACCTTTATGTAAAAACAGCTGGAAAGCAAAAATACTTTCCAGCTGTTTATGCATAACGTTTTTACTTAGCAAGCACCTTTTTCAGCTTGACAAAGCGGGGCAGAGAGTCCTGCTTGGGCAGCTCCGGCTCACCCTGGATCAGCGGCAGCGCATACTCGATGAACTGGTGGTTCACGCCATTGCCCTCCTCATTGATCCACTCGCGGGGAATTTTCTTCTCCACGTTGGCGACCTCCACCAGCGGGACAAGCTTGGTGCGGCAGGCATACTTCCCGTTCTGGATACCGCGCTCGAAGCCGATCATGCGGCCGTTGATGCCGTTGACCGCGTTCTCCACGGCCACCTTGCCAGCCATGTAGGACTCTTCGATATCCGTCTCGCTGGCCAGATGGGCGGCGCAGCGCTGAAGCAGGTTCAGCTCGATGCCGCGGACCTTGGCGCCGGTCTCTTCCTTCAGGACCTCCGCTAGAATGGTGGCCAAACCACCCAGCTGAGCGTGGCCGAAGCCGTCGTTGGCGGCCACCTTGGCCTCGGAAACGAAGCCGCCGTCCTCATAGTGGATACCCTCAGACACGGCCACAATGCAATTCCCAGTAGTATTGTAGACCTTCTTGACGTCTTCGATGAATTTGGGCATACTGAAATCCGTCTCAGGCAGATAGATCAGATCCGGGCCCGCGCCATATTCGCTGGCCAGGGCGGAAGCTGCGGCCAGCCAGCCGGCATGACGGCCCATGATCTCCACCACCACGATCATGCCCTTGTCGTACACGTGTGCGTCCTGATAGACCTCCATAATGGAGGTAGCGATGTACTTGGCGGCAGAGGCGTAGCCGGGGCAATGATCCGTGCCGAACAGATCGTTGTCAATGGTCTTGGGCACGCCCATAACGCGGCACTCATAGCCCACAGACTGCATATACTGGTTGATCTTATTGCAGGTGTCCATGGAGTCGTTGCCGCCGTTATAGAAGAAATAGCGTACATCGTGCTTCTTGAAGACCTCAAGGATACGCTTGTAGTCCGTATCATCCAGCTCCGGATCAGCAATCTTATAGCGGCAGGAGCCCAGTGCGGAGGAGGGGGTATACTTCAGCAGGCGCAGCTCCTCGGGATCCTCCTGCCCCATGTCGAACAGCCGATCGTTAAGTACACCCATGATGCCGTGCTCGGCACCCAGCACCTGGGTAATGGCGCCGGACTTCAGCGCCGTGTCGATCACGCCGTAGGCACTGGCATTGATAACGGAAGTGGGGCCGCCGGATTGACCGATAATACACGCGCCGCGCAGTTCTTTCATATTCGCATACCTCCAAAAGCGGAATTTTTGTGTTTACAACGGGTATTTTACCATGTAGAATAGCCGTTGTAAACAGTTTGTGCTTGCAAATCCGTAAAAATATGATACAATAGGAACGTTCCATACAACAGGTGCATACTTGCAAAATTTATCATAAAGGAGACTTTGACATGGCACTGGTAACTTCCAAGGAAATGTTCGCCAAGGCTTATGATGGCGGCTACGCCATCGGCGCGTTCAACGTCAACAACATGGAGATCGTACAGGGCATCACCGAGGCCTGCCAGGAGGAGCGCGCTCCCGTGATCCTGCAGGTCAGCAAGGGCGCCCGCGCCTACGCCAACCACACCTATCTGGTGAAGCTGGTGGAGGCGGCGGTAGCGACCTGCCCCGATATCCCCATCGTGCTGCATCTGGATCACGGCCCCGACTTTGAGACCTGCAAGAGCTGCATCGACGGCGGCTTCACCTCCGTGATGATCGACGCCTCCTCCAAGCCCTTTGCCGAGAACATCGAGATCACCCGCAAGGTGGTGGAATACGCCCATGACCACGGTGTTGTCGTGGAAGCGGAGCTGGGCACGCTGGCCGGTATCGAGGATGACGTGAAGGTGGCTGACCATGCCGCGTCCTACACCCGTCCCGAGGAGGTCGAGGAGTTCGTATCCAAGACCGGCTGCGACTCCCTGGCCATTGCCATCGGCACCAGCCACGGCGCGTATAAGTTCAAGCCCGAGCAGTGCACCGTCAATGAGAAGGGCATCCTGGTGCCGCCTCCCCTGCGCTTCGACGTGCTGGAGGAGGTCAGCAAGCGCCTGCCCGGATTCCCCATCGTGCTGCACGGCTCATCCTCCGTACCGCAGGAGTATGTGAAGATGATCAATGAGCACGGCGGCAAGATGCCCAATGCCATCGGCGTGCCGGAGGAGCAGCTGCGTCAGGCCGCCCGTCTGTCCGTCTGCAAGATCAACATCGACTCCGATCTGCGTCTGGCCATGACCGGCACCATCCGTCAGTTCATGGACGAGCACCCCGACAAGTTCGATCCCCGCGAGTATCTGAAGCCCGCCCGCGCCAACATCAAAGAGCTGGTACGCCACAAACTGGTGGACGTGCTGGGCTGCGCTGGCAAGGCGTAAACGACTGTACAAAAAATCTCCCGGCTCCGCAGAGCCGGGGGATTTTTTCAATCGGCGTACCAGGACATATTCAACTCCGTATCGCCTCTCGCATAATCCTTATACCAATCGCTATATATGCATCCAAGCTCCATATTGTTGACAATCTCCACAACGCGCCAATAACCGTCATCCCGCTTTTCCAGCTTCCAAAGCGCGATATGGTCTATCGCGCCGGTGCTGTCGTATGGCCTGAGATCATGGGCTTGATCGAAATGGCTGTATCCGTATTTGACCCACATTTTCCCGGAGCTGCCGCCGAAATGTGCCGACAACAGGTCGATGTGATAGGTGGTCAGAATTTCGCCTTCAAATACCTCCGGGACACAGTAGTTCATCAGTGCGCCGAAGTAATAAGAAATTTCCTCCCGTGACATCGCCATCTTGTTGTACACGTCTTCCTCTTTATTCTCAAATACAATGTGTACGCTGTTCAGAACGGACAATGCTGTGGCCCGGTCGGAAATCCCGCCCTTGAACAGCAGCGCCATGCGGTCGCTGATGGTGTATTCCTTAGTGGCGCTGATGTCTGCCAGATAGTCGATGGGGTTCAGCCGCAGCAGGAGTGTAACCAGCAGCACCACGGCCACTGTAATGACGATGGCACACCAGGTCTGCTTCCGCAGCTTCTTTTTCAGCGTCCGCAGAACGCCGGCTTCACCGGTGCGCTGCTCCGTGTCCGCGTCGGTGGGAGCGGACGGCTCTTCACCGGCGGACAGTGCACAGCATTCTTCGCATGTATCCAGATGCTCTTTGACAAAGGCGGCGCTGTCCTCGCTGAGCATGCCCTCCGCATACAGCGGCAGCAGGTCGCGGACGATACTGCATTCATTTTTCATTGTTGCTGTCCTCCAATCTGTTTTTTATCATGTTTCTGGCACGGTGGTAGGTGACGCATGCCCAGTTATCCGACTTGGCGAACAATTCACCGATCTGCTTATAAGACAGCTCGGCGTATACCCGCCACATGAACACCTCCCGGTACGGCTCCGGCAGGTCATGCAGAATAGCCTGTATCTGCCGGGCTTCCTCCCGTGCGCCGATCAGCTCCTCGGGGGTATCCGCACTGCCCACAGACTCCGGAAGTTCTTCCAGCGGAGTGGTATGCTTTTCCTTCCGCAAATAGGTATAATAGCGGTTCTTGGCGATCTGGCACAGCCATACCCGCATGTCGCAGCTGCCCCGGAATTTTCCGATGGATCGCAGTGCCTTGAAGAATGTGTCGCTGGTGATCTCCTCCGCCACATGCTCGCTGCCGGATAGCTTCAGAATATAGCGGTATACATCCCGGAAGTACAGGTCATAGACCTGCTCAAATTCCATCTGCTGCCACCTCCTTTGTCTATATGACGCGCGGCTCGGCGGAATCTTACAAATTATTTCGATTATTTTGGACAGCGAAAGCGGCGGCGCGGATGATATCCGTGCCGCCGCTGATAACAGCAGCTGTAAATTATATCTACTTTACAGTGTCTCTTTGATTTTGACCGCGATCTGATCGGCGGTCAGGCCGTATTCCCGCAGCACGTCGGCAGCCTTGCCGGACTGACCGAACCGGTCGTTGACGCCGATCTTGCGGAATTTGCAGCAGACCTTGCCCATCAGTACATCGGCCACAGCGTCACCCAGACCTCCGATGACGCTGTGCTCCTCCACGGTAATGACATTGCCGCACTTTTCGGCGTACTTTGTCACGCACTCCGCGTCAATGGGCTTGATGGTGTGTACGTTGATGACGCTGATCTCGATACCCTCGGCGGAGAGCAGCTTGGCGGCCTCCAGCGCCTCGTTGACCATCAGACCGCAGGCGAACACCGCCGCGTCCTTGCCCTCGCGCAGCACATTGGCCTTGCCGATCTCAAAGGGATAGTCCTCCTCGAATACCGGGGTGGCCAAACGCGCCAGACGCATATAGGCGGGACCCTGAAACTCCGCCAGGGCAAAGGTGGCCTTCTTTGCCTCATTGGCGTCAGCAGGGACGATGACGGTCATGCCGGGGATCAGCCGCATAAGACCGATGTCCTCGATGGCCTGGTGGCTGCCGCCGTCCTCGCCCACAGACACGCCGGCGTGGGAGCAGCAGATCTTCACATTAAATCTGGGATAGGCGATGGTGTTGCGGATCTGCTCATAGGCGCGCCCAGCGCCGAACATGGCGAAGGTGGAGCAGAAGGGGACAAGCCCCATAGTGGACAAACCGGCGCCGATATTCATCATATTGGCCTCGGCGATGCCGCAGTCGAAGAAGCGCTCGGGATGCGCCGCCTTGAAATACTTGGTCATAGTGGCACCAGCCAGGTCGGCATCCAGCACCACGACGTTCTTATTCTGTTCACCCAGCTCTACCAGCGCCTTGCCGTAGGCTTCACGGGTGGCGATCTTTTCACTCATGGCTCAGTCCTCCAATTCCTTCAATGCCTGCTGCCGCTGTTCCTCGTTGGGCGCCTTGCCGTGCCAGCCCACCTGGCCTTCCATGAAGGATACGCCCTTGCCCTTGACCGTGTGGGCCAAGATAGCCTTGGGCCTGCCAGGCGTCACAGGCGCGCCCAGCGCTGCTTCAATGGCGTCCAGGTCATGGCCGTCGATCTCGTGCAGATCAAAGCCAAAGGCCCGCAGCTTGGCGGGCATATCGCCCAGGGACATGACCTCGTCGTTGCTGCCGTCGATCTGCAGGCCGTTGTTGTCCACGATCACGGTCAGGTTGTCCAGCTTATAGTGGGCAGCGGACATGAGGGCCTCCCAGATCTGGCCCTCCTGACACTCGCCGTCGCCCAGCAGCGTAAACACCTTGGTGTCCTTGCCCTGCACCTTGGCGCCCAGCGCCATACCCACGGCAATAGAGCAGCCCTGACCCAGGGAGCCGGTGGAGGCGTCCACACCGGGGACCTTCTTGCAGTCCGGGTGGCCCTGCAGGATGCTGTGCAGCTGCCGGAAGTTCTTGAACTCATCGCGGCTGATAAAGCCCAACTCTGCCAGAACCGCGTAGTAACAGGGGGCAGCGTGGCCCTTGCTGAGCACAAAACGGTCACGGTCCGCCCAGTGCGGATTTTTGGGGTCGATACGCATATGGTTATAGAATACGCTGGCCACCAGCTCCACCGCGGACAGGGAGCCGCCGGGATGACCGCTGCCGGCGTTGGCGGTCATGTTGATGATGTCACGGCGCATCTGACGGCACACGCCGGACAATTCTGCTTTATTCATGGGAAACCTCCATTCCATGTTCTTCTGACCTAATAGGATATAGTATTTCCCATATAAAGTCAATGCAGGGCGACAGAAAAGTCACAGAAAAGTAACGGAAAATATCACATCAGAAGGGGAGGGCACATACAATAGGGCGGAGGGATGCCAGATGCTTTTTCGTCCGTATGACAGACTGGAGGCCGTGATCTACGCCCATCGCTGGGCCTACGGCCGCAATCCGGCCTTTTACGATTATGAGGAGATCGGCGGTGACTGCACCAACTATGCCTCACAGTGCATCTACGTCGGCACCGGTGTAATGAACTATACACCTACCTTCGGCTGGTACTATATCAACAGCAATGACAAATCGCCCTCCTGGACGGGTGTTGAATTTCTGCGTGACTTTCTGGTGCGTGAGGAACGCTCTGCCGGGCCGGTAGCCCAGGAGACGCAGGACCTCTCCCGGGCACGGCTTGGAGATGTGATACAGCTAAGGTTCAGTGGGGATGTATTCCAGCATTCTCCGGTGGTGGTACAGCCCAGCTCTGACGGTGATCCGGCCAAAATACTGGTAGCCGCCCACAGCGCGGATGTGGATTGGCGGCCGCTGAGTACCTACGACTATCAGGCGTACCGGGTCCTGCACATACTTGGTGCATTCGTGCCGTAAATGAACATCCCCCGGGGAAACCTGGGGGATGTCGTACAATAAGCTGTCCCCGGCAGAGCCGGGGACAGCTTATTATTGCGGCACTATTTGTCAAAGGATGGGTTCATAAAATATACGTTCTTTTCGTTCAGCCGGTCTTTGGCCAGGCGCAGACCTTCGCCGAAGCGCTGGAAGTGGACGATCTCCCGGGCACGCAGGAACTTGATGGCATCGTTGACGTCCGGATCATCGGACAGGCGCAGAATGTTGTCGTAGGTCAGGCGCGCCTTCTGTTCGGCGGCCAGATCCTCCGTCAGGTCGGCGATCATGTCGCCGGTAACGCCGATGGAGCCTGCCGACCAGGGAAAACCGGACGCCGCGGTGGGATAGACTCCCGTGGTATGATCCACAAAGTAGGCGTCAAATCCGGCAGTCCGGATGTCCTCGTCGGACAGGTTTCGCGTCAACTGGTGAACAATAGTCCCCACCATCTCCAGATGTCCCAGTTCTTCCGTGCCGATGTCGGTAAGCAGACCCTTCAACTCAGCGTAGGGCATAGAGTACCGCTGGCTGAGATAGCGCAGAGAAGCGCCCAATTCGCCGTCCGGGCCACCATACTGACTGATAATGACCGCTGCCAGCTTGGGGTTGGGATTCTTGATCTTCACAGGGTATTGCAGCTTTTTCTCATAGACAAACATGGCTCAGTTCCCCTTTCCATCCCACGGCCACGGGTCGTTCAGCCATTGGTAGCTGCCCGGCGTGATATCCGTCTGCATCAACGGTCCGCACTTTTCCTGATAGCGTTTACGCCCCTCCTGGCCCAGCCGGATGTATGACCAGTACAGCTCCAAAGCCTGCTGGTCATCTGCGTGTGTGGTCAGGTAAAGACCCAGCTCATCGATAGCAAAATCCAGCGCCATCAGCTCCAGCAGGGGACCGTCTACCTGTGGAAAGCGGGACCGCAGCTCCTTGTGGAAGGGAAGATCAAGGCCGGGAAAGAGTGTGCCCTGCCGCAGGGCCTCCTGGTCGTCGTAGCGCACGGGGTCTGTACCCTGCATGGCCACATAGGGGAAAGCCAGCGCACCGCAGGCCGGAAGCTGGCCAGTACCTTCGCCGCAGGCGGGCTGTGTTTCCGCCCGCGCTGCCGCCGTTTTCTCTGTATACAAGAGAATTTCCTCCTTTTGTCGGTAGTGGAGCCGTTCACAGCGGCTCGCTATATCTTATGCCTTGGCGGTTTGGGCGGTGAAGAAAATCGTTTTCAATTTTGCTATGCTGTGTTACAATGAAGAAAACACACATAAACTCTCCCGGAGGGGAGGGAGGTCCATGGTGTTGCTGCTTCGCAAACGACATCTGCTGACAGTTGTGGCCGCGGTAGCGTTGTGCGGTGCACTGCTGCTGACCGCGCGTCCCGGGGCGGCGGCCGTTTCGGGCAGCGCTTCGCCACAGCGGGCGGTCATCTTGGATGCCGGCCACGGCGGCGCGGACGGCGGGGCGGTGTCGGACAGCGGCGTGGCCGAAAGCGGCCTGAATTTGGCCATTACCCTGCGCCTGGCGGATGTGCTGACCTTCTGCGGCTATGAAGTGCTGCTGACCCGGACAGGGGAGGCGGCCCTATGTGACGATCCTGCCGCTACGCTGCGGCAGCAGAAGGTATCCGACACGAAAAAGCGTGTGGAGATCATCAACAGATGCGCTGACGCTCGGCTCATCAGTATCCACCAGAACAGCCTGCCGGGTCATCCCGGTGTCAGCGGTGCACAGGTCTTCCATAACGGACAGGACGGTGCAGAAGCGCTGGCGCTGTGCATTCAGAACGATCTGAATATGGCTGTTAATACCCGGGAAAAAGCAGCAAAGCGTATCGACGACAGCATTTACATCATGAAGCATGCGGACTGTCCCGCCGTGCTGGTGGAATGCGGATTTCTGTCAAACCCGGAGGAGACGGTGCTGCTTCAGCAGCCAGACTATCAACTGCACATGGCCGCTGCCATCGCAGCGGGTTTTTGCCAATACTGTACAAATGAGGGATGAAATATGAAGGCTAAGACCGTGTTTTTCTGCACCGAGTGCGGCAGCGAGAGTCCTCGCTGGTCCGGACGCTGCACGGTGTGCGGCGCATGGAATTCCATGGTGGAGCAGGCGGCGGAGCGTCCGTCCAAAAACAGCAAAATGTCCCGTGTAAAGGCGCCTGTAAAGGTATCTCGCATTACGGATATGCAGGCGGACGAGGAAATACGTTTCTCCACCGGAATGGGTGAACTGGACCGCGTGCTGGGCGGCGGTGCGGTGAAGGGGTCGCTGGTGCTGGTAGGCGGCGCACCCGGTATCGGCAAATCTACCCTGATGCTGCAGATATGCCAGCAGTTGGGGAAGTTTGCTAAGGTGCTGTATGTATCCGGCGAGGAGTCTACCCGTCAGCTGAAGCTGCGGGCGGAGCGCCTGCGTGTGGACAGCGAAAACCTGTTTGTCCTGTCCGAAACGCGGCTGGGTGATGTGTTGGAGTGTGTACAGCAGGAGCAGCCCGACATCCTGATTGTGGATTCGATCCAGACCCTGTATAACGAGGAACTGGACGCACCCGCCGGCGGCGTGGGGCAAGTGAAGGACTGCACCATGGCGTTGATGCAGCTGGCGAAGGGGCAGGGGGTCACGGTATTTGTCATTGGCCATGTGAACAAAGAAGGCTCTATCGCCGGTCCTAAGGTGCTGGAGCACATGGTGGACTGTGTGCTGTACTTCGAGGGCGACAGGCACATGACATACCGCATCCTGCGGGCGGCAAAAAACCGCTTCGGCGCCACCAACGAGATCGGCGTGTTCGAGATGCTGGACGCCGGGCTCCGTGAAGTGGAGAACCCCTCAGAAATGCTGCTTTCCGGCCGCCCCGCCGACGCCTCCGGCACCTGTGTTACCTGCGTGATGGAGGGCGCGCGGCCCGTGCTGGCGGAGGTGCAGGCCCTGCTGGCGCCCTGTGCCGGGGCACGTCCCATGCGCAGCAGCAACGGCTTTGACTACAACCGTGCCTCCATGCTGTTGGCGGTACTGGAAAAGCGCGGCAGCCTGAAAGTCAGCCAGTGTGATGCCTATCTGAATATCATCGGCGGCTTGACTTTGGATGAGCCTGCCGCCGACCTGGCGGCGGTGGTAGCCATCGCCTCCAGTTATTTGGATAAACCTGTCCCCAGCACGATGGCGGCGATAGGGGAGGTGGGTCTTTCCGGCGAGATACGCAGCATCACCCACATGGAACAACGCCTGTCGGAAGTAAAGCGTTTAGGCTTTACGCAATGCATGGTGCCAGCTCATAAGGTCAAAGATCTGAAGGCACCCGTTGGTTTGGAGCTTCTTCCTGTGGCGAATATCTCCCGGGCGTTGCAGCTGCTGGCTCGGGGACAATAGGCACATAATGGAGGCAAGGGTGGGAAGCGCTTGGTTGGCCAATCGCGTTGTCGCAGGTGTCCAGCGTGCACACGCCGTCCTGCTGCCAGCGACAGCTGTCGATGCAGGGTATCATACCATCACTCCTTTGCCGTAGTTTGGCCGTTGACGGTCCATTCTATGAAAACAACTGTTACTGCCGCGTAACCCTTTTGTAATTGACATTATTTTGTATTTTGGTATACTTTCTATATAGCGAGATGTAGCAATATCGGTATGTATCGGTATACAAGGAGGAACAAATATGAAACGTAAAAGTCTCTTCATTGTTCTATTTGTTGTGGGTTTTGCTGCGGTATACATGATCATGAGCTTTGCTATCCCCGGATTCCGCATCAAATTAGAGGCGGAGCCGGCCGTGGTCTTTGTGGAAACGCTGAAAATCCTCTGGCCCTTTAAGGCAGCAGTCTCCCTGATCGCGGCGGTACTTATCGGCGGTCTGCCGCTGGTACTCGGAAAACGGAAATAAGAAAAAGCATCCCCCGGCGCATGCGCCGGGGGATGCTTTTCGCTTATTTTTTCTTCTTGTCAATGGGCTTGCCGTCCATGCCCACGGGCCCCTTGCCGTTGATGGCGCGGTAGTGGTTCAGCTTGTCCACGCGCTTCTGGCGCTTGAGCTGCTTTTCCTTCTCCTTGGCCTTTTGAGCGGCAGCTTTTTTGTCTGCCTCTTTTTTCTTGCGATACTCGGCCTTCTGCGGATCTTCGTCTTCCACCAGGTCCTTGTACTTTTCCGGATGGCGTGCCCAGTCGATGCGGTAGATCGTCAGAGATACAAATAAAATCGCGCCCACGGCGATCATTCCGTAAAAAATAAAATTCCAGAACATGGTCAGCAGCGCCCTCCCAAACCTATTTTGTTCAGTATACCGTAAAATTGGCGGCAATGCAAGTAGTTTTACAAACAGGGAGAAGGCCGTGTGGAATTTTCGGTTGTTTTTTGCGCCGGCAGGGGGTATAATGGGCCCGTCAAAAGATGGTTTCCGGGGAAATGGGAGCCAAAAACGGAGGTAAAAGGAAATGTTTACATCTTTTAAAGAATTGGAAGCCTATGTGCTGGGCTGCGGCATGAAGAAGCGCATCGCGCTGGCCAATGCCCACGATGAACCGGCGCTGAGCGCGGTGGTCAACGCCCGCCGCAAGGGCGTTGTCGAGGGTACGCTGGTAGGTAAAAAGAATGAGATCATTGCCATGCTGCATGAGATGGGCGAGAGCGAGAAGGACTATGAGATCGTGGATTTCGATGGCGAGGAGCTGGACGCCGCAAAGCTGACGGTGCAGCTGGTGCGCGAGGGCAAGGCGGATATCCCCATGAAGGGTATTCTCCAAACCTCCAACTTTGCCCGCGCCATTCTGAACAGAGAGACGGGACTGATCCCTGCCAGCGGCAAGCGCCTGGTGAGCCAGTGCGGCATCTTCGAGTATGAGGGCCGCTTCGTGATGATCACCGATGCCGCCATCAACATCGCCCCCGATGTGGATACCCAGATCGGCATTGTGGAGAACGCGCTGCCTGTGGCTAACGCGCTGGGGATCGAGTGCCCCAAGGTGGCGGTTCTGTCCGCCGTGGAGAACGTCACCGAGAAGATGCCCTCCACCGTTTCCGCTAAAGAGATCGCGGAGCGCGGTGTGCCCGGCTGCATCATTTCCGGCCCTCTGGCACTGGACGGTGCTATTTCCATGGAGTCCGTGAAGCACAAGGCCATCCATGATCCCGTGGCTGGCCAGGCGGACATCCTGCTGGTGCCCTATATCGAGATCGGCAACGTGCTGTATAAGGCCTGCACCTACATCGCCGGCAAGACCATGGCCAGCACCATCTGCGGCGCGTCCTGCCCAGTGGTCATCACAAGCCGCGCTGATACGCCTGACAGCAAGTATTACTCCATTCTGATGGCCGTTCTGCGCTGCCTGAAGGCGTAACATGGCCACAAAAAGGGGAGAGGGACAACGTAATGTGACACAAAAGGACGGCTTGCGCCGTCCTTTTGCCGCATACAGGCCCTATGTAAAAGAAGAATTGCTTTACATTTTGCGGTGCTGTCCGCATACTTGAGGGCAGGAGGTGATGTTATGAGTATCGGAAATCAAATCATGTCTATCCGCAGAGAGCGGCAATTAACGCAAGAGCAATTCGGCAGCCTGTTCCATGTGACGCGGCAGACAGTTTCGAACTGGGAGAACGGAAAGAGTTATCCTGACTTACAGCTTCTCGTAGCCATCAGCGACCAATTTGGTATCTCACTCGATACACTGCTGAAGGAGGACACAAAGATGGTAAAAGCCATCGATAGGGAAAGGGGATTGGGAGTGGCCAAGCGGGAAAAAGCCGTAAATCACTTCTTCACAAGCGCGGGTACAGGGCTGGTCGCATCCTGTGTAATCTCTCCGGCATCTGCAGCTCGGACGGCAATTTTCATCGCAGGATTTTTGATGATACTTATCGGCTGGTGGAGACAGTCGCGCTGGGAAGAGAAAATGCTTTCACGCTTAGCGGAGAACCCAGACGAGAAAAACTGATTACGATTTTGTTCAATCTTGACTTCCTCAAGTCTGTCTGCTACCATGAAGCCATCGATACCCGCAGGAAGGGAGGACACTTTGAAAAAGTAGATGCGATTGAACAAAATAAAAATTTTGTTCAATCGAGTGGAGGGTAACCGCTCTTTTTCATATAGCAAGTTCGTTTTGGACTGATCTCGCCCTGAGTAAGCTATACAAGCCATTACCGGCGATCTGTAGTTGCCGCATGACAGTCTTGTACAGAATACTGACCCAAATACCCGCCACACCGCAGTTTTTTTCAAGGCATTGTACATATGGATTACCGTACCGATTCGCCCCAGCTGCTGCTGGATTTTCTCAGCTACCACGAAACCATCAAAGCGCATTCTCAGCGCACCGTGGATGAATACTATCTGGATATGCGAAATTTCTTTCGCTATCTGAAGCAGCAGCGTGACCCGGCGCTTGCCGGTAAAGCGTTGGACGAGATCGACATCCGTGACGTGGATATTGACTTCATTTCCCGCATCACATTGACGGACATTTACAGCTATCTGACCTATCTTAGCCGTGATCGTGTACAGCACCAAAATAGTGAAATTTCTAACAAAGGCCTGAATGCCGCTTCCCGCGCCCGTAAATTGGCTACTATTCGTTCGTTTTTCAACTATATTTGCAATAAACGGCATCTTTTGGAAGACAACCCCTGCAAGGACGTGGATACGCCCAAGCAGATGAAGTCCCTCCCCCGCTATCTGACGCTGAATGAGTCCCTTTCCCTGCTGGAGAGCGTAGATGGCGCCAACCGTGAGCGTGACTACTGCATTCTGACGCTGTTTTTGAACTGCGGTCTGCGGATATCTGAGCTGATCGGCCTGGACATCACGGATATTCACGATGATGCCCTGCGTGTGCTGGGCAAAGGCAATAAGGTCCGTGTGGTCTATCTCAATCAGGCCTGCAAGGACGCGCTGGCGCGGTATATGGCGGTACGCCGGCCCATTACCGGGCGGGATAAAAACGCACTGTTTCTCTCCGGGCAGAATAGGCGCATCAGTCGTTCCATGGTCCATGCGCTGGTGAAAAAACACCTGTCCGCCGCGGGGTTAGACAGTGCAAAATACTCCAGCCACAAGCTGCGTCACACAGCCGCCACGCTGATGCTGCAAAACGGCGTGGACGTGAAGGCGGTGCAGGAGGTCCTGGGCCACGAGCACCTGAATACCACGGAGATCTATACGCATATTGACAACGAGGCGCTGCGTGTAGCTGCAAAGGCAAATCCCTTGTCACATGTAAAGATGAAAGGGAAAATTGAAGACAGTAACAGTAAAAAGGCGGAGGATTGACCTTCGCCTTTTTGTATTTTGCATATTGAAAACCACCCAATAGAGGTGTGGCCGGATCATATTCATATGCTTCTTGATATCCCGCCCAAAATCACGGTTTCGAGCTTTTTGGGATATACACCCGGCTGCGCCGAGGGATATTTATTTGTTCGTTTCCTTGGCCTTCTCCTGCTGCTTTTTCAGCCGTTCTCCCACCTTTTTCATCAGGCGCAGACACAGCGCCGAGCTGGCAGCCAACAGCACCGTTCCCGCCAAAAACTCTTTCTTTTTCATATACCGGCTCCTTTCTATGCCTACCGTTTTTTGCAGTATAGCACATTACGATCCCGTTTGCAAATGTGTCGCAGGTCAATTTTGCCGAACGGTTCAATATGTCACAGAGTTTGTCGAAAACTTCACATTTTCTGCCGATTTTTGTAACCACTTTTCGTTGTGGTTTTGACGGTACAGCGCCTTAAATTTTTGGCGGGTTCACCAAAAATCAACGCACTGACGATTTCTGCCCTTCCTCTTTATTTACTTTACCGGGGAAATGTGCTTTAATAAGGCTGTACGTTCAGGCGCATTTGCGCCTCAACAAAATTTGAGGAGGAAAAGTACATGGTACAGTTTGCAAGTAGAATGGACCTGCTGAAGGGCTCCGAGATCCGCGAGCTGCTGAAGCTGACGGCGCAGCCCGACATACTCTCCTTTGCCGGCGGTATGCCCGCGCCCGAGCTGTTTCCCGTGGAGCAGATGATGGAGGCCTCTATCGCCGTCCTGAAGGAGCATGGCCGCGAGGCTCTGCAGTATTCCACCACCGAGGGCTTCCCCCGCCTGCGCGAGCAGATCGCCGAGCGTATGCTGGCCAAGAACAATATCCACACCGACAAGGATCACATCCTCGTCACCTCCGGTTCTCAGCAGGGTCTGGACTTCTCTGCCCGCGTGTTCCTGAACCCCGGTGACGTGGTTCTGCTGGAAAGCCCCTCCTATCTGGGCGCTGTCAACGCGTTCAAGGCCTGCGAGCCCAAGTTCATCGAAGTTCCCACCGATGACGGCGGCATGATCATGGACGAGCTGGAGAAGATCCTGGCCACCACCGAGCGCGTGAAGATGATCTACGTCATTCCCGATTTCCAGAACCCCACCGGCCGCACCTGGGATCTGGATCGCCGTCATAAGTTCATGGAGATCATCAACCGCTATGAGATCCCCGTCATTGAGGATAACCCCTACGGCGAGCTGCGCTTCGAGGGTGAGTATATGCCCGCACTGAAGAGCCTGGACACCAAGGGTCTGGTGATCTATCTGGGCACCTTCTCCAAGATCCTGGCTCCCGGCTACCGTTTGGGCTGGGTCTGCGCCGAGGATGAGATCCTGGCTAAGTACAACTTCATGGAGCAGGCTGCCTCTCTGCAGGCATCTACCATCGGCCAGATGGAGACCTCCAAGTGGATCGATATGTTCGATCTGGACGCCCACGTCAACACCATCCGCGAGTGCTATCGCAAGCGCCGCGCCGTGATGCTGGAGACGCTGGCCAAGGAGCTGCCCGAGCCCTGCACCTTCACCCGTCCCGACGGCGGTCTGTTCGCATGGGTCGTCCTGCCCGAGTACATGGACGCCAAGGATCTGCAGATGAAGTGCCTTGCCAAGAAGGTGGCCTTCGTTCCCGGCGGCTCCTTCTTCCCCAACGGCGGCCACGACAACACCCTGCGTCTGAACTACAGCTGCATGCCCGAGGAGAAGATCGTCAAGGGTATCACAGCGCTGTGCCAGACCATCCGCGAAAATCTTCGCTAACAGTCAAGATATAAGGAGACGACGCATCCCATGAAGCACGTAAAAGTCCTCATCGGCAACTATGGCAGCGGCAAGAGCGAATTGGCTCTGAATTTTGCTATGCAGGCGGCCGCCCGCGGCGACCGGACGGAACTGCTAGACCTGGATATGGTCAACACCTACTTCCGCCTCACAGAGCGCGGCAAGCTGGTGGAGCAGAAGGAGATCCGTTTGGTCTCCCCCAACTTCGCCTGCTCCGGTATCGAGACGCTCTCTCTCCCTGCCGAGGTGTCGTCCGCCTTTGTGCTGGATTGGGACACCGTCATATTCGATGTAGGCGGCGACGACGTGGGCGCCACAGCACTGGGCCGGTATCACCAGGACTTTGTGGACCTGGCGCCCGGTGCACTGGAGGTGCTGAACGTGGTGAATATCCGGCGGCCTTTGGCCGGCACAGTGGAGAAGCTTCTCCGTTTACAGGAGGGTATGCAGACCCACGCGCGGCTGCAGATCACCGGTATGATCAACAACACGAACCTCGCCACTGCTACCACCGAGCAAGACCTGTGGGATGGCTACCAGATGCTCCGTGAGGTCAGTGACCTCACGGGCATCCCGGTTTCCTACACCACCGGAAAAAAGGAGTTTCTGGACGCCTTTCTGGCCCGAAACCCCGATCCAAAATATGTGGGACAGCCCATTCCCATCGACGTGTATATGCACCGCGACTGGGACTCCTATATCGAGTACGGGCTGAACACCAAAAACCCTCACAAGGATATGTATTAAACCCGGTTACTTCCCTCTACGCGAAGGGATTGTAATAACACAGCAAAACAGCAAACACAGCATCGGAAAAGGAATTAAGAAAAGAGGTGTAAAGAGAGTGGTAAGAGTTACCATCGACGAAAATCTTTGCAAGGGCTGCGGTCTGTGTGCAAGAGCTTGTCCCAAGCACATCATCGAGTTGTCCAAGACCCGCATCAATGCAAAGGGCTACCATCCGGCAGAAGTGACGAACATGGAGGCGTGCATCGGCTGCACGTCCTGCGCCCGCACCTGTCCTGATGTGGTGATCCGAATCGAAAAAGACTAAGGAGGCAGAAAGAATATGGCTTTGACTCTTATGAAGGGCAGCGAAGCGATTGCAGAAGCCGCTATTCGTGCCGGCGCTCGCTTTTTCTTCGGTTACCCCATCACTCCGCAAACGGAGATCCCCGAATATATGTCCGCTCGTATGCCCGAGATTGGCGGCTGCTTCCTGCAGGCCGAGAGCGAAGTGGCGGCTATCAACATGGTGTATGGCGCTGCCGGTACCGGCGCCCGCGTCATCACCTCCTCCTCCAGCCCCGGCGTGTCCCTGAAGCAGGAAGGTATCTCCTACTGCGCAGGCGCCATGGTTCCCGCTGTCATCATCAACGTGATGCGCGGCGGCCCCGGTCTGGGTAATATCCAGGCATCCCAGGGCGACTATTTCCAGGGTGTCAAGGGCGGCGGCAACGGCGACTATCACCTGCTGACCTTCGCCCCCGCTTCTGTACAGGAGGCCATCGACCTGATGATGATCGCCTATGACAAGGCCGAAAAGTACCGTATCCCCGTGCTGTTCCTGGCGGACGGTATCATCGCTCAGATGATGGAGCCCGTGGAGCTGCCCGAGATGGTGGATTACAAGGTAGACCCGGAGAAGAAGCCCTGGGCCTGCACCGGCTGGAAGCCCGGCGATGATCCCGCTAAGCGCGGCATTATCAATTCTATCTACATCGATACCGAGAGCCTGGCTGTCCACAATGACGAGCTGCAGGCCATGTACAAGGAAGTCGTTGCCAACGAGCAGATGTGGGAAAGCTACAACTGCGAAGGCGCTGAGTACATCATTACTGCCTTCGGCACCGTGGCGCGTATCGCCAAGAGCGCTATCGCCGAGCTGAAGGAAAAAGGCATTAACGTCGGCCTGGTCCGCCCCATCACTGTGTGGCCCTTCCCCTATGACGCTGTGCGTGAGGCCTGCTGCCAGCCCAGCGTGAAGGCCGTTCTGGACGTTGAACTGAACGAAGGCCAGATGCTGGAGGACGTAAAGCTGGCCATCAATGGCGCCAAGCACGTTGACTTCTTCGGTCATTGCGGCAGCCAGATGCCCTCTACCGACGAGATCGTCACCAAGATCCTGAGCATGAAGGAGGGTAAATAAGATGGCTGTACTGTTCGAAAAGACTAAGCTGCTGACTGACAAGCAGTTCCACTATTGCCCCGGCTGCAACCACGGCATCATCCACCGTCTGGTAGCCGAGGTCATCGACGAGATGAAATTAGACGGCAAGGTAATCGGTGTGGCCCCTGTCGGCTGCTCCGTGTTTGCCTACGACTATTTCAACTGCGATATGTACGAGGCTGCCCACGGCCGCGCACCCGCTGTTGCCACCGGTATCAAGCGCTCCGTCGGCAAGGACACTCTGGTATTCACCTATCAGGGCGACGGTGACCTGGCGTCTATCGGTACCGCGGAGATCGTTCACGCCGCCCACCGCGGCGAGAAGATCACCACCATCTTTGTCAACAACGCGATCTATGGCATGACCGGCGGTCAGATGGCCCCCACCACCCTGATCGGCCAAAAGGCAACTACCTGCCCTGCTGGCCGTAGCGAGGAGTGGAGTGGTCTGCCTATCAAGATGTGCGAGATGCTGGCCGCTGTTCCCAGTTCTTACTACATTGAGCGCGTGGCGGTCAACAATACCGCCAACATCGCCAAGGCCAAGAAGGCCATTGCCAAGGCCTTCCGTCTGCAGATGGAGGGTAAGGGCTTCACCATGATCGAGGTGCTGTCCACCTGCCCCACCAACTGGGGCCTGTCTCCGGTGGAAGCTATGAACTGGCTGGAGCAGAACATGATCCCCTACTATCCTCTGGGCGTTTACAAAGACAAGGAGGCGAAGTAACATGGAAAAAACCTTTATTTTCGCCGGTTTCGGCGGTCAGGGTATGCTCCTGATCGGTAAGTTCGTCGCCATGGCTTGCATGCTGGACGGTAAGCACGTTTCCTGGCTGCCCTCTTATGGCCCCGAGATGCGCGGCGGTACCGCCAACTGCTCCGTCATCGTCTCCGATGACCCCGTTGCCTCCCCTCTGGTGGACAAGGCCGACGTGATCGTGGCCATGAACCGTCCTTCTCTGGACAAGTTTGAAGCACACGTGAAGCCCGGCGGCGTTCTGGTCATCAACAGCTCCATCATCGACCGCAAAGCGGTTCGCGATGATATCACCGTGGTGTACTGCGATGCCAACGGCATTGCCGAATCCATCGGCAACCCCAAGGGTGCCAACGTGGCCATCCTGGGCGCGACCCTGGCCAAGGCTCCCGTCACCTCCGTGGAAAGCATGATGGAAGCTATCCGCATCGAGCTGGGTGAGAAGAAGGCCCGCTTCCTGGAGGGCAACAAGAAGGCTCTGCTGGCCGGCATGGAAGCCGCTAAGTAAGTCGTTCATACATTCTTACATCATTTTGGCCCCCGGCATCCGTATGGTTGCCGGGGGCTTTCTTTTGTTTGCTACTATTTTCACCGAATGGTTTATTAAAAAGAAAAGGCCAGTGAAAAAGGTTTCCTTCACAGAAAAAAACTATTGACTTCCTACCAAACGTTTGGTATCATTACTCCATTATAAGGAGGTGTCGCTTTTGAGCTCTTTTTCTTATTTTGTGGGACAACGCATCAAAAAATACCGCAAGAGCCGCGGCTATACCATCGAGCAATTCTCCGCCATGATCAATAAGAGCAAAGCGACGCTATCCAAGTACGAAAACGGTGCCATTACCATCGACATCGAAACACTGTACGAGATTGCGCAGGCACTGGATATTGATCTAAAATGCTTCATCGATTATCAGCCCCCCATGTTCCATGCGGAGCCGGCGCTGCCTAAGAATAGCTACTTCAATCAGACATTGGCCTATATGTACTACTATGATGGCCGTATTCGCCAGATGGTACGCTCACTTCTTCGGTTTTCTCAGTCAGTGGACCACGAGAGTGTCGAGGTCACGTTGTATATGGGCGTGGCGTCCTTCTCCGACCCGGACCGTTGCCAGCATCTGTTCACCGGAGAGATGAAGGCTTACGACACCATCACCCACATGGTGTTGACCAATCAGATCAACGAGGCGGAAAAGATGTATATCTGTATGCTCAATCCCATGCAGAACCGTATGCCCGCCGTGGGACTGGTATCCGGTATCGGCTCCTCCCCGTTCTTTGCACCCATTGCATTGAAGGCGCTGATCTCTAAAGAGCCGCTGGAGGAAAACGACCGCCTGCTGGGCACCATCAAACTGGATAAGGATGATTATCATTTGCTGCGTTACTACAATATGATGGTGGTCAACCGTCCGGCCGCCCTATCCTTACAATAATATTTGACCGCGCAAAGGCTGTGAAGGTGTACTCCTTCACAGCCTTTAGTTCATTTTCTGCAATTCTCGCCGCAGTCGCAGGATGATACGCTTCTCCAGCCGTGATATGTAGCTCTGCGAAATCCCCAATCGATCCGCCACCTCCTTTTGGGTGAGCTCCTTGATACCGCCCAGGCCAAACCGCATGGTGATGATATCCCTCTCTCTCGGACTGAGGTGCGATACCGCCGTTTGCAGCAGCTGCCGGTCCACATCCGCTTCAATGGGCCGCATGACCACATCGCTGTCAGTCCCCAGTACGTCGCTGAGCAACAGTTCTTTTCCGTCCCAGTCGGTATTCAGCGGCTCATCGAAACTGACCTCTGTCCGTTGTGCGCCGTTCTTCCGCAAGTACATGAGAATTTCATTCTCAATACACCGCGAGGCGTAGGTAGCCAGCTTGATATTCTTATCTGTCCGGAACGTATTGACCGCCTTGATCAATCCGATAGTGCCAATGGAGATCAGGTCCTCTATATGGATACCGGTATTTTCAAAACGTCTGGCTATGTAAACCACCAACCGCAGATTGTGTTCGATCAGCGTCTGCCGCACCTGAAAATCGCCGGTATTCAGCTTTTCCAGCAGAACAGACTCCTCATCTCTCGGTAAGGGCGGCGGCAGCGTATCGCTCCCGCCGATGTACATGACCTTATCCGGCCTGTATACGCTGTGCCACAGGCGTTTCAGCCAAATCAGAAGCTTTGCCATGCCCTATTCTCCCTTCCATTGCCCCCCACAGGGCGTGATACCCGCCGCCATCACTGACAGCTTGCTCCGACAGCGCGACGGGTGTCCGTGGATAGCGTTTGCCATTCACTTCTATGTAATCGCTACAGGCTGCCAACAGCAGGCCTGCAGCCGTCCCCACCGCGCGAAAAGGCAGCAGTGTAAACCGTACCGGACAACCTATTCGGTGCAGCTTTGCCATTTTCTCTTCCGGAGACAGCTGCTCTGCCAAAACATCGGCCACCGCCGGTGTCCATAATGCGTCTGCGGAACGGCGCTCCATTACCAGCGCCGGACACCCGGTAACCGGATCCCTCAGTGTATTACCCGTGTCGTGCAGGGCGGTAACGGTTTGTATCCTTCCGCCGACAGATACTTTGATCTGCAACAATTCTCCCCCTCCATGACGTGCTGCCTGACCGGCAAAAAGCCGGAGAAGCACGTAAAACAATATACTGACCAGTATAAGCGCTTGCCAGCTAACATCGGCGTAATACAGCCGCTGTGCCAGTCCCGCCACCGAGCCAAAGGCCAGGCCGAGGGCCAGCAGGGTGCCGGCGAGGGCGGCCGAAAGCAAAAAAAATGTGAGGACCGGGCGGAAACGGCGAAACGCGGCAAGCGCCAGCAAGCCTCCAAAGGCCAATCGGATCGCCGGGTGAGCCAAAAATGCAAGCTCGGAAATAAAGACCGCAGCCGCGTAAACGCCGCCCAGCACCGCGCAAAAAATCAGCCGCCTTCGATGCAGCGGAAAGCCGCAAAGCCTTGCGGCACATAGGAAAAGCAGATAGTCTACCACGCTGTTGAGCAGGAAAACGCGGTCCAGATACACCACAGTCATTGCCTCACCTCGCTGCCACTATTATAGAGCGGCGGGACGAAAAAAAACGTCGCAACCAGGCGGGCACCGCAGCATTTGTAACCGGTTCGTTACCGCTTTATAATCCATCCGTCACCGCTTTTCATTGACATTCCGCGTCATTTTGGTATACATTTTGCTATAGCTTTTGTTGCTCTTTTATGGCTATTGTTGACACCTTATTGGCACCTTTTCTATACCTCATGAGGATCAACCTCACGAGGGTGCGTTTTTTTACGGGTCAAAAAATACCGTGATTGTATTTGATCTGCCCATATAGGATAAAGGCCAGGCCAATAGTTATCGCCGGAAAGATGATATAATCTATTGCCGCCTCATTCCAGAATGTGGCGAAATACGCCAAGATCAGGGACGCCCCCATAATGACCGTTCCCGTCCCCACCGCCTTACCGTATTTGGGGATGTCCTCTTCTTTCACTTTTCTGCGGTTATAGGAATGTATGGTGCTGATATTCCCTTTGATATTCAAGATGCCGAGCACCGACAAAAATATACCAAAAATCAAAAGCAATACATTATCCATAGCGGCCTCCCAAAAATAGAATAATTCTTCAAAGCTTTTGTCCAAAGCAATACAAGGAAATAGATGACCCACAGGCTGTAAAGAATGGTATGGGCCAGCGCGGAGGACAGCACAGAAACCATGCAGCATACCAGCTGTCTGTATGGCGGCTCTCCCGCTAATAGGAAATCATAACCACCAGTAAACTGGTGGTTATGATTCATGATCGAAGATGGCCTTCTTCTCCAGCAAGGGCGTAAACTCATCCTTCCACCGGTGGTGCATGGCGGACACATCGTACAGGGAAAGGGCCTCGCGGTCCATATCCAGACGAATGAGCACGTCGTAACGGTTGTCCCGGTCCACGCAGTTGGGGATGACCTCCGCGCCGTGAACGCCGGGAATATCCGCCGCGGCGGAGAATATCTCCCGGATACGCGGCAGCAGCGCGGCGCGCTGCGCCTTGGCCTCCGGAGTGAATTTTGCCAGAATACAGTGCTTCATGGCAGCCTCACAGTCCCAGGTACGGCAGGACCAGCGTTACGGCCATGACGATGGCCAGCAGCAGGGCGATGCCCATGGCGAAGTATCTTGTCCATTTCGGTCTCATTGCAATTCCTCCTTCGGCACGATGCGCCGTATCATTTTTTCGATCTTACGCCGGGGCTGCATGACCTCGTGGCCGCAGCCGAGGCACCGGAGCTTGATATCCATGCCCACGCGGAGCACCTGCCAGCGTTTACTGCCGCAGGGGTGCTCCTTTTTCAGCTCTAAAACATCATGTAACCGCAGGTCCATTTCCGTTCTTCCCCTTAATGTCGTCCCAGTACCGCTTGGCGGCCTGCTCGGTCTTGTTTTCGCCGTACGCATAGTAATGCGTATCCCCCAAAGACTCCGGCAGATAGCGCTGCTGCACATAGTGACTCGGGTAATTATGGGGGTACTTATAGGCGGGGGCCTTGTCCGCGCCGGCACTGTCAGCGTGGACGTTCTTCAGGTGCCGGGGGATGTCACCCACCGCGCCGCGCTGAATATCCTCCATAGCGGCGATGATAGCGTTGTGGGCGCTGTTGGATTTGGGCGCGGTGGCCAGCAGCACCGCCGCCTCGGCCAGGGGCAGCCGCGCCTCCGGCAGGCCCAGCTGCAGTGCCGCGTCCACGCAGCTTTTTGTGACGGTGATGGCCTGCGGGTACGCAAGGCCGATATCCTCCGCCGCGATGCACAGCAGACGACGGCAGGGGGAGATCAAGTCGCCCGCCACCAGCAGACGGCCCAGGTAGTACACCGCCGCGTCCGGGTCGGAGCCTCGGATGGATTTGTGCAGTGCGGAGAGCAGGTCATAGTGGTCATCCCCCTCCCTGTCATACCGCATGGCGCTGCACTGGCTTAACTGTAAAGCATCATCCCTTGTCACATATAATCCGCCATCCTTCGGCTTGGCGGAACGGTACAGCAGCTCCACGGCGTTGATGGCCTTTCGGACATCGCCGCCGCAACCGGCGGCCACTGTGCGGGGCACATCCTCTTCCCAGGTAAAGGGCAGCTGGCTCCTCTCCTGCTCGATACGCAGGCCCCGTTCCACGGCGGGGATGGTATCCTCCACCGACAGAGGCTTAAATTCAAAAACCGTGCTGCGGGACAGGAGTGCGTTGTAGATATAGAAATACGGGTTCTCTGTGGTAGAGGCGATCAGGGTGATCTTGCCGTTTTCCAGGAATTCCAGCAGGCTCTGCTGCTGCTTCTTGTTGAAATACTGTATCTCATCCAGGTACAGCAGGATACCGTTTGGAGCCATCATGGTGTCCACATCCGCCATGACATTCTTCACATCCTGGAGGGATGCGGTGGTGGCGTTAAGGGTATACAGCGCCTTTTTCGCCTGCTTGGCGATAATGTTGGCCACAGTGGTCTTGCCGGTGCCGGAGGGACCGTAGAAAATGAGGTTGGCATCGGTGCCGTTCTCGATCAGGCGGCGCAGCAGCGCCCCCTCGCCCAGCAGGTGCTTCTGTCCGGCCACGTCGTCAAGCGTCTGGGGCCGTATCTCGTCTGCCAGCGGACGCATAGCGGCACCGCCTCCCTTCTGTGGAAAATCTTATGAAACAGTATAGCACAGATTGCCTTTTTCTGCAACCTCTGTTACAATTGGGATGAGGTGATGTCGCATGAAGTCGAAGGAACAGGTCGGCGCCATTATCGCGGCGCTGAAGACGCTGTACCCGGACGCGCTGTGTTCGCTGGACTATGAGAAGGACTATGAGCTGCTGTTCTCCGTGCGTCTGGCGGCGCAGTGCACCGACGCGCGGGTCAATCTGGTGACGCCGGCGCTGTTTGCCCGCTATCCCACGCTGGAGGCCTTTGCCGTCGCCGATGTGGACGAGGTAGGTACATATATCCAGTCCTGCGGCTTCTGGCGGGCCAAGGCCCGGGACATCGTTGGCTCCGCAAAAATGCTGGTGGAGCGCTTCGGCGGAAAGGTCCCGGACAACATGGAGGACCTGCTCTCACTGCCCGGTGTGGGGCGCAAGACCGCCAATCTGATCCTGGGCGATATCTACGGAAAGGACGGCTATGTCTGCGATACCCACTGCATCCGTATCACCGGGCGGCTGGGACTGACGGACGGCAGCAAGGACCCGCTGAAGGTGGAGCAGCAGCTGCGAAAGGTCATTCCCCCGGAGGAGGCCAACAACTTCTGCCACCGGATGGTGCTCCATGGCCGCGCGCTGTGTATGGCACGGAAGCCGGACTGCGAAAATTGCGCCCTGCGGGTGCTGTGTGACTATGGCAGCACCGCAGAACGATAGATGACAGAAGGTGCCCCGCGCCAAACGGCGCGGGGCATTTATCTGCATTAACTGTAAGGTGATATTACTTTACACGATTTACCATGTGGTCGGCAAGCTCCAGCAAAAACGAATTATCAGGCCAGGCGGCAATAGCGGCCTTGGCTCGCGCGGTGTATTGCTCCACGTCGCGCTGGCACTGCTCCAGGCCCTTCACATCCACTAGCGTGACCTTGCCCTCCGCCTTGTCAGAGCCGATGGGCTTGCCGAACACCTCCTGTGCGCCTGTCACATCCAGGATATCGTCACGGAGCTGGAAGGCCAGGCCAAGGCCATCGCCGAATTCACGGGCCTGACGGCGCTTTTCCGCGTCCATTCCGGCGGCCACACAGCCCAGCTCCGCTGCGGCGGAGATCATGGCGCAGGTCTTGAGACGGTCCAGCTGGGTCAGGCCGGCTTCATCTCGGACATCGCAAAGGGTGTCCAGCACCTGTCCGGCCACCATGCCGTCGGCACCGGCGGCCCGGGCCAGGACCTCGACCGCCGCGACGCGGCTTTCGGCGGAAAGACCGGGCGCCTGGGAAATGAGACGAAAGGCCTCGGGCTGGAGGGCGTCGCCGGCCAGAATGGCCAGTGTTTCGCCGTAGACCTTGTGGTTGGTGGGCTTGCCACGGCGCAGATCGTCGTCGTCCATGCAGGGCAGGTCGTCGTGGATAAGGGAATAGTTGTGCACCAGCTCCAGCGCACAGGCATAGGGCAGCGCCAGGTGCCAGTCGATACCGCCCAGACGGGCAAATTCCAGCGTCAGCACCGGGCGGATACGTTTGCCGCCGGAGAGCACGCTGTACCGCATGGCATCGTAGAGACGGTCATAGGGGGCGCTGCCGGCAAAAAGGGCGGAAAGGTAGTCCTCCACCGCCGCGCGGTACTGCTCATAGTGTCTTTCGTAGTCCATGGCTCAATCCTCCGCAGCAAAATCATGCTCCACCGGCGCGTCATCGGGGCCCTTGGACAGCTTGACCACCTTCTGCTCGGCGGTGTCCAGCTCCTTGCGGCAGGCGTTCACCAGCTTGGTGCCCTCCTCGAACAGCGCCATGCTGTCGCCCAGCGTGGCATCGCCCCTTTCCAGCAGGGAGACGATCTCCTCCAGCCGGGATATATTCTCCTCAAACGTCTTTTTTGCTGCCATGTTCGTTCTCCTTTTCCTTTACTTGGCACCGCAGGGCGCCGTCGGCCAGCCGCAGGCGCAGGGTCTCCCCTATCCGCGCCTGATCGGCGCTGCGGAGCACTGTGCCGTCCGGCTGCTGAGCCAGTGCGTAGCCGCGGCCCAGGACCTTCAGTGGGCTGAGGGCATCCAGCGACGCGGCCAGCGCGCCGAAGCGGCGGTTTTGGACATCTGTCACCACACGCATGGCGGCACAGAGCCGGTGGGTCATATGGTCCACATCCTGGCGGCGGTCCGCCAGGTAAGCGGTCGGGTCCGTGAGGACGCGTTTTTTCGACAGGGACTCTAAACGGCGGGAATGGGCGGCGATATCGCGGCGTATCGACTGTGTCATGCGGGAATGGGCGGTGTCCAGTGTCCGCAGCAGCTCGGCCATGTCCGGCACGGCGATCTCGGCGGCGTTGGAGGGCGTGGAAGCCCGCCGGTCCGCTACGAAGTCGCTGATGGCCACGTCCGGCTCGTGGCCCACCGCCGAGATGACGGGAATATCCGAGTCGTAGATGGCGCGGGCCACGCGCTCGTCGTTAAAGGCCCACAGGTCCTCCAGCGAACCGCCGCCGCGGCCGGTGATAAGCACATCGGCCAGGCCGTGGGCATTGGCGTAACGGATGGCGCCGGCGATCTCCGCCGGGGCCTCAGTTCCCTGCACGCGAACGGGCAGCAGAAGGACCTTGGCGATGGGATAGCGGCGGCGGAGGATGCGGATCATGTCGTGGACCGCCGCGCCTGCCGGGGAAGTGACGATGGCGATGCGCCGGGGATATGGCGGCAGGGGTTTTTTATGGGTCTCGTCAAACAAGCCCTCCTTCCGCAGCTTTTCCTTCAGCTGCTCAAAGGCCACACTCAGGTCGCCGGCGCCCTCGGGCGTCAGGCCGGTGCAGTACAGCTGATAGGCGCCGTCGCGGGGATAGACGCTGATACGGCCGGAGGCGATGACCTGTATACCGTTTTCCGGGCGGAAGCGCAGGCGCGCGGCGCTGCCCCTGAACATAACACACTTCAGACTGCACTGACTGTCCTTCAGCGTAAAGTAGTGATGGCCGGAGGGGTATAGTTTGTAGTTGGAGATCTCGCCCCGCAGCAGGACCTCCTGCAATGGCGGCACATTGTCCAACAGGTCCTTGATAAACTGGTTGACCTCGGACACCGTGAAAATATACTGGCCCGACGTGGCGATCACTCCTTTCTGTATGCGACCTGAAAAGGCAGAGCTTTCACGCTCTGCCTTTCGTATGTGGTTTTCAGTCCTTTTCCTTGACCTCGCCCCGGGCGAAGCTGCCCAGAATACCGTTAATGAATTTGGCGACCTCGGGCGTTTCGTACTTCTTGGCGATCGTCACCGCCTCGCTGATGGCGGCGCCCTGCGGAATGTCCGCCATGTAGAGTATCTCGTACATGGCCACACGCATGATGGCGGATGCTACCAGTGAAATGCGCTCAAAGCGCCAGCCCCGGGCGTACTTTTCAATGTCGGCGTCCAGCTCGGCGGCGTGCTCCGCCACACCGGAGACCAGGCGGCGGATATACGCCTCCTGCTTGGTGTTGGGCCGGTCGGCGTAGAGGTCATCCTCTGCCGCCAGCTCGGCAAAGCGTTCATCGCTGAGCTGCTGGTCCAGAAACTCCTCCACCGGCAGTTCGGTGAAGCTCAGCTGGTACGCCAAGTGTATGGCGATCTCCCGTGCGGTGCTGCGTGTCATAAGCGTTCGTCCTTTTCTCTCTCGTCTGTTGTTCAGTTGAAGCTGATGCCGCCCACGTGGACGTTCACCGCCGCCACCTTGAAGCCGGTCATACCCTCCAGCGCGGTATGCACATTTTTCTGGACCTTTTTGGCCACATCGCTGATGGCGCAGCCGTAGCGCACCGCAACAAAAATGCCCACAACGATCTGCTCGCCGTCCAGTTCAACACGGACGCCCTTGCAGGTCATTTTTTTACCGCCCATCAGGTCGGATACGTTGGCGCTCATCAGAGCGCTGACGCCGTCCACCTCCAAGGCTGTGGTACTGGCAATGGAGGCCAGCACATCCTCTGAGATCTGGATGCTGCCGTCATCCTCCTGGTGGATCATATATTCCTTATTTTCAGCCATGGTCTGTTTGTCTCCTCACAGTTGTCATTGGTACTCAGCTAATTGCAGTATAGAATTATACCATTTTTTACGGGGAAATACAACACCTATTTTGCACCGGACGTTCCCGCTTCCATGATCTTGATCTGGCCGGGAGTGTAGGATGTCTCCGCGATGACGATATCCTTGATCTTCGCTACGTCCTCCGCCTCCAGACCGTCGGGCGCCGATACCACCACGCTGATGGAGTCCGCGCCCATAAAGGCCACGCAGTCGGCATAGCCTTTTGCCACCACCAGGTTCTCGATCTGTGTCTCCGCCACGGTGTAGCCCGCCAGCACCTGAAGCGTCTCGGATGCCTCGTTGGCTACCTCCTCTGAGGCGTTCTCCTCGCCCTTGGCCTCCTCCAGCATACTGATGGCGGTATCGCGGGCCTGCTTGCGGCTGAGCCGGGCAGTGGAGAAATAGTCGTCTCCGGCGGTATCCGCAGTATCCGCCTGTGCCTCCGTGGTCTCGCCGTTGACCAGCGTGGACTGGCCCAGCACCTTGGAGGTATCCGCCACATCCCCGGCATAGCGCCAGTTCAAATACACCGATGTACCCACCAGCACCACCACGGCCGCCGCTACGGCGCGGCGCTTCCATACCTGCTTCATACTGTCGTTCCTCCCATTTATTGTTACTGTTTCCATTGGACTACCGATATCTTATCGCTGCTGAGTCCTGTCAGCACAGACACCGTCTCCAGCACCCGCAGGCGCACACGGCTGTCGCCTGCCCCCTGACAGACCACCACCGCCCCCTGATAGGTGGGGTACAGCCGCCGGGTGACCACGACCTCCTGCTTGCCGCTGCCGCGGTTCACCGTCAGGACCTGACTGTCCTGCCGCACATCACCGCCGCTGCCCAGAGTGGCGCTGCTATCCTCCGCCAGCGACAACGTTTCACCGCTGTGCAGCGTCAGCATCACCTGCACCCGACCCACGCCATCCATGGCGGACAGCACCTCCGCCATACGGCGCTCCGTCTCCTCCAGAGAGAAGGACATCTCCTCCCCTGCCGTGTCGGCGGCTTCGATCTCCTGCTTACCGGCGGGCAGCAGCATCAGCACCACGCCCGCCAGGGCCACCAGCACCGCGAAGCGGTATTTTTTCAGAATATCTTTCAGCTTTTCCATCATTCGTCTGCCTCACGCCAATACTGGTGCGCATCGTCAATGGCCAGTTCCGTGCTGAGCCACGCGGACAGCGCCTCGTCCTTGGGAATGTCCAGCGTCACGGCGCTGGGCCAGGGCACGCCATCGCGGTCCTCCATCTCTACCCGCGGGGTACATGTGATGCCCAGGTCATCTCCCTTGCTGGCAATATATGCGGCGGTCTTGTCCGCTATGAGCGCGGCGAATTCCGCATCGCCGGATCTGCGATATTCCTCTGTCAGCGCCTGGATCTGCTGCCGATAGTCCTCATAGCGGAGGGCCAGCTCAGTCAGGTCCAGGCCCAGCAGCTGCCGGACAATGACCAGCAGCAGTGCCATGCCGCCCACGGTGTGGGCCACCGCCTTCATACGCCCACGGGGCAGCAGGGCGTAGAGTATCCCAACGATCATGCCCGCCGCGATGATACCGAGAAGCCAGGTACGCAGGGTTTCCGCGATCATGTACTCACCACCGATACAGAAGAGATTATGGAGATCAGCAGGGCCAGCGCACAGCTGCCGGTCATGCCCAGCATCAGGCCGAAGGCGGAGCCCAGCGCGTCGATCAGGTCCGCCAGGGGCTCCTGGGTCACGGTGCCCGCCAGAAACGCCGCCAGCTTATACAGCAGGTACTGCACGGCCATGGTGATAAAGGGCGTCAGGCAGATGGCCAGCACTGCCAGCAGGCCGAATACGCCGATGGCGCCCTTCAGCATCCCGGCACCGGCCAGCACCGTGCCGGCGGCATCGGAAATGATGGAGCCCACCACCGGCACCGCTGTGGCGATGGCGGTGCGCGTCAACTGGGTAGACAAGGCGTCCGCCGCAGAGGTGGCCGCACCGGTCACCGACAGGAAGCCGGTAAAGACCAGCATCAGGGCCGTCAGTGCCCAGGCGGCGCACTTGCGAAGGCCCTGGCCGATCTTTTGCAGACTATGGCCGGGAACCACGGCGTCCGCGGCGGCAGCAGCAATGCATGCGTACAGCAGCGGCAGCAGTACCTGACGGATAAGGCTGATGAGCAGATCGGTGAAGAACACCGTGGCCACCTGCCTGGCACCGGCGGTGATATAGCCGCCGCCGGCGGCCACGGCGGCGGACAGAGTGGGCAGCAGTGCCTTGGAGAACACCTCCAGCTGGGACATGGTCTCCACACCCAGACCCATCATCCGGCGGAAGTCGCCCGCCGCCACAAGGGTGATGGCCAGCGCTCCCGCCACGGAGACATAGCGGGGAACGCAGGGACTGTCCGCCGCCGCAAGGCAGCTCTCCGCCAGACTGCACAGCAGCACCACGCCCAGCAGCAGGGCCGCACCGGAGGCCTGGGTCTCCAGCGCTGTACGGACATAGGCGCAGGCGCTGTGCCACAGATCGCCCATACCCTGCCACAGTGTCTCGTGGGAGGCGGAGGCGTCCATTTCCGGCAGGATATCCGCCGCCTCCGGCGGGACGGCGTCCTTCACGGAGTCGGGCAGTTCGGCAGCCCAGGCACAGTCCAGACACAGAAGAAGCAGCGTCAGACAGAACAGGACTTTTTTCATAGCAGTGACTCCAACAGGTCCCAGACAGCGCGGAACAGCGGCAGGGACACCACGATGGCCGCCACGGCACCGGCAGTCTCCAGCACGGAAGCGAGGGCGCCCTCGCCGGCATCCCGGCACAGGTCGGAGCCTGTCCGGCAGATCAGGGCGATGCAGACCGTTTTCAGCAGCGGCTGAAACAGCTGCTCCGGCAGCTGACCCCAGGCCGAGGCCTCTTCCCAGAAATCCCGGAGCTGACCCAGCGGCTCCAGCAGCAGGGCGACCGCCACGCCGCAGACAGCCAGGACAAGCAGCAGCGCCAGCTCTCCCCCGCCGCGGCGCAGCAGCACCGCCAGCAGGGCCCCCAGCAGGCACAGCGCCGCCAATCGCAGTACCGTATCCATGCGTCACAGGGAGAACAGGATCTTTACCAGGTCGAACAGGTCACTGATCTGCTGCACCAGCATCATCAGCACCACGACCAGGCCCGCCAGCGTGGTCATCATGGCCTGCTCCTCCCGGCCGCTTCGCACCAGCAGCAAATTCAGCACCGCCACCAGGATACCGATGGCCGCTATTTTGAAAATCAGGTCAACATCCATTGTCTGTCCCTCACAGAAGTAAAATGATCATCAGTCCTGCACCGCACAGCGTGGCCGTGGTGGTCACGCGGCGGCTGCGCCGATCCGCCTCGCGGCGCTTTTCGTAGAGCTGCTCAGCCTCCGCCCGGGCGCGGGCGATGGTGCTCTCCAGGCGCTGGGCATCGCCACTCCAGGAAATGCGGCAAAGCAGGTCACGGAGTTCTGTGTCTGAAAGCTGGTGAAAGGTATTCTCCCAAGCAAGCTGTAAAGTCATATCGCTTTGAACTTTGTCCCGTATCTGACAGAACCAGACACCGCAGTGCTCCCGGGTCTGCAGCACCTCCAACAGCGGCAGGACCGGCGTGCGCTGCCAGCGGATGGCACTCTCCATCTCCCCCAGGGCGGCGGCAAAGGACCACAGCAGGTCGCGGCACCGGCGCTGGCGTGCGTAATAGCGCCGCAGGGCCAGAATGGCGGCGCTCAGTACCAGTACCGCACCGGCCGCCGCGGTCACAGGGCCTCCGTGCGGTAGTGCCGCCGACCATCCGATGCGCTGATGGTGATGAGGCGGTGAAAGACACCGGCCTCCGCCAGCTGGCGGAACAGCGGCTTGCGGCGCAGCTCTTCCCCGTTCTCGGCGTGGATCGTGGCCAGTAGCTTAACGCCGCAGTTAGCCGCCGCTGTCATTGCCAGAATATCCGCCGCCTCGGTGATCTCGTCCACGGCGATGACCTGGGGATTAGCGCTCCGCAGCAGCATGGGGATGCCCAGTGCCTTGGGACAGCCGTCCAGCACGTCGGTATGACAGCCTACGTCCAACTGCGGTACACCGCGGTACATCCCGGCCAACTCACCGCGCTCGTCCACCACGCCTACCCGCAGAGGACAGCGATCCTCTGTGCCGTTGGACAGTGTGGCGATCATGTCGCGCAGGAGCGTGGTCTTGCCGCCACCGGGCGGCGCTGCGATCAGCGTACTGTCAAAGCCGCCTGCTGACCATTCCGGGACCTCCTGCCACAACCCACGGACCTGGCGGCTGATCCGTACCACGGCGGAGGAGATATCCCGCAGGGCTGTGCCGCCGTCACCCCTGACCGCTACGGTGCCGCACAGGCCGATACGGAAGCCGCCCCGGCCGATAAGATAGCCCTTGCCCATCGTCTCCGCCGCCGCGTAGCGGGAATAGCCCGTTACCGCGTCGCACAGCTGTTCCAAGTCCGCCTGAGTAACACTTTGGCGCGGCAGTTCATCGCTGACAAGTAGTTCCCCTTCACATGTTAGTAGTGTCATCGGTCGTCCTGCCCGCAGGCGGAACTCCTCCGCCTGGGCCTTGCGGTGCTCCGGCACACGCCGGGCAGCCTGCTGCCAGCGGCTGGGCAGCAATGCAGCCGCCTGCTCATAGCGTCCGACCGCCTCTCCGATCTCCATGATGACGCCCTCCTTTGTTGGTCTTGACCCCAACGTATGAAAGCTCGTCCCGGAATATGCACAAAAGCCCGCCGGGCAAGGCGGGCTTCTGCTGAAAAGCGCCCCCTGCCTGCGGCAGAGGGCACTTGATAGACGCTTTTGTTATATCTTATGTTATGCCTGCTGCGGCTGCTCCGTCTTTTTGGCACGGAAGAAATGAATGACCAGAAATACCAGGAACGCAATACTGATATAGCCAAAGATGGGATAGACAGTGCCGATGATCTCGGCAAACCCCAGCAGGCTCGCCGCCCAGGCCAGCACGGAAACTGCCAGCAGCACCGGGTTTTTGTGGGTACGGACAAAGGCGGACTTCTGCTCCACATAGGCACTCATGCCCACCAGACTGGCCAGAGCGTTGCAGAACATGGCCACCAGCAGCATAATGCCGTAGATCGTACCCAGCGTACCGTTGAGCCGGGAGGCCAACGCCACCATGGGCAGCTCCGCCTGCACCGCCTCGGGATAGGTACCCAGACTGGTGAGGATACTGCCCGCCACCGCCAACAGCATAACGCCGGAGAGAGCAATACCCACATAGACGTGCTTTTTCTCCCGCACATACTGCCCCACCGGGGACATGATGCCGATACCGCCCAGAATGTTATAGGCCACGAAGGTCAGCGTGGCGATAAACCAGTTGGGCATCAGAGGATTGGTATTGGTATATTGCAGCTGCAAGATGCCCTCCGTGCCAAAGGTGCACCAGGCGCCTACGGCAAAACCAACCGTGGCCAGCACCAAAATGGGGATCATGGCAGAGAAGGCATTGACCATACCGCTGACGCCAAGAAGCGCCACCAGGAACACCGCCAGCATGAACACGGCGCTGCCCAGCCAAGTGGGCACACGAAACAGCTGGGTCAGCATGGCGCCCACACCGGCGGACATACTCACCACCACAAAGAAGAGGAACAGCGCCCCAATGACACCAGTGGCGGCACGGAGCCACTTAACGTCCCACGGTACCAGCAGCTTGTCCATTTCGGCGCATTTCGTCATCTGCGTCAGCCGGACGAACAGAATGCCGATGACCGTAAACAGCAGCGCCGCCAGGGCAAAGCCCACATAGCCCCAGTTGCCGAAGGCGCCAAAGAACTGCCACAGCTCCTGGCCGGAAATAAACCCCGCGCCCAAAAAACAGCCGACGTAGGTAAACGCCAGCGAAAAGGTCTTGATCTGCTTCATACCACACCTCATGTCGAATTTGCTCTACCAATATAGCTTATTTCCCCCGCCGCGTCAACCCCCGCCGACCCTGCGGGAAAATTGGATAGGCTATGAAAAATTTTTTCACTGAATGCTTCGGCTTTTCGTTGACGATGGGCGCAATATGTTGTATACTATTACCGGAAATTATGCCCGTTTTGGCAGAGATATTGCTTTAAACGGCAAAAGAAATCGTACAGGAGGAGCGTATATGATAAACACGATCGACGGTATTATCGCGGCGGCCAAAGGCGGAAAGACCGGCGTTATCGCCGTGGCGGCGGCCCACGACCAGCCTGTTATCGAGGCTGTGGTCGAGGCCCGCAGGGAGGGTATTGCCACCCCCATTCTTGTGGGACATGAGGAAGAGATCAAGGCGATGCTGACCGGCCTGGGTGAAGCCCCTGCCGACTACGAGATCATCGCCGGCGATACCGACCAGGACTGCGCGGCCAAGGCCGTGGCCCTGTGTGCCGAGGGAAAAGCCAACTTCCTGATGAAGGGCATCCTGGGCACTGCCGATCTGATGCGCGCGGTGTTTAACAAGGAGCACGGCCTGCGTACTGATCATCTTACCACCCACTGTATGCTGTATGAGATCCCCGCTCTGGGCCGTATGCTGGTGCTGACCGACGGCGGCGTCAACACCTTCCCCGATCTGGAGAAGAAGGCAGATATTCTGGAGAACGCAGCCATGGTCCTGCAGGCGCTGGGCTATGAGCACATCAACGCCTCCTGCGTGTGCGGCGCAGAGCAGGTAAATCCCAAGGTACAGTCCACCGTGGATGCCGACGCGCTGGCCCACATGACTGACCGCTGGGCCAAGTACAATATGGACGTGTGCGGCCCCGTAGCGCTAGATCTGGCCGTCAGCGAAGAGGCATGCCATCACAAGCACTATATCGCCCCCGGTGCCGGCAAGGCGGATATCCTGCTGGTCCCCAACTATGAGGTAGGCAACGGCATCGGCAAAGCCGCCAATCTGTTCGGCAACGCCAAGAACGCCGGTATCATTCTGGGCGCCAAGGTGCCCATCGTGTTGGTTAGCCGCGCTGACAGCGCGTATTCCAAGCTTGCCTCCATCGCACTGGGCAGTGTGTTGTCCAGTCGGATGAAGCTTGCGTAAAGTCGTATTGCACAAGAATTTGTTTCGTCTGACTACATTTTTTACAAAATTATCTCGTCAGATTGACAATTGCTTGACAATTTGCACGGTGAAGCCTATCATGGAGATGGTTCATCTGCCGCGCCGCGGCATGGACATAGTACAATAACGTAAAAGAGGAGATTATGTTATGGTCAATCAGGAATACTACAATCTGGGTACGGCGCCCTCTGTGATCCGCCAGCTGTTCGCCTACGGTCTGGAGCAGGCCGCCAAGGTCGGCGCGGACAAGGTGTATGACTATTCTCTGGGCAATCCCAGCATTCCCGCCCCCAAGAAGGTCAACGAGTCCATCAAGAAGATCGTGGACGAGATGGATTCCATCAAGCTGCACGGCTATTCCATGGCTGCCGGCTTCGATACCGCCCGTGCCGCCGTGGCCAAGGATCTGGCCGAGCGCTTCGGCCTGGATGTGAAAGCCAGCGAGCTGTTCTTCACCTGCGGCGCTGCTCCCGCGCTGATCTCCATCATCAAGGCCCTGATCGTGGACGCCGACAGTGAGATCATGGCAGTGGCCCCCTTCTTCCCCGAGTATCGCCCCTTCGTCAACGCCAACGGCGGCAAGCTGGTGGTGGTCCCCGCCGACACCAAGGCATTCCAGATCCATCTGGACGAGGTGGAAAAGCGCATCACGAAGAACACCCAGGGTATTATCATCAACTCCCCCAATAATCCCTCCGGCGTTGTGTATACCGAGGAGACCCTGAAGGGTCTGGCTGCCCTGCTGGAGCGCAAGAGCAAGGAATATGGCCATCCCATCTACATCATTGCCGATGAGCCCTACCGTGAGCTGGTCTACGGCGGCGTGAAGGTCCCCTTCATCCCCTGCCTGTACAAGAACACCCTCGTATGCTACTCCTATTCCAAGTCCCTGTCTCTGCCCGGCGAGCGTATCGGCTATGTGTACGTCCCCGGCTTCGCCGAGGATGCCGACGCGGTGTACGCCGCTATCTCCGGTGCCGCCCGTATCATGGGTCACGTCTGCCCGCCCACGCTGATGCAGAAGGTCATCGAGTACTGCGCCGAGGAGCGCCCCGATCTGGTGGCTTACGACGAGAACCGCAACCTGCTGTACAGCAGCCTGCGTGAGATGGGCTATGAGTGCGCCAAGCCCGACGGCGCGTTCTACCTGTTCGTCAAGGCCCCCAACGGCGATGCCAACGCTTTCTCCGAGAAGGCCAAGCTGGAGCACAACCTGCTGGTAGTGCCCGCGGACGGTTTCGGCTGCCCCGGTTATTTCCGCCTGAGCTACTGCGTGGCCAATGACATGATCCAGCGCAGCCTGCCCGCCTTCAAGGCCATGATCGAAAGCTATAAATAAGCTGAATAATTCCTACCATCATCAGAAGCGTCCGCAGCATGAGCTGCGGACGCTTTTTGTAATATAGTTCACAAACATACGATGGATATCCTGTAAATTTTTGCGGTTATTCCTCTTGCATTTTGCGGAGGGTTCGCCTATAATGGCAACATATTTTTTATAAGAGAGGTGTTTCACGCATGAGCAAAGTGACGATCCCTGCTGGGTACAAGACGCCGCTGTCCACCTATGAGATGCAGCGCGCAATCGAGTTCATCAAGAGCAATTTCCAAGTGAATCTGGGGCAGGCGCTCAATCTGCGGCGCGTTTCGGCTCCCCTGTTCGTGGAGGAGAATTCGGGTCTGAACGATAACCTCAATGGCGTGGAGCGCCCTGTGTCCTTCGATATCCCCGACGTGGGCGCACAGGGACAGGTGGTGCATTCCCTGGCCAAGTGGAAGCGTCTGGCGCTGAAGCGCTACGACTTCAAGCCCGGCAAGGGCCTGTTCACCGATATGAACGCTATCCGCCGCGATGAGGAAGTGGACAACCTCCACTCCGTGTATGTGGACCAGTGGGACTGGGAGAAGGTCATCGAGCGCCGCGACCGCAACGTGGCCTATCTGGAGCAGACCGTGCGCGCCATCGTGGGCGCTGTGGTGGAGACCAACGACGCCCTGCAGATCGCGTTCCCCAGCCTGCACACCAAGCTGGACCGCGAGGTGTTCTTCGTCACCACCCAGGAGTTGGAGGACCGCTGGCCCGACTATACGCCTAAGCAACGTGAGGATGCGATCTGTAAGGAGCACCACACCGTGTTCCTGATGCAGATCGGCGATGACCTGAAGCGCAGCGGCAAGCCCCACGACGGCCGCGCCCCTGACTACGACGACTGGTCCCTGAACGGCGACATCCTGATGTACAACCCCGTGCTGGATCGCGCCTTTGAGATCTCCTCCATGGGCATCCGTGTGGACGAGGCCGCTATGGACTACCAGCTGCACAAGCGCGGCTGTGACGACCGCCGCGAGCTGCCCTTCCACAAGATGCTGCTGGCGGGCCAGCTGCCCCTGACCATTGGCGGCGGCATCGGCCAGAGCCGTCTGTGTATGCTGATGATCGGCACCTGCCACATCGGCGAAGTGCAGGCCAGCCTGTGGGACAAGGAGACCATGGAAGCCTGCGAAAAGGCCGGCGTCATGATCCTGTAAACCCGGAACGTAAATCACAGCAGAAAAGGACCGCCGCAAGGCGGTCCTTTTATCATAAAAGCGCCCCGCTTTGCGGGGCGCTTTTGCTCTCTTACAGCTGCGGGTCGGGCTTTTTCAGTTCAGCCTCCAACCGCTGCAGCTCAGCGATCATATCATCAAAGGCGGCGAAGTCGGCGCTGTCCACCGCCTCCTGGGCAGCGCGCAATTGCTCGGCCAACGCGGTATTCATGTTCAGATAGGTGCTGCGGCGCTGGCTGCACCACAGGCGCTGCTGGGCAATGCACTGTCCAAGACGCTCCATGGCACGGGCACGGAATTCCTCTGTACGGCGATGCGCGCTGATCTCGATGTCCGCCACGTGCTCCTTCAGAGACTGGTACTCCCCTGCCGGGCCGCGCAGCGCATCGTTTTCCGCCTGTACGGCGGTGAGCTGCTGCTGCAGAGCCTGTACCTGCTGCTCCAGATGGGTATTATCGTCCCGAAGTCGGGCATCCTCCTCCGCCAGGAGACGCAGTGTGTCGTTCTCGGCCACCGCATCATCGCGCTCACGGCGCAGCGTATCATTTTCCGTCTGCAGCGTCTCCAGCGCCGTGCGGTGCTCCTCGGCAGTTTTTTCGATAAACGTGACCACATCCTGACGGTCGAAGCCGCCGAACATACACGTCTTGAAGCTGGCATCCATGGCAAGTACCTTCTCTCTCGATTTCTTGTCTTCAGCATACCACAAATTCTGCCCTCTGACAAGAGAATGCACGCAAAAATGCCGCCATATATCAAATTAAAGCAAAAAAGTCCAAAATCAAGATTTACAAACGCCTCTCGGTGTTGTATACTATGATTTAGTGTATTTTTAAGAAAAGCAAGACAGAACGTAGCAAAAGGACGGAGAAACTATGAATTGGGAAATCATTACATTTTTGGGTTACTTTGTGATTCTGTTGGGCGTTGCGTTGATCTTCTATTTCAACGGCTCCAACAAAAACAGCGAGGACTTTTTCCTGGGCGGCCGGTCCATGGGTCCTTGGGTCACGGCCCTGTCGGCACAGGCCTCCGATATGTCTGCATGGCTGCTGATGGGTCTGCCCGGCTCTATCCTGGCTTTTGGCTTCGGACAGATGTGGATTGGCATCGGTTTGGCGCTAGGCACCGCCGCTAACTGGATCCTATGCGCCAAGCGGCTGCGTACCTTCTCCAAGGCCGCGGATGACGCCATCACCGTGCCCCAGTATCTGACCAACCGGTTCGGCGTGGACTCCCGCACACTCCAGCTGGTGTGCGCGCTGATTTTCCTGTTTGCCTATACCATCTATGTGGCCTCTGCCCTGGTTGCCGGCACCTCCGTGTTCAATACGCTGTTTCCGGAGATCTCCCCCAAGGTCGCCATGCTGGTGTTCCTGCTGATCATCGTAGCCTATACCTTCTTCGGCGGCTTTACTGCTGTATGCTGGACGGACTTCTTCCAGGGTATGCTGATGATGTTAGCACTGATGCTGGTACCTATCGTAGTCTATTTTGGTCACCGCGAGCTGCTGGATCCCACGGCGTTGACCACGGTATACGAATATACCGACGCCGCCTCCGGTGCGGTCGTCTCCTGTGATTTCGGCGGTGGCATCTTCAGCGCCAGCTGGCAGGATATCGTCAGCGGCCTTGGCTGGGGTCTGGGCTACTTCGGTATGCCTCACATTCTGGTGCGCTTCATGTCTATTGAGAAGCCCTCTATGATCAAGAAGTCCTCCACCGTCGCCATCATTTGGGTCATCATTTCCCTGTTCTCCGCCGTGCTGATCGCCTATTTCGGCCGTATGATCATGGGCGCTGAGTTGTTGGCCGACGGCAGCCAGAAGTTGGTGTTCATTGCCATGTCCCGCAAGTTCTTCCCAGCCGCTATCTGTGGTCTGCTGCTGGCGGCCATCATCGCGGCCTCCATCTCTACCGCCGACTCCCAACTGTTAGTAGCGTCCAGCTCCTTTACCGCTGACCTATACAAGCCCTTCTTCCGCAAGAATGCCACAGAAAAAGAAACGCTGATGGTGGGCCGCATTCTGGTGCTGATACTGTCCGCTATCGCCTTCCTGATCGCCAACTCCAAGGGCAGCGGTGCACAGGCCATTATGGATATGGTGGAAAACGCATGGGGCGCATTCGGTGCCTCCTTCGGCCCCACCATCCTGCTGTCCCTGTTCTGGCGGCGCTTCAACTACAAGGGTGCTGTGGCCGGCGTTGTCTCTGGCTTTGTGGTAGACTTGGGCTGGCTGCTGACCGGCTTGACCGCCTCCACCGGCATTTTTGAGATCGTACCTGGCTTCATCGCCAGCTTCATCATCGCAGTCATAGTCGCTAAGTGCACCGCCGCACCAAACGCAAAGGCTGTAGAGATCTTCGATAAGGGCACCAGCAAGGATGCCGACTGAGACCTATCCGTCTCCCCTATCGTGAGCAAAGCCGGGCTCTGCCTTTTGGCGGGGCCCGGCTTTATAAAAAGTCAAAGAAAAATGAAAAATCCTCTTGCATTTTGCGGTAGGATGTGCTAGTATAAGTAAGCTGTCTGAAAGACATGCGCCGTTAGCTCAGCTGGATAGAGCGTCTGGCTACGGACCAGAAGGCCGGGGGTTCGAATCCCTCACGGCGTGCCAAAAAGACCCGAAACCGTAAGGCTTCGGGTCTTTTTGTTTGCATAAGTTGCTAATTTCGGATGCTACTTTTTCCTGACCCAAACGGGACGTAAACTGTACCCAAGAAAATGGACACGGAAATTTGACCCATGTCCCCAGAGGGATGGACACGTGCGTGACTCAAGGCGTCAAACGAATGTGCCCTCTTGTTTCTGAAGGTTTTTGCCCGTTTGACAAACAGTGTATCTAAATCTTTTTTATCGGATGTCTAATAACCGTTTTCCATTTTTCCGGAGCAACCTTTCTTGCATCGGACAGATAGATCTCATGATGTAATCTTTCCATATTCATATCATTGACATATCCGTTCCGCTCCAAATACGCGTCCATAAGCGCGACAGTCGCGGGCTCATCATCAAACGCGCCCAAGTGCATGATTTGAACGCACAAACCTTCATCAATCGTCAAAAACTCCGCCGAGGAGCAATCCAGCTTTTTCTTTTTCGCCGCAGTATCGACCGCCCATTCAAAGTCCTCTTTCGTTATGAAATCAGGCAAGCGGATAACGGAAATCCAGTTAAATGCAGACTTGTCGTTATAATCCACGCCATCTGTGTTCTCCTGCCACCAGAAGCCTTCAAGGGGAGGAACTACGTATTCAAAGAAGCCGTCAATTCTATGGTCGGTTTTATAGCTCATTTTCAGAGTGTACGCGACCGCATATAATACACCGATTGCTTGCTGATATGCCCCTCCTTCTTCGTTGGGATTGCCTTTTCCTCTAACCGCAATGTAATTTGCTTTAGGAACAGTAACGATCTCCGGTCTGTTCTTTGGCATATAAAATTCCTTATATTCTTTCTTAAAATCAAAAGCCATAGCCGCCCCCTAAACAATGATTTTTCGCTCTATTTTAGTGTTCATAATGATACCATAAAACCTTGAACAATTCTACCGCGACTTTGGAATATACGAGAAAAGTCCGAACAATTTTCTGCCCGGACTTCCTCGCTTGATTATAAATCAATTCGCCCTTTACGCTGTCCCCGGCTTGTGTTTTACTGAGAACGTTCTTGATAATGGCCTTTCCTGTCTCTGGATCGTGACCGACTGTGTATCTTCCCTCCCAGCGGCCATCCTTGCGCTTTCGGATATTGCCTTCTCCGTTTGCTCGTCGCTTTGGCATATACTATCGCCCTCCTTTGTAACGGTACACGATACCGCAAAGGACAGAGAAAAGCTACTGGAAGGGCGCAGTATTATCAGAAAATTATCAATTCTCGGTTACCGCTTATCTTTGTTTAAGGCGTACCAATATTTGAGCCGCTACGGGGACTTCCACCGACTACAGCGGCGTAAAACGTAGTGATTTTATATCAAAGCGCCGCCACAAACCGTTGTGACACGGGGCTTTGCGGCAACTTTTCTCAAATTTAGCGTCAAACAGTTCCGGGAGTCTCGAAAAAAGTGTCAATTTTCAAAACCCGCAAACCGCCGTAGCAACCCGCACTGCGGGCTGCTGTGAACGCAATCGGCGCAGAAAAGCGCCGGTGCTTTCTCCTGCCCCAAAATCGGCACACCGAAAGTCCTCCGAAATCCGCCCGAAGCCGGCTCGAAATCCTTCTCCGGGGATGGGATGCCACCCTTCCTTGACGGAGGTCACACAGCGGCTCCCAGAGGCAAACAAGGGTGTCTTCTGTGCCGAGTGCTTGCGGGCTGAAACAGCAAAGCCGGAGGAAGCGGATGTGCGCGTTTACAGCGTGCGTCCGCTTCCTCTGGTGTCGCGGCCCCGCAGGGCTGCGCAGCCCTTGCCGCAGATTCCTGCTTTTGCTTAAAACCTTTATTGCAAACAGCCTTGCTCCATGGTACTATGGGGTTGATGAATCGAAATTTGTCAAAGGAGTTTGATTGTATGAAAAAGTTGATAGCATTAGTTTTAGCAGTGGTTTGTGTGCTTGGCTTGGTTGGGTGCAACAGCAAGACAGTCAATATTGATTTGCCTTTTGAGGTAGGTGATGTTGAAAATATAGAAATGTATCACTTTGTTGGAGCACCTGTGTCAGCAGAAAAGAAGGTCATTGTTGCCAAAGAAACCATAAAGAGCTTGTATGATATGTTTGAGGGGCTATCCTTGGAACTCAAAGAAGTAGAGGAAACCTCTGGGGCAGAGATAACCAGTTTCAGATTTAACCTTCATGATGGAACAAGTTATGAACTGATTTATGGCTGCTATGGAGTAAAGACAGGCAATCTGAAGTCTTCCACAGGTAATTTTGAATACTTTACAAGTGCAGATATTAGCTCTTATTGGAGCAACACTGACTTAGAGGCAGTTTCCGTTGAAGAAAGCGAGTTGCCAAACTAAGCAGAACAATTCCGGCTTGTCAGCCCAAATTCTCCGCTTGACCCAGTTTTGACCCAGAATAGGATTGGAGCAGGCAGGGCTGGGCGGAAACAATGGAAAACCCGCCGAGCGAACGGTGGTAAAAAGCACACATCGGAGCCGAAATGACTCCGATTTGTGCGTGAGACAACCTACGGACCAGAAGGCCGGGGGTTCGAATCCCTCACGGCGTGCCAAAAATACCCGAAACCTTACGGTTTCGGGTATTTTTGTTTGCATAAGTTACTAATTTCGGATGCTGCTTTTTCCTGACCCAAACGCTGACCCCAACGGGAGCGGATAGCGGAAACCATCAGACAGCACGGAATAGGATATTGCCCATTGTTTGCGCCGCTTTGAGCTGGGCGTCAGTGGTGACATGGGCGTAGGTGTCCAACGTGAAGCTTGCGGAGTAATGACCGAGCATACTGCTGACGGTTTTCACGTCCACGCCGTTCTGGAGCGCGCAGCAGCAGGTCGTCGGGCCGGGTGGGGATTCCGGCCCCCAGTGCCTCTACATAGTCCCGCAGATGTACCGGCAGATCTGTGTTACCCCCAACAGGCGCAGCACGCAGTGCAGCGTTTCCGGTGGTAGACCGTGGAGTTTGTTTCGTTATACTTCCCGGCGCAGCACACGGTAGACGAAGGACATATCCAGTCCGCCGCGCACCACGTCTGCCAGCAGGTCATACTGCCGCTCCTTGTAGCCGCGGGCGTCGAAGGTCGCCAGCGCGTCAAAGGACACGCCTTTTTTGGCGCACAGCGTCCGCAGGATCGTATCGGCGATGCCCGGCGCGTCAAAGATACCGTGGACGTAGCTGCCGTACACGTTTCCGCCGCCGCTGAGGGCGGGCATCTCCTGCCGGCTGCGTCCCATGTGAATCTCGTAGCCCTCGTAGGCCAGACCGTTCAGGGGGGAGAGCGTCCCCTCCACACCGCTGATGACGCCCTGCGTTTGGGTCTGTACCTTCTCGCCGCGGAATTCGGTGTCCATGTCCAGCAGCCCCATGCCGCTGATCTCCGTGACCCCGGCGGCCTCCACCTGCTCGGGGTCGGATACGGTGCGTCCCAGCATCTGATAGCCGCCGCAGACGCCGAAGATCAGCGTACCGGCGTCTGCCGCTTTCAGGATGGCCGCCTCCAGACCGGACTGCCGCAGCCACCGCAGGTCGGCGATGGTACTCTTGGTACCCGGCAGCAGGATCATGTCCGGCCGATGCAGGTCGCTCACCTGATCCACATAGCGCAGCGACACGTTCTCGTAATGTTCAAAGGGACTGAAATCCGTGAAATTGGAGATACGCGGCACACGGATCACCGCGATATCCAAAAGCTTCCGCTCCGTGGAGCGGCCGAACCGCTCGGTCAGGCTGTCTTCATCGTCGATGTCCACATGGGTGTAGGGGATGACTCCCGCCACCGGGATGCCGCACAGCTCCTCCAGCGTCTTCAGCCCCGGTTCCAGAATGGCCCGGTCGCCCCGGAACTTGTTGACCACCACGCCCTTGATGCGGCGGCGCTCGTCCTCCTCCAGCAGCGCCACTGTACCATAGAGCTGGGCGAATACGCCGCCCCGGTCGATGTCGCCTACCAGCAGCACCGGCGCGTCCACTAGCTTGGCAAGCCCCATGTTCACAATGTCATCCTGCTTGAGATTGATCTCCGCGGGGCTGCCCGCCCCCTCGATAACGATCACGTCGTACTCTGAGGCCAGACTGTTGTAGGCCTCCAGCACGGCGGGGATGTAGTCCCGCTTGCGGCGGAAATACTCCATGGCCTGCATATTGCCCCGCACTTGGCCGTTTACGATGACCTGACTGCCCACGTCGGTGGTAGGCTTGAGCAGGATGGGATTCATGCGGGTATCCGGCTCGATCCCGGCGGCCTCTGCCTGCACCACCTGCGCCCGGCCCATCTCACCGCCGTCCCTGGTGATGAAGGAGTTTAGCGCCATATTCTGGCTCTTGAACGGTGCCACGCGGTAGCCGTCCTGCTTCAGAACGCGGCAGAGTCCCGCCGCCAGCAGGCTCTTTCCGGCGTTGGACATGGTTCCCTGTATCATAATATTCATTGCCATAGCGATTTCTCCTTGCAGAATTGCCGGATGGCCGTTATCAACGCTTCGTTTTCCTCATGGGGCCGCACGGCGATGCGATACCACCCGTCGTCCAGCCCGCTGTAATTCTCGCAGCCCCGGATGGCGATGCCCTGCCGCAGAAGCCCCTCCCGCAAGCCCCGCGGCCCGCGGAACAGCAGGTAGTTGGCTTGGGACGGACACACCCAGAAGCCCAGCGCCGTCAGGTTATCCGTGAGCCAGCGCCGCTCCGTATGGACGAGGGATCGTGTTCTTTGCAGGAAATCCTGCTCCGTCAGCGCCGCCACACCGGCGCTCTGCGCCAGCGAGGATACGTTCCACGGCTGGGATGCACTCGCCATGCGGTGCAGCAGCGCGCTGTCGGCGCACAGGCAGTACCCCAGCCGGATGCCCGCCATGCCGTAGCTCTTGGTAAAGGCCTTCAGGATCAGCAGCTCCGGGTGCGCCGCCAAAAGGGATTTGGCGCTGACACCGTCCTCCGTAAGGTCGAGGAAGCACTCATCCAGAAACACCCGCGCACCCCACGCCGCACAGACTTGCAGGATCTGTTCCAGCAGCGGCAGCGGCAGCAGCCGTCCGGTGGGGTTGTTGGGGGTGCAGAGGAATACCGCCTCCGGCTTTTTCTCTTCCAAAAAGGGCAGAAAGCCCTCATCCACATCGAAATTCTCCGCCTGATGCAGAAAATACGGCGTCACGCGGCAGCCCATCTGCGCCAGACCCAGCCCGTACTCGGCAAAGGTAGGCGCAGGCTCCACAGCTGTCCGGGGCCGCAGAGCGGCGCAGTAAGCGTAGATCAGGTCCGCCGCGCCGTTCCCGCAGAGGACATACGACGCCGGCACCTGCTCATGGGTTGCGATGGCCTGCACCAGCTGGCGGCAGTAGGGGTCGGGGTAGCGGTGCAGCTGGGGCAGAGCCCGGCACACCGCCTCCAAAACGCCGGGGGGCGTGCCAAGCGGGTTGGTGTTGGCGGAAAAATCCAGTGTGATACCGCCGCCGTACACGTCACCGCCATGTTGATTTTCCGTTTTATACAGCATCTACGTCTCCTTTACAGCGCAAGGGGCAGCTTGACCCCGCAGCTCAAAAGCAGGGCAAGGATGGCTGTGACGGTCATCAGGCGACACACACGGGGGATGTCCTCATGGGTGATCTCCCGCGCTGCGTCGCCGATATACTCCTTTTTGTGCAGCACGCCGTGGTACCATGCATCCCCCGCCAAACGCACGCCCAGCAGCCCCGCGCAGACGGATTCCGTCTGGGCTGAGTTGGGACTGGCGTGCTTCCGGCGGTCGCGGCGGAAGATCCGCCAGCCTGCCGCCGTATCCAGCCCCATCAGGCCGCCCGCCGCCAGCATCAAAAGTGCTGACAGCCGCGCCGGGATGTAATTCACCACATCGTCGGCCTTGGCGGGTACCAGACCAATGTTCTTATAGGGCGGCTCCACATACCCCAGCATGGAGTCCATGGTGTTCACCGCCTTGTAGAAAAAGCCCAGCGGCGCGCCGCCGATGGCCAGAAACAGCAGCGGCGCCACCACGCCGTCGGAGGTATTCTCCGCCACCGTCTCCACGGCGGCGCGGGTCACAGCGGCGTCGTCCAGCCGGTCGGTGTCTCGCCCTACGATCATGGAGACGGCACGGCGGGAGGCGGCCAGATCGCCGCTCTCCAGCGCGTCATAGACCTTCATGGTCTCGTCCCGCAGGGACTTGACCGCCAGGATCTGCCAGCACATCACGCTTTCCAGCGCCAGACGCAGCCACGGGCTGACCAGACCGCACAGCCACAGCAGCAGAGCCGGGACGGCGGTGGATATGATGACCACCGCGCCCCACAGAATGGCACCCGCCGCCCGCTCGCCGGCGGGCGTTTTGGGGCATACGCACCGCAGCACCCGCTCCAACACGCTGATACATTTTCCAATCAGAACTACCGGATGGGGAAAGCCGTGGGGGTCGCCCACCAGAAGGTCTATGCAAAAGCCGATAACAAGTGCCGCAAGCGACCACATCATGCCGTTTCTCCTCCGCCCTGCATCGTAAAAATATAAATGGGATTCTGCCCGCTCATCAGATGATAGCCTCCGGCCCTTCTGTCCCGCGCCGCCTGCAGCGACACCACCTCCGTCTCCGTAAAGGGAAACGCCGTCAGGCACTCCGTCAGCTCAGCCACGGACTCCAGCGAAACGGCCGTGGCCACGATGCGGACACGGGGGTTTCTTGCCAGCAGCAGCGCCACGATCTCCCGCATATTCCCGGCGCTGCCGCCGATGAATGTGTGGGTAGGCGCGGGCAAACCGGCGCAGGCCTCCGGCGCACTGCCGCAGACCACCTGTAGGTTCTCCAACGAAAACCGCTCCCGGTTCTGCCCCAGCAGCGCCGCGGCGTCCTCCCGCCGCTCCACGGCACAGACCTGTCCCCGCTTTGCCTGTAAGGCCATTTCCACCGACACCGAGCCGGTACCGGCGCCGATGTCCCAGCAGACGCTGCGCTCCGTCAGCCGCAGCTTGGAAAGGCACACCGCCCGCACCTCGCTTTTCGTCATAGGCACCACCGGCATTCCCTCCGCGCTGCGGAGGAAGGCGTCATCCGGCAGACCCGGCGTGACCACCGCGTCGGGGTGGGGATTTTCGATGAGCGCCACGCTCAAGGGCGCGTAGGCACCTTCTGCCAGCTCTGCTGCCGTGCCGCACATAATGCGCTCATCCGGGTAGCCCAGCCGCTGTCCCACAGACACGGTGACGCCGCCCAGACCGCCTGCTGTCAGTGTGCGGCACAGGTCGTTGATGCCGCGCTCACCGCCCACCAGCGCGAAGAGCCGGCCGTTTGCCCTCACCTCCGGCAGGATGTTGTGCTGCCGTCCATGGAGGCTCACCACCCGCACATCCTCGTAGGAGGTTTGCAGCCGGGCACACAGATAGGACAGCGAGCTCAGACCCGGCAGCACCGCTGTGTCGCAGCCCTCCAGCAGAGGAAGCAGCTTTTTGGTGCCGCTGAAAAAGCCGGTGTCGCCGGACATGACCACCGCAAAGCGGCGGTATTCCCGGTGGGCGCGGATAAAGTCCGCGATATCCTGCGGCGCAATGGCGTCATAGGTAGGCTGCCCCGGCCGCGCCACAGCATCCAACATCCGTTTTGCGCCAATGAGACAGTCCGCCGTCTCAATGGCCTCGCTGACCTCATGGGTCATAGCCTCCCGGCTGCCGGGGCCGATGCCGACGATCCGCACCTGCGGCCGGACGGTGCAGCCGAACCGCTTACACAGTACGTCCAGCACCGCCGCAAAGGGAAGCCCCTCCCGCTGGGGCGGGCGGCCAATGACCACCAGACCTGCGCCCGCCTTCCGGGCTGCGGACACCTTAGCAGGAAAGCCGCCGGCTTCGCCGCCGTCCTTGGTCACCATCCACGCGGCGTTGGCAAACCGCAGTGTGGCCAGATCCATCTCCTCGGAGAAAGGCCCCTGCATGGCGATGATATGAGAGGCTTTTAACCCCGCTGTGCGGCAGGCCTCCAGTGAGGCATCCATGGGCAGCACACGGGCGTACACCCGCTGGGTAAAATCGAGGATACCGCTATACGCCGCCAATTCCTTACTGCCGGTGGTCAGGAGGATGCTTCCCTCGGTATTCGCCAGAAACGCGGCGGCCTCGGCGGCGTTTTCCACGCACACGAGCGCCTCCTTCGGGTCACAGGACTGCCGCAGCAGGCGCAGATATTCTGTTTCCGTCTCCCGGCAGGCCGTGCAGATGCTCTCGGTGATGGAGGCGGCGTAGGGGTGGGTGGCATCGATCACCAGATCGAACCGGGTCTCTTGCAGCATCCGGATGATGTCCGCCACCGGGATGCGCCCCGCCAGAACCGTGACGTTTTTCGCCTCCGGCAGCAGCGTCTCACCGTACTCCGTTGCCACGCATACCGTGGCCTGTACCGGCTGTCCGGCGAGAAATTCCGCCAGCTCCCGCCCTTCGGTGGTGCCGGCAAACACGCAGATATTACACATTTCGGTATCCTCTGGGGGTGATGAGCTGTCCCGCCACCGTCTTTGCCGCACTGTTGCCGATAAACACGGTGCAGAACATATCCACCTCCGCCTCCCGCAGCTCTGCCAGCGTCAAGATGCGGCGGCTCTGCCCGTCGCGGCCGATGTTGCGGACGATGCCGCAGAGTCTGTCCTCCGGCAGACGGCGCAGCAAGATATCGCAGGCGCGCTTTACATGATCCGGTCTGCCGTGGCTGGCCGGGTTATACAGGACGATGGTCAGATCCGCCGCCGCCGCGCAGTCCAAGCGCTTTTCGATGGTCTCCCACGGTGTCAGACGGTCGCTGAGGCTGATGACCGCGAAATCATGGGTCAGCGGCGCACCTAGCACCGCCCCGCCGCTGCACGCCGCCGTCAATCCCGGCACCACCTGAATCTCAGGCTCCTGCGCCTCGCCCCTCAGCTCATAGACCAGCGCCGCCATGCCGTAGATGCCGCTGTCACCGGAGCAAACCATGGCGGCGGTCTTGCCGCTGCGCGCCAGCTCCAGCACCAGCTGGCAGCGCTCTGTCTCCCGTGTCATGGGCGTGGAGTGAAGTTCCTTGCCGGGATAGCGATCCCGCACCAGATCCACATAGACGGGGTACCCCACAATGGCGTCGCACGCCTGCAGGGCCTCGTCTGCCCGGATGGTCATATCCTCATAGCCGCCAGGGCCGATGCCCACTACAATTACCTTACCCAAAGCGCACCTCCCAATGCTCCGCGGCGACGGCGACGGTCACGCCGTCCCGCGCTGTTTTTTGTACGATCAGCTTTTCGGCATCCAGCAGCGCCGCCCGTTCACAGACATTGTCTACGCCGGTAACGGAACGGACGAAGTCGGAGGGAGTGAAGTCACCCGCCACATCCCGCAGCTGCTGCGCCGTGTAAAAATGCACCGGCCAGTTGTTTTTCTCACAGGCGGCCAGCAGTCCCGCCTCGTCCTGCTTCAGGTCGATGGAGTAGATGCCGCAAATGGCCGCCGTGTCCAGGCCATTTTCCGCGAACACTGTCTGCACCGCACGCACCACCGCTTCGGCAGAGATGCCCCGCCGGCAGCCTACGCCTACCCGCAATACGTGAGGGATCAGCCGCAGGGTGCGGGCAAAGGGTGTTCTGACGTGCCAGCCGATGAAAATACCCAGAGGGCCGGTCTCCCCGGCAAACGTACCCTCCGGCAGGGGGACAGGCAGGTAAAACTGGCTACAAAGAGGCACGTCCCCCTCCAGTATCGCCGCCGATACCGCCTTGGCAAGCCCCATGTCGGAGATGGCACAGCCGTGCCGGGCGGCCCATGCGTCCACGGCGAATTTTCCCCGGACGTCGGTGGCGGTGGTGACCACCGCCGTGGCGTCCAGCTTCTCCGCCAGCTTTTCCGCCAGCGCGTTGGCGCCGCCGATGTGGCCGGAGAGCAGGGGGATCACAAACTGGCCCGCCTCGTCGATGCACACCACCGCCGGGTCGGTTTTTTTGCTTTTGACATAGGGGGCGATCTCCCGCACGGCGATGCCGCAGGCCCCCACAAAGATCAGTGCGTCCATGGAGGAAAAGCACACACCATATATCGCCCTGTCCAGCGGCAGAAAGCCCGGCTCTTCAAAACGCGGCATGGTATAGCACATCCATACCTCCTCCGGCAGCGCCTCCAGTACCCGCCGCGCTGTGGCACAGCCGCCCCGGCTGTAGGCAAACAGGACGGCTCTCATTGGGCCCCCTTGCGGAACTCCGTTGTAAAATCGGGGTGGTACAGCAGCGACCGGAGATAGTTGTCGCCCAGGCAGTTGCCCACCACGATCAACGAGGTCTTGGTCAGACCGTTGCCCGTCACCGTCTCGTGGAGCGTCCCCACGGTGCAGCGGAAGATCTTCTCCTCCGGCCACGTGGCCTTATACACCACCGCCGCCGGTGTCTCGGCGGCATAGCCACCTGCCAGCAGCTCGACTTGCAGCAGTTCCGTCAGCGAGGTGCTGAGAAACAGCACCATGGTGGCCTGATGGGCCGCCAGTGAGCGGATGGACTCCCGTTCCGGCACCGGCGTGCGGCCGGGGGCGCGGGTGATGATGACGGTCTGGCTCACATCGGGCAGGGTGTACTCCGCCCGCAGAGCGGCCGCCGCGCCGCAGAAGGCGCTGACGCCGGGGCAGACATCGTAGGCGATACCGCGTTTTTCCAGCTCGTCAAACTGCTCCCGTACTGCGCCGTAGATGCTGGAATCCCCTGTGTGCAGGCGCACGGTGGTCTTGCCGGCGGCCTCCGCCTTCTCAATGAGGGCGATGACCTCTTCCAGCGTCAGCTTGGCGCTGTCGTGGATCTCGCAGCCCTCCCTGGTATAGTCCAGCAGCGCCGGATTCACCAGTGAGCCGGCGTAGATCACCACGTCGGCCTCGCTCAGCAGCTTGGCGCCCCGGACGGTGATGAGGTCGGCAGCGCCGCTGCCCGCTCCCACAAAATGTACCATTGTCAGTCCTCCTTTATCCGGCGCAGCAGTGCCGCTGCGTCCTTTGTCTCACAGAGATAGCCATATTCCTTGGAAAAGAGGATGGCTCCCGTCTCTATATCACTGCATTTATAATGCATCATGTCGTCGATGCGCCCGGCCAACCGGTGCAGCACCGCGTCATAAAGTCCCTGCTCCTTCAACAGCCGCAGGGCGTCGTCACAGGTGGCGCAGCAGAGCATCTCCGCCGCCGCACCGCCGTGCAGCCCCTCTGCGGCAGCACAGGCCGTCAGGATGTCCATGCGACAGTCGCCGTAGCGGGAGTGGGTGTTCCACATACCGCCCGCCAGCTTTACCAGCTTGCCGATATGACCGATGAGCAGCGCCCCTCGGAAGCCCAGCTCCCGGCACATCTCCATCGTGTCGCCGATGAAGTTGGAGGTCATCACCGCCGTGGCGGGGTCGATGCCCATGACACCCTTGATATAGTCTGCGCCGTAGTTGCCGGGGGCCAGCAGTACATAATCCGCGCCGCCCTCCCGCCGCTGCCGCAGCTCTACATGGATGGTGTCCACCAGCGCCTGCTCGCTCATAGGCTCTACGATCCCCGTGGTACCTAAGATGGATATGCCGCCCTCAATGCCTAATCGGGGATTGAAGGTCTTTTTCGCCAGCGTCTCGCCATCGGGAGCGGAAATCACCACATACAGGCCGCCGATGTATCCGAACAGGCCGCAGACCTCCTCCACATTCTCCTGAATCATCCGGCGGGGTACGGAGTTGATGGCCGCCGCACCCACCGGCTGGTCAAGACCTGGCATGGTTACCCGACCTACACCCTGTCCGCCGTCAATGACAATGCCAACAGTCTCTGTTTTCCGCACCTCGGCATAGATCAGGGTGTCACGGGTAATATCCGGGTCATCACCGCTGTCCTTCCGGATGGCACAGCGCACACAGTTTGGGGACAGATGGATGTCCTCCACCGCCAGCGTCAGTTCCATGCCCTTGGGTGTCAGCAGGCGGATGGACTCCTTTTTACTGCCGCTCAGCAGCATCCATGCGGCGGCCTTGGCTGCCGCCGCGGCACAGGAACCGGTGGTGTAGCCCAGACGGAGTTTTTTTCCGTCCCGTATGATAAATTCCTTCATAACCTACCGCCTGATCTGGTAGAGCATGGCGTTGCAGATGGCCGCCGCCACGTTGCTGCCGCCCTTGCGGCCCCGAGCCACGATGTAGGGCGCGGCAGCGGCCTTGATGATGCGCTCCTTGCTCTCCACTACGTTCACAAAGCCCACCGGCACCCCGATGATGAGGGCGGGATGGAGCTTGCCCGCCTCCATCAGCGCCCCTAAGGAGAAAAGCGCCGTGGGAGCGTTGCCGATAGCAAAGATGCAGGGCTTGGGCAGGGCTGCCGCCCGCTCCATGGATACAAAGGCACGGGTCACACCGCGCTCCTTAGCCTCCGCCGCCACGTCCGCGTCCGACATGAAGCAGTGTACCTCTCCGCCCAGCGAGGCGAGGATCGTCTTATTGATCCCGGCCTTGGCCATCTGGGTATCGGTGACGATGTCACAGCCCGCCCGCAGGGCGGCAATGGCCTTTTGTACCGCGTGGTCGGAAAAGGCCAGATTGTCCACATAGTCAAAATCCGCCGTGGTGTGGATGACCCGTTTGATGACCAGCTCATTCTCCGGATCCAGCCGCCGGTCACCCAGCAGCTCGGTGATGATGGCGAAGCTGCGCTTCTCGATATCCATAGGCTTCATCTGTTCCGTCATAGCGTCTCCTTTCTGCAAGCCGCCAAAAAGCGCTGTGCCATGACGGGCTTGGCGTAAAAATGGAAGTGAGGGAACCCGGCGTACAGCGTATCCGTGGCATACGCACAGCGCCACTGCTTGCCGGAGGGCTTTTCCGCCAGAAAAGCGCTGCCCGGCAGAGGCGTGTCCCAATGGTGAAATTCATGCATCGGCACCTGCTCCCCGGCGCGGCACAGGAGACTGCCCTCTCGGGCCGTGGCGGTAATATATCCGAACCGGGTCAGCTTCCCCGTGTCAAAGCAGTCCCCGGGCAGCGCACCCACCATGGCGTGGCCTGCAATGGACTCTGTCAGGTACATAAAGCCGCCGCACTCGGCGATACAGGGTATCCCCGCGTGTACGACCTCCCGAAGCTGCCCGCGCAGGGTACGGTTTTCCGCCAACTGCGCCGCGTACAGCTCCGGGTAGCCGCCGCCCAAGTACAGGCCCTGTACGCTGTCGGGGAGCCGCTCATCCGCCAGCGGGCTGAAGGGTACCAGCTCCGCCCCCAGCTGCCGCAGCAGGTCGAGGCTGTCCTCATAGTAAAAGCAGAACGCCCGGTCCCGCGCCACGCCGATACGCACCGGCGCGCCTGCCTCCGGCAGCATCGGCGGCGTAAATCGAAGGGGCGGCGCGGCAGCCGCGATTTCCAGCAGAGCGGCTATGTCCAGCGTTTTTTCCGCCTCGGCCGCCAGCTTGCGCAGCTTCTCTTGCAGATCCGCCACCTCGTCCGCTGTGATGAGCCCCAAGTGGCGGCTCTCCAGCGCGCACTCCGGCAGACGGGGCAGATAGCCGCAGGCGCGGACGCCCAGACGGTTTTCCAGCTCCCGTGCCAGTGGGCCATAGCTCATGGCGCTGCACCCGTTGAGGATGACACCACGGATGCCGCTGTCCGGCGCGAAGTGGAGAAAGCCCTCCACCGCCGCCAGGGCGGAAAGGGCCGCCCCTCGGGCATTGACCACCAGCACCACGGGGCTTTGGGTCTCCCGCGCCACCTCGTAGGTGCTGGCCCGGGTGGAGGTGAGGCCCAGCCCGTCATAATAGCCCATGACCCCCTCTATCACCGTGACATCGCAGCCCCGGGCGTTGCGGGCCAGAAGATAGCGCAGGGTATCGGGATCAAAGAAGAAGGCATCCAAATTGGAGCTCTTCGCGCCAATGATCCGGCTGTGGAACATGGGGTCGATATAATCAGGGCCGCATTTCGCCGCGCCTACCCGCAGGCCCCGCGATACCAGCGCCTGCAAGACGGCACAGGTGACGGTGGTCTTGCCGCAGCCGCTATTGGTGCCGGCCAGCACCAGCCGGGGGACTTTTTGCTCCATAGCGCCCTCTCAATCCGCCACGATGGTGGCAAAATAGCTGATTTCCTCCGGCAGCTGCCGCAGATCGGTGTAGATCTGCTCTGTCTCCAGTCCGCAGTCCGCCACCATCCCGGCATTTGCCAGCAGACCGTGGCGCTCCAGCGCCGCTGCCGCTTTGTAGATGGCCTTGCCGGATTTCATCACGACCTTTGTTCCCGGCAGCGGCAGCGCGTTGTCCAGATCCGTGCTGCCCGGCAGAATGTGGAGCGGCTCCTCCATGCGGGTCAAACTCCGTCCCAGCCGCGCCGCCACGGCGCAGAAGCTGGTGACGCCGGGACACATCACCGTCTCAAACCCATCAGCGCGGATGCGCTCCAGAATATAGTAGGCAGTGGCGTACACGGATACGTCGCCCAGATTGACCATGGCCACGTCCCGTCCTGCCGACAGCTCCGCTTCGATAGCGGCTGCCGCCATGCGGTAGCTGTCCTCCCGCACTGCCTCGCTTCGCTCCATGGTAAAGTCCAGCGGCAAAATGGTCTTGCCCTGCATATCTACCGCACCGGCGGCGATGTCCAGCGCCAGCATCCGCCCGGACTTCATCCGGGGGGCTGCCACCACAGGACAGTCCGCCAAGACCCGGCAGGCCTGCCGGGTCAGCAGCTCCGGGTCGCCGGGGCCTACGCTGACGGCGTAAAAAACACCCTGTTTTTCCATGTCGCTACTCCTTACGGCACAAATTCCAGGCTGTCGAAGCAGGGGTCGTACTTCCCGTGCTCCATCCGGTACAGCCTTGCAATATATGCGCGGGTGAAGATCTCCTCCGGGGTGCCGATGCGGTCGATGCGGTCGCCTGCCACACACACCACCGTGTCCGAAATGCGCTCCGCCAGTTCCAACTCATGGAGGGACAGCAGCACCGCCAGATCGTTCTCCCGCACCATGCGCTTGAGCACCGTCAACAACTCCAGCTTATAGCGGATGTCCAAAAAGCTGGTAGGCTCGTCCAATACGATGATCTCCGGCTCCTGACACAGCGCCCGGGCCAGCAGAATGCGCTGGCGCTGTCCGTCGCTGATGGCGGAGAAGGGGCGGTCGGCAAACTCCATGCCGCCTACCTGCGCCAGAGAGCGCTCCACGATAGCCTGATCCTCCGGCTGCAGGATGCCCAGCCGCCCCGTATAGGGATAGCGGCCGCTGCTCACCACGTCCCTGCAGGTCATCAGCTCCGGCTCCATGCGGGCCGTCATCAAAATGGCCATGCGCCGGGCGATCTCATTGCGGCTGCGCGCCTCCATGGCTTTTCCATCCAGAAACACCGTGCCGGACACCTTGGAGAGCTGGCCGATGATGGTTTTCAATATGGTGGATTTTCCAGAGCCGTTGGGGCCGATGAGCGTCACGATCCTGCCCCGCTGCACATGGAGGGCTATGTCCTCGATCAGTGGCTTGCCGTGGTAGCCCACGGTCAGGCCTTTTGTTTCCAGATATGCCATACTCACGCCGCCTTTCTGTGGATCATCATGTAGATGACGATGGGTGCGCCGAATACCGCCGTGACGGAGCTGATGCTCACCTCTGTGGGGGCAAAGGCGGTGCGGGCGATGAGGTCGCAAAACAGGCAGAACACGCCGCCGCCCAGGAAGCAGGCTGGAATCATGACGAGCGGCTCCGCCGATTTGAACAGGGATTTCATCAGGTGCGGCACTGCGATGCCGACAAAGGAGATGGGGCCAGCAAAGGCCGTGACGCAGGCGGACAGCACGCTGGACAGCAGGATAAGCGCCGTACGGAAGGCCCGCAGGGGGACGCCCATGTTCTGGGCGTAGACCTCGCCCAGCTGGTACGCCCGGATGGGCTTGGACAGGAAAAAGGTCAGCAGCAGTGTGACGCCGCATACACCGGCCATGGTCTTTACATTCTCCCAGCTCATGCCGGAGAAGGATCCGAGAGACCAGTTGTGCAGGTTCACGATGCTGGAATCGTCGGCGAAGGTCACGAGAAAATCCGTCAGCGCCGAGCAGATGTAGCCGATCATCACGCCGCAGACCACCAACAGGCTCATACGCTTGACCCGCTGAGAAATCAGCAGCACGAAGCCCATGGACACCATGGCGCCCACGAACGCCGCTGCGATGAGAATGGCGGAGGAGGTGGTCTTGCCCCGGCTCAGCAGCGCCAGCATGGCCACGCACACCGTCATCTTCGCTCCGGAGGAGATACCCAGCACAAAGGGGCCGGCGATGGGGTTGTGGAAAAAGGTTTGCAGCAGATAGCCGGACAGGGACAGCGCCCCGCCCAGGATCAGCGCCGACAGAAGCCGGGGCAGACGGATCTTCATGATGATCTGGCTCTGCGTAAAGTCCACATCGCCGCCCAGCAGGATCCGCCATATCTCAGACGCGGAAAGAGAAACGCTTCCCGCGAAGATGTTCCAAATCAGAAATGTGAATAAAAGCAGGAGGAGCAGCCAAAAGCCTCCCCAGATGCGAAGTGTTCGGGTCCTCTTCATGCCGCTCCTCCTTATAATGCAATGATGTAAAAAATGCTCACTTCATCCGTGTCAGGAAGTGAAACGCCGTATCCGGCGCGTCGTTCAACGCATGGTTGACGTCCAGAATGAGGTCGCTCAGCTCCAGCGACTCCTGATAGAAGTTTTTGGTCAGGCACCACACGTTACCGCTCTTGACGGCCTTGAAGTCGGCCATCAGTGGATCCAGTGCCACCAATTCGTCCAGCGTGTGCAGCTCGCCGTCGATGATGCTGTTGTAGATCAGCACATCGGCGTCCACTGCACCATGGTAGAAGGATTCCATCTGAATATTGATGGTGGACTGAGCGTTGTCCTCTGCCGATTCGTCGAAGGAGACATAGTCGCCGCCAGCGATGGCGACGCACTTCGCCACATAGTCCGTGGATTTGCGGACGTTTACAGCGCCGCTGCTGGTGATGTAGAAAAATGCCACGGTCTTGCCGGTGGGCTGCTGCTCCAGTACGTCCGCCACGCTGTCCATCTTCTCATTAAACAGCGCCTCGGCCTCGTCCTCCTTATCCAGCAGCGCCGCGTACAGCTTGATCCACTCCATCCGACCCAAGGGCTGGGTCTCGTAGCTGGATGTCTCCACCAGCACGGGGATGCCCAGCCGCTCCAGCTGCTCCAGCACCGCCGGGGAGTGGTAGATCATGGTGTTTTCCACCGCCAGATCGCAGCCCTGCGACAGGATCAGCTCATAATCCGGCTCGGAGTACTTGCCGGCGTATACCAGCGCTCCGCTGTCCATGGCGTCCTTGGCGCGCTGGATATACCAGTCCGACTGCTTTTTACCGCTGAGGGTGATGCAGTCGATGGCGTTCAGCTTGTCGAAGTAGTCCATGGCAGCGGCGGCTACCAGATAAATCTGGTCCAGCGGCTGCTGCAAAACGGTGACACCGGTAGGTACCCCGTCAGGCACAGCTGCACCCTCCGCCACCAGCAGGTATACCCGGTCGTTGTTGATGGTGATGCGCTTGTAGCTGTCCCCGGCGTACTCCACGGAGAACTGCTCCGCGTAGCGCAGGGGCATGGTACGGTCAAAGACCAGCTCGTCCCACGACACGGCGGCGGTTTGTCCGTCTGTTTTGCCGGGGGCGTCAGCCGCGCCGCAGGCGCAGAGGGACAAGACCATCAGCGCTGCCAGCAACCCGGCGAGAAAACGCCTCACTGGGCAGCCTCCACCGCCGTGGCGGACTTAAAGGTCAGGGTGTACTCGATCTCGTGGGGGGTGCTCATGGCGGTGGTGTCGCCGATGACCGTCAGCGGGGTATCCAGCGCCCGCACGGGGATCTCGAAGGTGGAGCCGCCCTCGGTGGTGAGGACATCATAGCGCTGGCCGTCCACCAGCATATAGTCATACTTCTCACTGCTCCACACGATAGTGGCGGTGGCAGCGCCGTTCTCCACCTTCAGGGTGCAGGGAGTCAGCACATGGGACTTACCGGAGCCGCCCTCAAAGCCTACCTCAATGGTGTAGGTACCGTCCGCCAATGCGATGGCGGCAGCGTCATCGCCGTTCTCCTCCTTCAGAACAGGGTTGGAGACGGACACCTTGTGGTCATACCATACGCCCTTCTTGCCGATGAGAGCCACGTCGAACTCCTCGTCCAGCGCGGGAACGGGGATATCAAAGCCATTGACTGTCTCGGTCAGACCATCGGGATAGGTGACGGTGTCCTTGGTGGGCTGGAGCAGCACGGCGCCGTCCTTCTGGGCGTCCTCCTTCAGACCAGGGAACAGATTGACGATGCTGGTGGAGGCCAGGCTGACGTGGATGGTCATCTGGCCGTCCTTCACGGTCAGCACGCCCTTGCCGTCACAGGTCTCGTTGGCGTGGAACATACTGCTGTCGGTGTTGAAGTCGGCGGTATACACGCCGTCCGCCAGAGCGGGCTGGTCAGGCTCATCGTTGCCGGGGGCATCGGTTTGCTGCTGTCCGCAGCCTACCAGCAGCGCCGCCATCATCACAGCGGCCAGCAGAAACGAAAGAATTTTCTTCATGGTCAAGGTCCTCCTTACTTTGAAAAAGGCTCCGGGGCGATAATATACCGCCCCGGAGCCCGTTCAGTCCTTGTTACGCGATAGCGTCGATGGCAGCCTTGGCGTGTGCCACGTAGAGAGCCTGCACGTCCGCGATACGGCCCAGACCGGAGATCTGGCAGTTCACGGTGAAACCGGCGGCCTCAAACATGGTCTTCCAGGAATCCTCGTCCGCACCGGCCATGTCGTTGTTGGCGTGGTCGCCCGCCACGACCATCAGGGGACGCAGCACCACGGTGGTGTAGCCGGCTTCCTTGACAGCCGCGATCACAGCCTCGCAGGAGGTATCCTCGGGCTCGCCCTCCACGGTGCCGATGAACACGTTCTCATAGCCCAGCTTGTCCATCTGGGCGGCCATCTGGCTGTAAGTGACCTTCGCCACATGAGCCGTACCGTGACCCATCAGCACGTAAGCCACACCGGCCTCCTTGGCGGCGGCGGTGGACTCGTAGCCGCTCTCGCTCAGAGCAGCGGCGACAACGGCCTTGGCAACGGCTTCCTTGTCGGCGTTGATGACGGTGGCGTCGCTGCCCACCTCACCCAGCATGGGCTCGGCGATCTCAACGGACTCGAACTTGTCGCGGACCTTGTCGATGGCGGCGCACATCTCGTCGTACTCAGCACCGTGCATCAGATGGGTGGGCTGCACCACCAGCTGCTTCACGCCGTTGGCGACAGCACGCTCCAGAGCCTGCTCCATGTTGTCGATCTTCTCGCCGTCACGGGCCTGGATGTGGTTGATGATGATCTGAGCGGTGAAGGCGCGGCGCACGGACCAATCGGGGTTGGCCTCCTGCAGGGCATCCTCAATGCTCTTGATGTCGGCTACGCGGCTGTCGTTGAAGGAGGTACCGAAGGATACCACCAGCAGCTCCTTCTCGCCGATCTCGTCCTGGTTGCGGGGATCGTCCTTGGAGGCGTCGCCGGTGTCCAGACCGAAGTAATCGGGGCTGGCCTCCTCGCCCTCCACCAGCGCCTTCTGGGCGTCGGTCAGCGCGTCCCAAGCGGCCTTGGCGGCCTCGCACTGGGCGTCGGTCTCCTCGGTGCGCTCCTGCACGTAGATGGCGTCGATGAGGGCGGCGACCTTGTCGGCGGCGGCCTTGTCGGTCTCCTCGGTGCTCACGTCGTTGTTGTCCTTGTTGTCGGCATTGTCCTTGTTGCCGCAGGCGGTCAGCATGCTCATCAGCATCACAGCCGCCATCAGAAAGGCAAGTGCTTTCTTCATGGTTGATCTACCTCTTTCCAAATATTTGTTCTGAAAGAAATATAAAAGCGGCTGTGTCTCATACAGCCGCCCTCGGTGCTTCTTACTACATATACACCCGTGCGGCGCTCCGCGACGGATCATAAGTTCGTAGGAAAACCAACCTGTTGGCAGCAGGCTTGAGATTCCACACAGAGGCAGGTCTCCTGACTTCGTTCATCACGGCGTTGCCCTTCCCGGTTTCCCAGTGGTTTGCAAGACCGCTCCCGTACACAGTGACTGCATCGCTCCGGATTCACACCGGATTCCCTTTTCATCTGCTTTTTGGCAGACACCTCTGTGCTACAACTTTATATTTTTCCAGACAGTGGGATTATATCACATCTTGTCGAATTGTCAATCCATTCTTATGGCGGGCTACCTAAAATCTGATGTGAGATTTTTTATTTTAAGCGTTTTAAGACCTGCGGTTGCTTTAAAACCTTTTTATCCATGATAAAAGCTCCTTGTTCTTCGTTTTGCCCGCTCTATTCTAATACATAAACCCGGCTTCAAGTCAAGTTATTTTTTCATGATCGGAAAAGCGAAATGCCGCGTGCCCCATGGGCACACGGCATTCCACTTTTCAGGAGAGAAAGTACCCCGTTTGCAAGGGTACGGAACCACAGGGCCTGGCGGAGCCCGGTGGGATCGGAAGCAAAGTTACTCCACGCCAAACAGCAGATCGCCGTAGGTGGGGAACGGCCAGCAGCCCTCGGCCGTGCGCTGCTCGGCCTCGTCACAGGGGGCGCGCAGCGCCGCCATCTTGGGCAGCAGCACGTCGCGGACCATGTTGGCGCTCTCGGTCACATCATCGATCTTATGGAAAGTGGCCAGCGCGGCAGCCAGGTCCTCCACGGCAGCGTCGATGTCCTCTACCAGATCGGACAGGCGCGTGACCAGCGTCGTCTCATAGATGCCGGACACCACCGGCGCGATGGACTTCTTTACGGCGATATCCTGCGCCAGCTTAGAGGAGAACTTCTCCACGGCGGGCAGGATCTGACGGCGGGCCATATCCACCATCGTTTCTGCCTCGATATTGACGATCTTGCGGTAGTTGTCCAGCGTGATCTCATAGCGGGAGCGTATCTCCGCCTCGGACATGACCTTCAGGGACGTGAGCATTTTTACGTTCTTCTCGTGCAGCAGATAGGGCATAGCGTCCGGCGTGGTACGCAGGTTCAGCAGGCCGCGGACCTCGGCAGCCTCCTTGATCCAGGCATCGTCATAGCCGTTGCCGTTGAAAATGATACGTTTGTGATCCTTGATGGTCTGCCGGATCAGACTATGCAGTGCAGCGTCAAAGTCCTTGGCCTTCTCCAGCTTGTCCGCGTACTGACGCAGAGACTCCGCCACGGCGGCGTTGAGCATGATGTTGCAGCAGGCAATGGAGTTGGCGGAGCCAAGCATACGGAACTCGAACTTATTGCCGGTGAACGCAAAGGGCGACGTCCGGTTCCGATCGGTAGTATCACGCAGGAACTTGGGCAGCACATGGGCTCCCAGCTTCATCACGGTCTTTTCCGTTCCGCTGTACGGCTCATCCTTCTCGATGGCATCCAGAATGGCCGTCAGCTCGTCGCCCAGGAAGATGGACACCACAGCGGGCGGCGCCTCGTTGGCGCCCAGACGGTGATCATTGCCGGCGGTGGCCACAGAGATACGCAGCAGGTCCTGATAGTCATCCACTGCCTGAATAACGGCACACAGGAACAGCAGGAACTGGGCGTTTTCGTGGGGTGTCTCACCGGGAGTCAGCAGGTTCACGCCGGTATCCGTGGCCATAGACCAGTTGTTGTGCTTGCCGGAGCCGTTGACGCCGTCAAAGGGCTTTTCATGCAGCAGACAGACCAGCCCGTGGCGGGCAGCCACCTTCTGCATGATCTCCATGGTCAGCTGGTTGTGATCGGTGGCGATATTTGTGGTGGTGTAGATGGGCGCCAGCTCATGCTGGGCCGGGGCAACCTCGTTGTGCTCGGTCTTAGCCAGAATGCCCAGCTTCCAAAGTTCTTCGTTTAAGTCGGCCATGAACTCCGCCACACGAGGCTTGATAGCACCGAAGTAATGGTCATCCATCTCCTGACCCTTGGGGGGTCTGGCACCGAACAGCGTGCGGCCGCAGAAAATCAGGTCCTTGCGCTTGCGGTACATGGCGCGGTCCACCAGGAAATACTCCTGCTCGGGGCCGACAGAGGTGCGAACACATTTGACATCCGTGTTGCCAAACAGCTTCAGGACACGCATGGCCTGCTTGTTCAGGGCCTGCATGGAGCGCAGCAGCGGGGTTTTTTTATCCAGCGCCTCGCCACCGTAGGAGCAGAACGCCGTGGGGATACACAGTGCCTTGTCCTTGATAAAAGCGTAAGAGGTAGGATCCCAGGCGGTGTAGCCCCGGGCCTCGAAGGTAGCACGCAGGCCGCCGGAGGGAAAGCTGGAGGCATCCGGCTCACCCTGGATCAACTCCTTACCGGAGAACTCCATGATGACGCCGCCATCCGGCGAGGGGGTAATAAAGCTGTCGTGCTTCTCGGCGGTAATGCCGGTCAGCGGCTGGAACCAATGGGTAAAGTGGGTCGCGCCGTGCTCGATGGCCCAATCCTTCATGGCATCCGCCACCACATTCGCTACCTGGTTGTCCAGGCTTCCGCCCTCGTCAATGGTCTTCTTCAGGGAAATATAGACGTCATGGGGAAGGCGTGCTTTCATCTGTCGGTCGTCAAATACCAGTGTGCCGAAAATGTCCGATACGGTTTTCATGTGTTCCACCCCGATCTTTTGTAGATTTGGAAAATAGAAAAAGGCGTCAGGAAGCCCGCAGCTTCAAGACGCCTTTGCCTTTGATGTGCGAAATTATAGGCGGTTGTGACGGATTTGTCAATCAGCTTTTTACACAATTTTTGGCGTTTTATTCATTGACTTTATGCACATCTGATGCTATAATGCCGAACCATGATGAGCAAAGGCGTTCATCCGAGCAGGACATTTGTCCCTGCCGGATGGGCGTTTTTTGCTTTCCGGGGCGGCTTTTCAGCGGATCACTCCGTGGAACGGCTGGAACCTACGGAAGCACATAAAGAAAGGGTGAGAAACTATGAAGCTGGAGGGACAGGTACGTATCCCATCCGGGTGCGCCATTTCGGCGGTCATTTCCCGGGAGGGGCGGCGCATGACCGGTGAGGATATCATCAGGAGCATGGTCCCCATGCATGATCGGTCCAACGGTCTGGGAGGCGGCTTCGCCGCCTACGGCATCTACCCGGAGCACCGGGAGGAATACGCCTTCCACATCTTTTTTGATGATAACACCACCCGGCGTGAGTGCGAGGCTATGCTGAAGGAGGGATTTGAGCTCGTAGACGCGGAGCTGATTCCCATCCGCATCATCCCGGAGATCACGGACATTCCCCACATCTGGCGGTACTTTGTGCGGCCCCTTAATTCGGTGCTGGCACGCCTGCAGCTGGATGAAAAGGAGTTCGTGGCACGGACCGTGATGGATATCAACACCAAGCTGAAAGGTGCATACGTATTCTCCAGTGGAAAGAACATGGGGACCTTCAAGGCCGTAGGATATCCCGAGGATGTGGGACGCTTCTACCGGCTGGAGGAATATGAGGGATACAGCTGGACGGCCCATGGGCGCTATCCCACCAATACCCCCGGCTGGTGGGGCGGCGCGCACCCCTTTTCCCTGCTGGACTGGTCCATCGTCCACAACGGAGAGATATCCTCCTACGACGCCAATCGGCGCTGTATTGAGATGTATGGCTACAAATGCAATCTGCAGACGGATACGGAGGTCATCACCTACATCGCCGACTATCTGCTGCGGCGGCAGGGGCTGACGCTGGAGGAGATGGCATCGGTGATCGCGGCGCCCTTCTGGAGTACCATACGCACCAGGGAGCCGGCCGCGGCACGGCAGCTGACCTATCTGCGGACCATATACCCCAGCCTGCTCATCACCGGACCATTCTCCATCATTCTTGGGTTCAACGGCGGACTGATGGCGCTGAACGACCGACTGAAGCTGCGCTCCATGGTAACGGCTGAGAAGGACGACAAGGTATTTATCGCCAGCGAGGAGGCCGCCATACGGGTCATGGCCCCGGATGCGGAGAACCTGTATGCGCCCATGGGCGGCGAGCCGTTTATCGTGAAAGTGAAAGAAGGTGCCTATTGATGGCTCTTGACTACATCATACCGGAATTTGAAGTGGTACGAAACGACGCACGGTGCACCCGCTGCCGCATCTGCGGATCTCAGTGCGCCAACGGCGTGCACACCTATAACGCGGATGGGAAGGTCATGGTCAGCGACGAGAGCAAGTGCGTCAACTGTCAGCGCTGTGTGTCCTTCTGTCCCACCCACGCCATTAAGATCGTAAAAAACGACAACTGCCTGCGGGAAAACGCAAACTGGTCCTGCGCCACCATCAAGGAGATATACAAGCAAGCGTCCACCGGCGGCGTGCTGCTGAGCTCCATGGGCAACCCCCAGCCCCTGCCGGTATACTGGGACCGCATCCTCATCAACGCCTCACAGGTGACGAACCCACCCATCGACCCCCTACGGGAGCCCATGGAGACGCGGGTATTCCTGGGCAAGAAGCCGGAGGCCGTCCGGCGGAACGGGGACGGCAGCCTATGCACCGAAATACCGCCGCAGCTGGAGTTGTCGGTGCCCATTCTGTTTTCGGCCATGAGCTATGGCTCCATCAGCTACAACGCCCATGCGGCGCTGGCCAAGGCTGCCCGGGAGCTGGGCATCTGCTACAACACCGGCGAGGGCGGACTGCACCGGGATTTCTATCCCTACGGCGCCAACACTATCGTACAGGTGGCCTCCGGCCGCTTCGGCGTCGATGAGACATACCTGAACACCGGCGCAGCCATCGAGATCAAAATGGGCCAGGGCGCCAAACCCGGTATCGGCGGACATCTGCCTGGCGCAAAGATCGTGGGCGACGTGTCCAAGACCCGGATGATACCAGAGGGCGCGGATGCCATCTCCCCTGCTCCGCACCACGACATTTACTCCATTGAGGACCTACGGCAGCTGGTGTACTCTCTAAAGGAAGCCACGGCGTACAAAAAGCCGATCATCGTCAAGGTGGCGGCGGTACACAACATCGCCGCCATCGCCAGCGGCATCGCCCGCAGCGGTGCGGATATCATCGCCATCGACGGCTTTCGGGGCGGCACCGGCGCGGCGCCCACTCGAATACGGGACAATGTGGGTATTCCCATTGAGCTGGCGCTGGCAGCGGTGGACCAGCGGCTGCGGGACGAGGGCATACGCAGCAGCGTATCCCTGATCGCCGGAGGCAGCATACGCTCCGCTGCCGACGTGGTCAAGGCCATTGCTCTGGGCGCGGATGCCTGTTACATTGCCACCGCGGCACTGCTGGCCATGGGGTGCCACTTGTGCCGTTCCTGCCAGACAGGTCGGTGCTGCTGGGGTATCGCCACACAGCGTCCGGAGCTGGTGAAGCGTCTGGACCCCGAGGAGGCTGCGGCGCGGCTGGTAAACCTGGTAACCGCCTGGAAGCATGAGATCAAGGAGATGATGGGCGGTATGGGCATCAACTCCATCGAGGCGCTGCGGGGAAACCGGGTCATGCTGCGGGGTATTCACCTGAACGAAAAAGAACTGGAAATTCTGGGAATTGCCCACGCCGGTGAATAAGGTCTGTCGAAAAAGCGATATTTATAGGAAAAATAATGGAAAACACTCGAAAGGAGTGGTACAATATGGACTTCATAGAGGCGAGTGGTCTGTCCTTCTCTCAACTGAACGAAACGATACGCCACGCCGGGAAGGAATGCCGTATCTGTGCCTGCCAGGGCCAGCGGTTCATCGCCGCCGGTATGAGCAGCAAACGGCTGGAGATCGACGGCATCCCCGGCAATGCGCTGGGCGCCTATCTGGGCGGCGGTTCTATTACCGTAAACGGCAATGCACAGGACGCGGTGGGCGACACCATGAGTGCCGGACGCATCGTGATCCACGGCAGTGCCGGCGACGCTGCGGGGTACGCCATGCGGGGCGGTGAGATATTTATCCGGGACAATGCGGGCTACCGCGCCGGGATACACATGAAAGCCTATAAGCAGCATAAGCCGGTGATCGTCATCGGCGGGCGGGCCGGCAGCTTTCTGGGCGAATACCAGGCCGGCGGGCTGATTTTGGTGCTGGGCCTGCACACCGACGGCCGGCCGGTAGTACACTTCTTCCCCTGCACAGGAATGCACGGCGGAAAAATGGTTTTCCGCGGCGATGTGAGCAGCATACGGTTTCCGGATCAGGTCACGCTGCACAACGCCACGGCGGAAGATATGGCGGAGATCGCACCCTATGTGCGGGAGTACTGCCGTCTGTTTGACCGTGACGCGGAGGCGATGCTCCGCGACAACTATACCGTTATCACACCGGACAGCAAAAACCCCTATCAGCAGATGTATGTAGCCAACTGAGAAAGGCAGGAGCACGATGGAGTACACAGTGGATGAGATCAGGCAGTTTACGGCGGAGGAGGATGTAAAATTCCTGCGTCTGGCCTTCTGCGATATTTTCGGCAGCCAGAAAAATATATCTATTTTGCCGGATGAGCTGGACCGGGCCTTCAGCTACGGCATCGCTTTCGATGCCTCCGCTGTGCCCGGCTTCGGCGACGAGGTCCACTCGGACCTGTTCCTGCATCCGGACAGCAGCACCCTCTGTATGCTGCCCTGGCGGCCGGATCACGGCCGAGTGGCGCGGATGTTCTGCCACGTGCTGCGGCCCGATGGCGCCGCCTTCGAGGCCGACTGCCGCGCGCTGCTGCGTCAGGCTGTGGCGGACGCGGAAGCACTGGGCATCCGTTTCTCCTTCGGCACGGAGATGGAGTTCTATCTCTTCCGCCGGGACGAAAACGGTGAAGCGACCCACATTCCCTACGACAACGCAGGATACATGGACATCGCACCGGAGGACAAGGGCGAGAACGTACGGCGTGAGATCTGCCTGACGCTGGAGCAGATGGGGATACGGCCGGAGTGCTCTCACCATGAGCAGGGCCCCGGGCAAAACGAGATCGACTTTCGCTATTCCGATCCCTTGACGGCGGCGGATAACGCCGTGACCTTTAAGGCTGTCGTCAATTCCGTGGCGGTGCGAAACGGCCTGGCAGCCGACTTCTCTCCCAAGCCGCTGATGGGACAGCCGGGCAACGGGATGCACATCAACATCTCCGCCAAGAGCCGCGACGGCGCAGAGGTAATGCCACAGATCATCGCCGGTATTCTGGCCCATATTGCCGAGATGACGGTGTTTCTGAACACGCGGGAGGAGTCGTATCACCGCTTTGGCAGCAGCAAAGCACCGCGATATATCTCCTGGTCCAGCGAAAACCGCAGTCAGCTGATACGTATCCCTGCCGCGCAGGGCGAGTACCGCCGCGCGGAGCTGCGCTCTCCCGATCCGCTATGCAGCCCGTATCTGGCCTTTACGCTGCTGATCCGCGCCGGCCTGGACGGTGTAACGCGGCATCTGGTGCTGCCGGAAGCCGCGGATGTGAATTTCTACACGGCGGCTAACGACGTAAAGGCACGTTTCCACACGCTGCCGGAGACTCTGGAGGACGCCAGATCACTGGCTGCATCCAGCGCATTTATCGCAGAGCACTTACCCAAGGCCATTATACAGCAGTACACCCACTGAGCCGGTCTGCTTTGGAGAGGAGGGACGCATATGGAGGACAGCCGCCGGACGTACAGCGTGCTGGTGGTCGCTGCCGCGGCCAAGTTCCATATGTCCCTGCGTGAAATGCTGCCGGAGGATCGGTACGACCCGATGTGTGCCGCAGGCAGCGTGTCTGAGGCACGGCGTGCCCTGCTGGAGAGGCCTTTCGACATCGTGGTCATCAGTACGCCGCTGCCGGATGAATTCGGTACAAAGCTGGCGCTGCACATCATCGACAAATCCAGCGCCGGTGTGCTGCTGCTGGTGAAGGCGGAACACTATCCGGATCTGGCGGCACGGCTGGCGCCTCAAGGCATCCTGCTGCTGCAAAAGCCCACCACGCCGCCGCTGCTGCTGCAATCCATGCAGCTGCTGTGCGGCACACGAGAGCGCCTGCGGCGTATGGAAGAAAAGACTGCCACCATCGAGGAGCGCATGGCGGAGATACGGCTGGTGAACCGGGCTAAATGGGCACTGATCGACAAGCAGGGCATGACGGAGCAGGAGGCCCACCGCTATATCGAAAAGCAGGCCATGGACCGGTGCGTTACGCGCCGGTCAGTGGCGGAGGAGATATTGGCAGAGTGAAATAAGCGCGCTCCTTTGACAAACGGTGTAAGGTCTGGTATGATGGTGGAAAGCGTTTGAAAGGAGCATACCTGTGGAGAAGTTCATCCCTTATGAAAAACTCTCGAAAAAAGAGAAGCGCCGGCGTGACGCTGTGCAGCGAGGCACCTGGGGCGTGCTGAACCCCGTTACACGCAAAAGTCCGAACCCCAAAGCTTACAACAGGAAAAAGACACGGAAATGGATGGAGGATCCATATACCGTGTCTTTTTTTATATGCAGAAAAGATATCCCCCGGCCGCTGGCCGGGGGATATCAAAGGAATGACAGCTTACTTCATGAAGGTGCCGTCCATCATCTGCTGCAGATAGGCGTTATACTTCTCCACCTTCTCAGCGGGAACCAGCTCGGTATTGATGGCACCGGCGGACAGGGCGCCGTTCTCCAGCGTGCCGAAGATGGTGTTGCCGCCGAAGGTACCGGCCACAACAGCCTCCATGCAGACACCGATCATAGCGGCGTTATCGGTGACCTGGGAGCAAATGATGCAGGGGTTCTGACCCAGGATATCGGCAGGCTGGCCGATGTCGTAGATCTTGATGGCGCCGGCCTTCTCATTGGCGGCGTCGATGGCCTCACGGGCACCGGAGTCAACGGCGGAAGCATCGCCGAAGAACACGTCAGCGCCCTGGGAGATCAGCTCAGTGGCGAACTCCTTGCCCTTAGGGGCATCGGAGAAGGAGTTGGCATAGGGAACAGCCAGCAGCTCAACGGTCTTGCCCTCCTGCTCGCCAACATACTTGGCAGCAGCCTCGAAGCCCGCGATCTTGCCCTTGGTGGTATCCAGCTCCATACCGCCGATGAAGCCCAGCTTGCCGGACTCGGTCATCAGACCGGCCAGAGCGCCGGCGATCCAGCCGATCTGCTCAGCGTTGGGCAGCAGAGACGCGACATTGCCGTTAGCGGCCTTTTCGGGGGTGGACTCAGCGCCGTTCAGCAGAGCGAAGGCGATGTCGGGATACTCCTCAGCAGCCTGCAGGACCGCATCGGTGTACTGGTTGCCGGGAGCATAGATCATGTCGTAGCCCAGGTTGCAGAAGGCAACGATGGTCTCGTAATACTGATCCTGGGAGATGGAGTCGGTGACGTCGTAGGTCCAGCCCTTGTCCTCAGCAGCCTTGACCATGGCGTTGTAGCAGGCAGCACCCCAACCGCCGTCGTTGATGCTGGAGTCGCAGATCATGGCGACCTTGTAGGTCTTCTCGCCATCACCGGCGCCGTCCGTCTTGGTGTCGTCCTTCTTCTCGCCGCAGGCGACGAGGGCCAGCGTCATAGCGAGCGCCAGCAGCAGTGCAAGAAACTTTTTCATGGTTTTCCTCCTTGTTTTTTGTGACTTGCTCTTTGTTCTATAACAACGTCCTTGCGGACATCATTACCGTCATGTCACCGCTGTTCGCGGCGATAGGGCTGTCCATTGGCCTTGGGTCCCGCCTGCTTCGTACCGATGACGGAGAGGACGACCACGGTGGCCACATAGGGGATCATCTGGAAGAACTGGTACGGGATGGCGATGCCGGAGACCTGAAGCCGGATCTGCAGCGCATCGCAGAAGCCGAAGAACAGGCAGGCCAGCAGGATGCCGCCGGCACTCCAGCGGCCAAAGATCACGGCAGCCAGGGCGATGAAGCCGCGGCCGGCCACGATACCGTCAGTGTAGGTGCTGGAATAGCAGGTGGTCAGGTACGCGCCGCCCAGTCCGGCCAGCGCACCGCAGATCATGCAGGCCAGATACTTTACGCCGATGACATTGATGCCCAGCGTAGCGGCCGCCTGCGGATGCTCTCCCACGGATTTATAGCTCAATCCCGCACGGGTACGGTTGAAGAAAATGGAGGTGAACACCACCAACAGCAGCGTCAGATAGACCATGGGACTCTGATCAAACAGCAGTGGCCCGATGACCGGGATGTCCTTCAGGCCGGGAATAGCAATGCTGGGCATGGTAATGATCTGCTTCAGGTCTGAACCGGTACCGAACACGATACGATAAATAAATGACGCCAGCGCCGGAGCGAATATGTTGATGGCCATGCCGTACACCGTATGGTCCGCGCAGAGGGTGACGGTGGAAAAGGCGTAGATCATATTGACCAACAGGCCCGCCAACGCACCGCACAGCAGACCGATCCAGTTGGAACCGGTGATGTAGCACATCAAAAAGCCCACCAGCGCGCCGATGGCAGCCAGGCCCTCCAGGCCGATATTCACCATGCCGGCCCGCTGGCCGTACAGCTCGGCCAGTGAGATAAGCAGCAGAGGGATGGCAAGCCGAACCGTTGCCAACAGTAAGCTGGAGATCCAATCCATTACTTGTCACCCGCCTTTCTCTTGGAGAACACGCGATCCTTCCACGCCTGGAATTCAGGCAGCTTGGTCAGCGCCATACCGGCCACGGAGAACACGATGACCAGCGCCTGGATGATATCGGAAACGCTGGTGGGAACGCCGGTAGCCGCCTGCATAGTGGTGGAGCCCACACGCAGCACAGCGAAGAACAAGGCCACCACCATCGTCGCGATGGGGTGCAGCTGGCCGATCAGGGCCATGGCCACGCCGTCAAAACCGTAGCCCGCCCCGAAGCCGTTGATCAGCCGGAACTGGGTACCCAGCAGCTCTGCGCCGCCGCCCAGGCCGGCAATGGCCCCGGAGATAATGAAGCTGGTCAGCATACAGCGCTTCACATGGATACCATTAAAGCGGCTGGCGGTCATGTTATAGCCCACCGCCCGCAGCTTGAAGCCGCCGCTGGTCCAGAACAGCACGTAATACAGCACCAGTCCCACCACCACGGCGATGACAAAGCCCCAGGTAAAGCGCATTCCGGTGATTACACGGGGCAGCTTCACCAGGTCATCCACCGCAGGGGTCTGTGGTACGCTGGCGTCGCGGATCCAGCTGGTGTACAGCACGCCCATAAACAAGGTAGCCACATAGTTGAGCATGATGGAGATGATCATCTCGTTCTGGCCGCGGCCGATCTTCAGCAGGCCGGGAATCATGCCCCAGATACCGCCGGCCAGCGTACCGGCCAGCAGCGCCAGCAACACACCGGCAAAGCCGGTAACACCGGAGAAATACGCCGTAACGAATGCGGCGATCGAACCCATAAGGAACTGGCCTTCACCGCCCAGGTTGAACACACCGCACTTGTACGCGAAACAGGCACACAGGGAGGTGAACATCAGAGGTGTGGCCTTGGTAAGTGTCGTGCCAATATTGGCCTTGGAGCCAAAAGCTCCCTGGAAGAGGTATTTCACCGCGTCAAAGGGATTGGCACCCAGGGCCGCCATGATGATACCGCCGATCACAAAGGCCAGGATAATGGACAGCAGCGGGACAACGAAGCTGCCCAGAGAACGTTTTAACTTTTCCATATCGCAGCTCCTCCCCTCACTTGCCCGTCATGGCGAGGCTGATCTCCTCGATGGGCGGGTTCTTCCCGGAGAATTCGCCCATGATCTGCCCCTCAAAGCAGACCAGGATGCGGTCGGACATCTCCAGTATCTCATCGAAGTCTGCGCTGATCAGCAGAATTCCTACACCGCGCTCACGGGCAGCGATCATCTGCTCGTGAACAAAGCTGGCCGCGCCGATATCCAGGCCGCGGGTGGGATGCGCCATCACCAGCAGGGACGGCTGGGACTCCAGCTCACGGGCCAGGATGACCTTCTGCTGGTTGCCACCGGACAGGCTGCGGACCGTCTGCCCCACAGAGGTGCAGCGCACGTCGTACTTCTGCACCATCTCCTCGGCATAGTCGTGAATGGCACGTTTGTTCAGCCGCAGGCCCTTACCCTGGCTGAACTTGGGAGAATCAGTCTCCTTGAGCACCAAATTCTCCGCAATGGACATATCGCCCACCAGGCCCTGCGCGTTGCGGTCCTCAGGAACGTGGGAAACGCCGTCTGTAATGAAAGAATGGGGGTCGAAGACCGCTACGCTCCTATCCTTCAGGTATATCTTGCCGCCTTGAGGCGCGATAACGCCGGTGATCAGCTGCGCCAGCTGGGTCTGACCATTGCCGTCCACGCCGGCGATTCCTACGATCTCACCGCTGCGGATCTGCAGTGTCATATCGTTGACACCGCTGTGCTTATGTTCCTTGTCATAGTCCACATGGTCCAGAGAGGCCACGACCTCAGCGCCGGAGGCATCCACCTTCTCGTACTGTGACTCGGTCAGTTCCTTACCGATCATCATATTGGCCAGTTTCTGACCATCGGTATCAGCGCGGGCCACGGTGCCCACCACCTCGCCCAGACGCAGGACGGTGATGCGGTCAGAGATATGCAGGACCTCGCGCATTTTGTGGCTGATGAAGATAATACTCTTCCCTTCGCCGATGAGCTTCTGCATAATGGCAAACAAACCCTCGACCTCGATATCGGTCAGTGCGGCAGAGGGTTCGTCCAGGATCAGCAGCTCCGCACCGTGGTACAGCGCCTTCAGTATCTCGGTGCGTTGCTGTTCGCCCACGGATATCTCGGTGATAAGCTTGTCCAGCTGCACGTCCAGGCCGTACTTGGCAGACAGCTCCTCGATCTCCCTGCGGCGAGCCGCTCGGTCGATAAACAGGCCCTTGGCGTGCTTGTCGCCCAGGATGATATTTTCAAAGACAGTCATTGCCTCCACCAGCATAAAGTGCTGGTGCACCATGCCGATTCCCAGCTTGACTGCCTGGCTGGGGGACTCGATCCGCACCTCTTTGCCATTGAGGAATATCTTTCCCTCCGTGGGCTGATAAAGGCCGATGAGAATGTTCATCAACGTGGACTTACCGGCACCGTTCTCACCCAGCAGGGTCAGTACCTCGCCGCGGTTGACGGTCAGGCTGATATCCTTGTTGGCGTAAAAATCACCAAACCGCTTGCTGATATGCTCCATACGCAGCAGCTCGCTCAAGTTCCCTCACTTCCCTTCGTTCGTGTGTTTGCAGAAGTTGTCATTTTCCACTTGGAAAATGACAACAGACCACGGTCTGTTCTCAAATATTAAATCGGGAGTAGTATACCATATCTGTCGGATTTTGGGAAGAATTTTTTTGTAAAACTCCTACATTTTTTAGCGTTTTTTATCTATTGCACCGGTACCGTTCCCATAGTATAATCAAACGCAACAAAGCGAAAGAAGGTGTTGCATATGATACATATCCGCCCCGCAGTCTCTGATGACGCCCCGGCGCTGCTGGATATCTATGCGCCCTATGTCATCGAAACCGCCATCACATTTGAGTATGAAGTGCCCACGCTGGATGACTTCCGCCAACGTATTAAAAACACACTGCACACGCATCCTTACCTGGTCATGGAACGCGATGGCGAGATCGTGGGCTATGCCTACACCGGACAGTTGGGCAGCCGCGCAGCCTACGCCTGGGCGGCGGAAACCAGCATCTATCTGCGGCAGGACTGCCGTCGCGGTGGTTTGGGCACCCGGCTGTACCACGCGCTGGAGGACGCCTCCCGCGCTCAGAATGTACAGGTGCTGTACGCCTGCATCGCCGCACCTGTTTCGGACGGCGACCCCCACCTAACTCGCGCCAGCATTGATTTCCATACCCGGCGCGGCTACGAAATCGTGGGCACCTTCCACCGCTGCGGATACAAGTTTGACACCTGGTACGACGTGGTCTGGATGGAAAAACGCCTGTCCGATGCCGCCATTCCGCCCGCCGTGGTACCCTTTTCTTCTTTTGTGAAGTAAAGTCATTCTGTAATGCATTTATACTTTACAGAATATCTAAATACAGTTTATTCCCCACGCAATAGATAATTGCTTGCCAACAATCCACCTTCCTGTTATACTGGCGGCAGTACATACGGGAGGTATAGCAATGGAAGCAAAGGATGTCTTGAAGGAATTACGGCAAAGGCACAATATGACACAGGATCAACTGGCTGAAAAGCTGGCCGTCACACGACAGGCTGTCTCCCGCTGGGAAAACGGCGAGTCCGTCCCCAACCCGGAAACATTGAAGCAGTTGTCCGCACTGTTTGATACCTCCATCAATCATCTGCTGGGCGACCCCCACAAGCTGATCTGTCAGTGCTGTGGTATGCCCCTGGACAGTGATGAGGTCATCAGCCGGGATCTGGACGGCAGCTTCAACGAGGACTATTGTAAGTGGTGCTATACCGACAGCAAGTTCACCTATGACAGCATGGAACAGCTCCTGGAGTTTCTCGTCACCCATATGTCCAACGAGCAGTTCCCTCCGGAGCAGGCCAGAACCTATTTCAATCAGATGCTGCCAAAGCTGAAGCACTGGAGCAAATAATTTCTTCGAAGATATAACAAAAGCACCCGAAAGGGTGCTTTTGTTATCGATGTGTATAGCTAATTATCGCAGCGGCAGCATGGTACATCAGCAGCGTGCCCATAAGCATTGCATATGCTGTCTTGTTTCCCCACTCCCATGGCGTATTCGTTACGGTCACTACAATGAGGCATATCACTGGCAACAATAACCAAGTTACCAAAAGCTCCACATGATACTTTGCTGTGTTCCGCATCCGCCTTTCAACGGCTTTGCTTACTACGTCATCCGGCACATCCTGCTGTATTTCCGCCACAAAGGAGCAGCTATCGCTGCATTCGAAGATCTCTGCACAATAGGGGCTGATCTCCTCCTCGGCGATTTCTTTCGGAGATCTTCCGTGTGCGCCCCACTTTCCGATATCGTCCTGTCGGAATACATAGAACCGCCGCGGCAATGGCGGCGCACTCTCAAAGGAGAATGTATAGAAGCTTCCAAAATTTTCTACAGCTATAAGCAGATAACCCATCTCTGCTTGTTTCTGCAATACACGCTCGGCCCGCCAAGTCAAAAATGAGGGCAGCCACATTTTTAGCTGTTTCTGCTCCATATGTATTTCCTCCGTATAAGTTCACCACCAATATACCATCTACTACAACAGACGTCAATCAGGCAAATACTCTATGTCACGGAAAGATGCCGCAGGCATACCGAACCGTACTCCCATATATGCCAAAAGCCTGTGACAAATGTCACAGGCTTTTGTGTTGGCGCTACCTATCTTTCCGGGCCGTCTCCAGCCAAGTATTGTCAGCAGAAGCGAGCTTAACTTCCGTGTTCGGGATGGGAACGGGTGGACCCTCGCCCTAATCAGCACCAACTATTCAATCGAAGGTTTGCACCTTCAAAACCGAACAATGAAGAAGTGAACGGAGAAGGCTAAGATTGCCTGCAAATTGTAGGTCAAGCCCTCGGGCTATTAGTACCGGTCAGCTGCACACGTTACCGTGCTTCCACCTCCGGCCTATCAACCAGATCGTCTTTCTGGGCCCTTACTCCATAATGGATGAGAGATCTCATCTTAGGGAGAGTTTCACGCTTAGATGCTTTCAGCGTTTATCTCGTCCGTACATAGCTACCCAGCTATGCCCTTGGCAGGACAACTGGTGCACCAGAGGTACGTCCATCCCGGTCCTCTCGTACTAAGGACAGCTCCCTTCAAATCTCTTACGCCCGCAACAGATAGGGACCGAACTGTCTCACGACGTTCTGAACCCAGCTCGCGTGCCGCTTTAATTGGCGAACAGCCAAACCCTTGGGACCGAATACAGCCCCAGGATGCGACGAGCCGACATCGAGGTGCCAAACCTCCCCGTCGCTGTGGACGCTTGGGGGAGATCAGCCTGTTATCCCCAGGGTAGCTTTTATCCGTTGAGCGATGGCATTTCCACTCACATACCACCGGATCACTAACTCCAACTTTCGTTACTGCTCGACCCGTCGGTCTCGCAGTTAGGCTCGTTTATGCGTTTACACTCAATGCACGATTTCCGTCCGTGCTGAACGAACCTTTGAGCGCCTCCGTTACTCTTTTGGAGGCGACCGCCCCAGTCAAACTGCCCGTCTAACAGTGTCCCCCGACCCGATTCAGGGCCGCAGGTTAGGAAACCAGCAATCCAAGAGTGGTATCCCACCGGTGACTCCACACGACCTGACGGCCATGCTTCTCAGTCTCCCACCTATCCTGTACATGAATTACCGATTCCCAGTATTAAACTGCAGTAAAGCTCCATGGGGTCTTTCCGTCTAGTTGCGGGTAACTGGCATCTTC